>Ga0272446_1003852_pt1 | contig 18422 bp, 16 predicted proteins | sample YNPCB0061_FD_194587 | JGI IMG/M metagenome (GOLD analysis project Ga0272446, IMG submission 194587) | Hot spring microbial mat communities from Yellowstone National Park, WY, United States - YNP-CB-006-1 | ecosystem: Environmental > Aquatic > Thermal springs > Hot (42-90C) > Sediment | place... | reverse complement strand
TCTATCAGCACCCTACAGATTTTAAAGAAATCCCTTGATGACCTGTACAAATCGCGGTGGAGTAGAGTTTGGTACTGGCAGTAGCCTCGAAATTATGTGGATTTATGCTACAGGTGAGAAATGCGGGTTAGTCATTGTCATCATAGTCATGGAATCTCCGTTTGGAAATTTTTACCACCTAATATACCGACGTTATCCCCTTCCCCGACCATTTTATCGGTTTTTATCCCGCTCCATCCGGTTATACACATCTTCTATGGTTCCGGTAAAGGGGCCGGGGGTTTCCATTTTAATGGAGCAGAGGGCCGCCGCGAAACGAATCGCGTTTCCCGGTCCTTCGATTATTCTACGTGCAAGGTACGATGAAAAAGTTGTATCCCCCCGACCCGTTCGTCCGGAAAGATTTGCCGGGGTAAAGGGGGCTCGGTAGATCGTCCCGTCAGCGAAAACAATAACTTCGGTATTGTGGGTGACCATAACTTCTCTGGCTCCCCAGGAGCCTAGAATGCGGGCCGCTTTTTCACGATCATCGGTGCCCGTTAATATTTCCGCTTCGGCGGCATCGGTTTTAAAAAAAGAAACCAGGGGAAGATATCGGTGTTTATTAGGCCAATCGATGAATCGCATGGTTTTATCGGACATCGCGTTCCGTAAAAGTCCTTGAGCATCCACAGCTATCTTTCCGTACGGAGCTAGTTCTTCGATCAATGAATCGGGCAATTCTCCCACGAAAAGTCCCGCCATATAGATAATATCCGCGGAAGCGTCACCGGGTATATCTCCAGTGGTAAACGGAGTAGCGTTAGTCAGCAGGCTAGTATCCCGTCTTTCGTGATCCACGGTCTTAAACACGTTAAGAATTGACGTGGTAGCCGGACTGGAGAGGACAATTAAGGAAATCCCTTGTTCACGGAGAAAGTCCACCGTTTTCGCGTCCTCCTCCGAGGTTTTAGTTATCGCTAGAACCTTTGCTCCCGCCTTTGTTGCGGAAATAGCCGCGTGAACGATGGCGCCACCGATCATGCGAGTTTCAACTCCCCGATGATCCACCATTATATCTTTAGAAACGTGCCCCAAAATAATGATATCAAACTTCATAAAAATCCTTCTATAACTCGGATACTATCGTGGTAAGCAGGTCCGGTCGATTCGTTGTAATAGAATAAGGACCAAGGCTAAGGCATTTTCTCATAGAAGGCTCATCGTCCACGGTCCAAAGTAGTACGGGCATAAAACGTTTTCTTGCGTATTCCATCATCTTTTCATCCGCCTTTCTCCAATTTAAATTAATACCACAGCAGGAGTATTGCCGGGCAGTTTTGTACGCGAATTTCATCCCTTCTAACGCATCTTCAATGACGATGTGCTGGTCCGCGTTAAAAAGGTATAAAAAATCAGGAAGTCGTTCATGGGCCAAATGAATTCCCTCGAGGTCAAGGCCCGAAAAAAAAACTGTATCCTCGCGGTGTCGTTGACGAAGGATTTTGGCAGCGGCTAAAAGCGCGTCATGATCCTTCACGTCCAAATTAAGGACGAAGCCTTCCAGAGGTTTGTGGTCAAGGATTTTTTCCAGGGTTATAATATACTCCGTACTATTTAACAACGCTTCTTCGATATGGGCCCATAAGAGGGAATGAACAAAGGCTGAAGTTCCATCGGGTAGGCGGATGGTATCGTCGTGGGTCAGCACTACCCGTCCATCTAGGGTAGATCGGAGATCCACTTCGATAATATCAGATCCCGACTCCATGGCGGCCCCCAGATTCGCCATACTGTTAGACGGTGTGTCCAAACAACCTGCATGGGCGGTGACGAGCGGATATTTCCCTTTCATTTAAGGCTCAACGAATAGGCGCTGGTCATCTGGCGGTATACAACCTTGGAAAATACTATAATCGGCAGGATAGCTAGAATACCAACGCCCATCAGTTGCCCCCAGAGGGTTTCAAATTCCCCTATAAAATTGACAATTACGAGGGGTAGCGTTAAAAGATCGGGTGTCCGGATGAACAGCATGGTAAACAGGAATTCATCCCAGGCTACGATAACGCAGAAGATAGCTGTGGCAACAAGGCCTGTTCTTATTAAGGGCAACACTATCAGCCTTACTATTTGGGCTTGCGAAGCCCCGTCGATCTCGGCGGCTTCCTCAAACTCCAAAGGGATGCTCTTCACAAAGCCGAACAGCATCCAAACGCAGTACGGAAGCGTATATACTTGGAAAACCAGAATAAGACCCCATAAATTGTTGAGCAGTCTCATTTTAGTAAACATATCATAGAGGGGAACCGCAAGGACTACCGGGGGTAACATTTTGGATAGGATAATCCAAATCAAGAAAAGCGTGTTTAGGTGAAATAAAAATCGATGCCGAGCCAGGGCGTACGCCGCCAGAAATGCGAGAAGCAACGAAAGAATGGTCGCGGAGGCGGTTACAAAAATGGAATTCCAGACGTGTTTTAGATATCCGCCCTTAAAAAGGGCCACATAATTCTCAAAGCTAATTTTCTGGGGAAACAACGTTGGAATCCGGGAGATATTTTCAACGGGGGTTTTAAGCGACGTTATAACTATCCAATAGATAGGAAAAAGACTAAATATAAGTACCACAAATAACAGCAGAGGAAATAGGAAACCCTTCTTGGTGTTTACAAATGATGCCATATTATACTTCTTTTGTGTTTAAAATTCTATTCAAATAAATAGCCGAAACCGCACTAACGGCTACCATGGTTATCATAGAGGCGGTCGAAGACCGTCCCAGTTTAAAATACTGAAACGCCTCGCGATAAATAAAATACGAAGTTGTTTCAGTGGCATTTCCTGGACCACCCCCCGTGAGGGCAAACACCTTGGAAAATATTTTAAAGGTATCGATGGTTCGTAGAAGGATCAGTAGAAGGATCTGATCCCTAAGGATCGGAAGGGTAACCCGGAAAAGCGTTTGGAGATAGCTCGCGCCATCCATGATGGAAGCCTCGAATATTTCTTGGGGAACCGATGCCAAACCCGCTTGCACAACGATAAAGGCGAAGGAAGTCCACTGCCATATATCCACTAAAATTAAGGAAGTTAACGCTATTTTCGGATCGATCAGCCAACCGACCCGCGGTAAGCCGACTACTTGTAGAAGATAGTTCAAAAGACCGATATCATAATGGAAAAGTGTTTTCCACACCGCGGAAACGACCATGGTAGAAAGCATCATCGGTAGAATCATCAGGATGACGAAAAGACTCTTTCCATGAAAATCGCCATAAAACAACAAAGCTAACATAATGCCGAGGATAACTTCGATCCCAGTGGCGGCAACACAGAATATTAGGGTATTTAAAAAAGAAGTGAGAAATACCTGGTCGGATAAAATATCCATGTAATTTCCCAACCCAATCCAACTGCGGCTATCGGTGATATAGTTGTAATTTTGAAATGAGGTTATGAAAACCGTAAACATGGGATAAACCGTCAGCCACAGCATTACACCCAGGGCAGGGAAAAAGAGCAACCAAAAAAACGGAGCCTTGGCTCTTTCGCGACCGGAAGAGAACATGCATCAACTCCTTATATATAGTGATTTTAAATAGACCACCGACGAACCAGTAGCCCGTCGGCGGAATCTGGGATACAGAAATTATTTCATAATCTGTATTAATTTAGCGTTGGCCTCGTTAAGCGCCTGTTCGGGAGTTTTATTACCAATAATAGCTTCTTGAACAAATCCACCCATGGTGTTTTCAATTTCCGCCCAATATAAGGTCCTCGGCCGAGCTACACCGCTTTCAAGGGCTTCCTGAATAGCGGGATACCAGGGATATTTCGCTAATATTTCCTTATCGCTGAATACGGATATTCTGCTCGGAGGAAGTCCAGCTTTTAAAGCCATCAATTTTTGGGTTTCTTTACTGGTTAAAAAGTTAAGAAAGTCAAAAGCCGCTTGTTTATTCTTAGATGCTACTGGAATGGCCACATCCCAGATACCAATCATGGGGGAAGATTTTTTGATTTCCGCGGGATGCTTTGTAACCTTAACCTTTCCAGCAACCTTGGACTCGTTCGGATCGTCCAATTTTCCCAACCAGGCAGGCCACACTTCTGGAGCAATTCCTACAGCACCGGCAAGCAGTCCGTCCCGAACTTGAGCCGTATTATTCATGGGCGTCCCCTTAGGACCATATTTGGAAAGCTCCACAAAATATTTCAGGGCACTGACCGCTTCTGGTGAATTCACCACCGGTATTCCTTTTGCATCCAAGAAATCGGCACCAAAAGACCAGAAAATGGGGAGAAAGGCCGTCAGAATAGGATTCCCCTTAACCCCACGGAAGGAAACACCCGAGACATTCGGTTCATTTTCGGAAATCTTTTTCGCCGCGGCTAGTACATCATCCCACGTTTTTGGATCCTTCAAACCGTATTTGGTGAATAAATCCGAACGATACGCGAACAACGAGACATTCCCCACAAAGGGAAGACCATAAAGTTTACCTTTCGGCCCGTTCGGGTACCGGCAGAGATCAATAGTTGTGGAAATGAAGTCTGTATCTACGGAAGTTCCGGCTTTTCGATACATCCCATCCAGATCTTCAAGCCAGCCCGCCTTCTGAAATTGCATAGCCTTTGGATCATCGATCAGGATAAGATCATAAGTACCAGTACCCGTCTTTAGATCTATCACCGTTTTTTGGTAGATATCGTCACCGGAGAGCTTTAAAAGCTCCACGCTAACATTGGGATTTTTTGCCGTATAGGCATCCACCGCGATTTGCATCGCGTTACCGTAGTCCCCATCCCTTCCTGCGATGACCAGTTTTACTGATTTTTGGGCAAAAAGCCCTCCAACGATCATGAGGAACGATAGAATAGATAGGATATTCCTTTTTAACACGTATGGCCTCCTTAAAAATGTGTTCTGACTTTGTTACCCATATATTCAAAAATCATGAACATATCGTTTAAAAACGATTTTATCTTTCTTTCCACGGGAACACAAAGAAAAAGTATGGTACACTTAGTATGACAATGTGCTTAAACACCTAAAATTATGCTATTATCCGAATTTTACTTAGCAAATATTTTTATGAGGTGTGTGTAATGGATTCCTTCGAATCACGACATCGACTAAAACAAAAAGATTTAGTGGCCACCCTCCTGATCCTCTTCTCGGAGAAGTATGATAAAACCGAAGTTGCCTCAATTATCGATATAGAATTACCCATGAATATGGTCAGAGAATACCTGGAGAAACAAGTAGGAATACAATATTCAAGCGATACATGGATTATCACCCAAATTCATAAATACGAAATCGAAAACGGAATTAAATTATTTCGAAAAAAAGAAACCCCAGAAGGTTCAATGCTGGGCTTAAACCGCGATATCCGAACGTATAACCAAAAAAAGCATCTTTACGTTACCCAAAAAATCAGAGTAGCTAACGGTATCTTCGATCTTATTAAAAATCAACGGGGTATACCCGTAAAAGGCGAAACAATCTCCTTGCTTTTAGGCGCGGGAAGTACGGTAACCCGGGTAGCCGAAATTATCGCGGAAAACCTTAGGGAACTTCCCTATCATTGGCGGATCTATACGCATAATTTAGGGGTTATCGAAAGCCTCGGTAAAACCACGCCGGGGTACGAAAAAGTCGAAATCCTTGTGCCCGAGGGGCGCTTTGACCCAATCACAAATCTTATCCTCGGAAATAACGAACTCTATTATGGCAGTACCCGCTTCGATTGGATCGTACAAGGGGCATCCTTCATTTCTTCGGGGAACCTCTACGTTGAAAGCGAAGCGGAAACGAAGATAAAATCTTTTATACTCCATAACTGCCAGGGCGGGAAAATACTCGCCCTAACGGGCCATGAAACCGCATCCCGGACCGAAGGATTTTGCCAACCCTTTGGGTCAATCCATGAGTACGACTTTATCGTCATACCGACTCTACAAGAGGGCTCACCCAGCGCCCGGAAACTTATGGTAGAAATGAAACCCTTTGAAAAAAATCTTTCGATTCTTATACGGAATTGGAGTTATGAAATATTCCGGATACAACATTAAAACGATTCGTTAGAAATATACCGATCTCAACCCCGCATTTTTTAAAATAGTTGAAATGAACTTTCCCCATTTCTCGTTCCCCCGGCGGACATTTTGTTCACCGCGGTACCGCTTGCGTCCGCCCATACCCTGTATCTATACTAAAAAGGGGAGGCCCCGGATGAAAATTTTTGACGATCTCTACTTCGAAGTTCTCGTTCGCACCCTGAAGGACGCGGACGATGCCTACCTTAAATGCCTTGAAGTCATTCCCGACAACCAGATAGACTGCCTGCTCCATCCTAAACAACATCCCGTGGTCATCAAGACCGGGGTCTGCGACTGCTAAGGATCAAAGCCGTGTTCCTCGGTCTGCGAATTCCACGCCCTCCATCCCGACGAAGCTGGGGATATCAAGATCGACGAGGAAGCCTGTGTGGGGTGCGAAATGTGCATCGAAGCGTGCCGAGCCCACAAGCTCTCGGCGGGAAAGGACGCCGTGGCAGCCCTCCGCTCCGTCCGCTGGGGAGGCAAGCCCGCCTACGCCCTCGTGGCCCCGGCCTTCCTTGGCCAGTTCGGCGACAACGTCAGCCCGGGACAGCTCAGGGCGGCTCTCAAGCGCGCGGGCTTCGCCGGCATGATCGAGGTGGCCCTATTCGCGGACATCCTCACCCTTAAAGAAGCCCTGGAGTTCGACGCCCACGTCCTCTCGGAAAGCGATTTTCAGCTTACCAGCTGTTGCTGTCCCCAGTGGATCGCCATGATACGCAAGTCCTACCGCGACCTGGTTCCGCGTGTGCCGCCGGCGGTTTCGCCCATGGTAGCCGCGGGGCGCGTCGTAAAGCGCCTTTATCCCGGAGCGGTCACGGTTTTTGTAGGTCCCTGCCTGGCGAAGAAGTCCGAGGCGAGGGATGCAGACATCGCCGACGCCGTGGACTACGTGCTCACCTTCCAGGAGATGAAGGACGTGTTCTCGATCCTGGGCATTGATCCCGGCTCGGCGGAAACGGACGACCGGGAGCACGCGTCCCGCTCGGGGCGAACCTACGCCTACTCAGGCGGTGTGAGCGCGGCGGTATCCGCCACCCTGGACCGGATCCGGCCCGGTCGGACCATACCGCTCCAGTCCCGGTCCACGAGCGGAGTCGCGGAGTGCAAGGCGATGGTCGCGGAGGTGCTCGCCGGGAAGGGCGGAGCGAACTTTTACGAGGGGATGGGTTGTGTCGGCGGTTGCGTCGGCGGCCCCCGCGCGATCGTTCCCCGGGAGGACGGCAGGCGCAACGTAGAGCGATACGGCGACAAATCGATCCACCGGACTCCGATCGACAACCCCTACGTCATAGAGCTTCTCGGACAACTCGGATTCGACACCATCGAGAAACTCCTTGAGGCAAGCGAGATCCTCACACGGACGCTGTAGCGCCCCGCCCTACGGTCGGGGGACGATAACTGCCGTGCGGCGCGATTGCCCGGCGGCACAACCGCCAGGCGCGACAAGGGCAGGGCGCGCATATTCCGTCGGGAGAAGGCTGACTGTATTTGGCCGACGTCAAAGAACGCGGGTCGCTGGCGGTTAGGCTATCAAGAAACCTGAAAGGGAAGAGGCTTAACTACCGTTCCTTTAAACCGGGGCAAGTCCACATATCGAACGGCAACCCGATAATTTTCGTGAACCATCCCCTTGCGATTATACTGCTCGTCATCACCGTGGCGTTGCTCCTTCCGGGGTTCATCGGGAGATCGGCGAAGCGAAAGGGCGCGGGCAACGCGACCGCGCTGACCGACGAACTAAAGGAGTGATGAAAAAAGGAAAATGGGGTCGCCTCCGAAGGGCAAAAGCGGAACCCCGAACGTCAAGCGCGCATCCAGCGAACTTGGCGTTAAAGAGCGTGGTAGCGGTTCCATAGAGCTTAAATTCGATTATTTCATCAAGAAGGGAAAGCGGCGGCAGAAATGCGCCTACAGCGTCAGCGTGTAATTCTTCCTACCCTAAAATTGTTCAACGATCACACGGGATTCTCTGCGACTGCTGACGTTTCTACGAAAACATAAAGCTGTACCTGTGCTTTAATACGCCCCGCTTCAGCGCGGGCGACCTGTTGCGGAACAGATCCGATCGTCCAAAGGTTACCCGGACTCTCAGACCAGCCAGACAACCCCGATCTCACGGTTCCTCGACCAGGTTGGTCCAACGCAGGGGGACAATAACAGAAAATAAATTACTCAATAACCAACCGCACCGGCGTGCCACTGAGCAGGAAGGCCATGGATACTTCCATCACCGAAAAACCTGTATAATGTATTAGCGTCGCCTGCATGGCTTCGCTAGAGTCGGATGATATCAGGGTGGCCTTTGTAGGGGAAGGGAGCACGGATGCATCGATAAGCAGGCGATATTTAAATCCAGAAAGAATAACCGCTGCCATCTGGTTGTCTTGATCAACCTTTTCAGAACTTGTGGTACTTACATCAACAACCAGGGTTTTCCCTTGTATATAAGGGAAAAAGAGCGGGGTGTCGGAATTACTATAGAGATGATAAACCACCCGGCGTTGGTTGTCCATGTTATTCGTGCCCCTTTCCATCGCGGTACTCTTGCGCGGTGACACCCATCCGTTTGTGAAAGAGTCTGGAAAAATAATTTGGGTCCTGGAAGCCCACGAGCTGGGAGATATCCGCTATAGAAAGATTCTCATTTTCCCTCAACAATTCCTGGGCCTTGGATAACCGCAGGTTTACAAGATAATGGTTAAAGCCTTCGCCCATTTCTTTTTTGAACAGCTCGGATAGGTACGTGGGGTTGATCGCGACGTGGTCACAGACGTTCTTCAAACAGAGGGCCTCGGCGAAGTGTTCGTGGAGGTACTTCAGAGCCATACGGATCTTCGGGTTCCCGATTTCCTCGAATTCCTCCGCCTCGACCTGAATGTGTTCCGCCTCCAGCCTCCGTAGCTTCCGTTCCATGGTCGACTTTTCACTGCTGGACCGGTTCCTCTCTTGGATACTTTGGAGAGCGTTCTTCACGGCGTTCCGTAGATCCGTTTCCTCCACGGGTTTGAGCAGGAAATCCCGTACCCCGAACTTAATCGCCCTTTGGGCGTATTCAAAGTTGTCGTACCCGGAGACGATGATAATTTCTACTCGGGGCAGGAGGATCCGTACTTTCTCTATGAATTCCAGCCCCGAAAGCACGGGCATTCTGATATCCGTGATAACAATATCGGGTCTGAGTTTCTTGGCTAGTTCCAGTCCCGTCTCACCGTCCTCGGCCTCGCCGATCACGCGTATAGGAAGCTCGTTCATCGGCAGAAGCTTGACGATCAGTTTCCGGATCCACTTCTCATCGTCAATAATCACCACACCGTACATGTTATTCACCTCGGTCAAAGGGTATACGAACCGAAAGGGTGGTCCAGGCCCCCGGAAGGCTATCGATTTCCAGGCCGTACGAGTTTCCGTAAAGGAGCTTCAGCCGTAGGTTGACGTTGTCCAAGCCGTGGGCGCTCTTCACCTTCCGTATATCCGGCGTTATAGCGAAGGACGCTTTAAGCTCCGCGAGCCGATCGGGTGTTATGCCAGGACCATTGTCGTAAACTTCAATTTTCACATCCGCCCCCTCCTGTCGGGCTGAGATTTTGAGGAGTCCATCCTTGGCCTTCAACTCTAAACCGTACTTAAAAGCGTTCTCCACAATGGGTTGTAAAATAAAGCGGGTTATCCTGACTTCCGTCAGGGGATCAGGAACGTCGAACTTTACCACGATGCGGTCGCCGAACCGATAGTGTTGAATTTTCAAGTAATCCCGTAGGTACCGCAGTTCCTCCCCGATAGTTGTCGTCTCCTGAAGATTGCCGACGTTGTAACGGAACAACCGGGACAAGGATAGGGTCATGTCGGAAATATCCCGATTATTCCGCTCCAGGGCGATACTTCGGATTACGTCCAAGGTGTTATAGAGAAAATGGGGGTTAATCTTTGCCTGTAAAGCTTGAAGCTCCGCTTCGTTCGCCTCATTTTCTTTGAGTACCACCGTATCGATAAGCTCGTTGACCTCGGCGACCATAGTACGAAACCGATTGATAAGGAAGTTAATCTCCTGGTACTTGGTCGTTGGATATTCGGGGTAGAAATCACCCTTTCCAACCTGCTGCATACCCTTGTACAGTTCCTGCAAGGGTCCTGTAATACGGCCAGAAAACAGAATGACTACGAACACGCTCAGAATGACGATAAGCAGGATGATCGCCGTCGTTCCGACAATGGCCGAACGGAATTTCAAGAGCATACGATCCTTAGGGATAAAGGCCTTTAGGTACAACAGATTTCCCTTAAGCTCCTTTACTATGGGAATCTCGTTCCGATTCTGTAGTTTGCTGTAATTAGAGTAACTTTGGTTTTCCAGAAGTACCGAATTGGTAAAGGAATTATAGATGTACATGGGAGTCTGATCGTTGTAGGCCATGGAGTGTACAAAGCTATCAAAGGCCGAAAGATTTATGTCCACCTGTATCAGGATAGGATTTTTACGAACGTCGGGAATAAAGAACTTTTGGATGGACGTGATAACCATATCATTGTCGTCCCGGGCGACTCCCACGTTGTAGGGCGCGGGGTGAGGTTTGACAAAGAGCTCTTCTCCATTTGATTGTCGGGCGATATCCACCCAATACTTGTCCAGCAACAGATCTTCCGGAATACCATTACGGGAACTGATGACGTAGTTTTTGTCGGAGATAACATAGACGCCGTTAACAAAACTGTAGGCCTGGGAGACGGTGTATACGTACTCGATCAGTTCCTTGAGTTTTTGAACGTTCTCCCGGGATATAGTCTGGCCTTTGTCTGGGGGGTAGTAGTCCGCGATCATTTTCCCAACGATGGTCCGCTGTATGGCGTTCACGCTGTTGAAGATGTTCTCCAAACTATCTCGTTCCTGGTTGATAATCACCTCTTGGTAAGCGACAACGTCATTGTCGATGATGGTACGGACGTTTCCCAGAAAGAGTAGGAGGATAAAGATCGATGGGAGGATGATCGATAGAGGAAGCAGGATCAGCAGATCCTGCTTGATGGTCCTGCCGCCGTGGGGACGTCTAATCATGGGAAGTCCGTAATTCTTCCTGAACCGTACGCAGGAACTCGTCGGAAGAGACGGCACCGCTCCACAATAGATCATTCGCCGCCTTGTATCGGTCAAAGGTCGCCAGGGATCCGAAGCAGAACTCGTGCAAAGGGTAGGTTTTGACACCGGAAAGGGCTTCCTTCGCCTTCTTATACAGGGGGTTCACGGAATCCGGCAAACGTATCTTCCTCGTGGGTTCACAGCCCTCTTGACCGGCCCGGGCGATGAAGGTTGCGTCGGAAAAAAGCCACTCCAAAAAGCGTATAATGCTTTTTCGTTTCTCGGGAACCTTCCATGCGGCCCTGCTGACGCAGATGCTCTGGGAGACCCCGCCCACCGTAAACCGTGCGGGATCCTCGGATGCCTCGCTGATCCTAGGTACGGGAATAATGACGCTCTCTGCGGCCACCTGGGGATCGAAGAGAGCAAAGGTCCAGTTAAAAGTGTACGTCATGGCGGTTTTGCGCAGATTGAATTGGTTCACCTGGTAATCCCAAGAACCGGTCTGGATGGTGTTCTCCGGCACAGCCTTAGCTTTGACCAACTTTAGCACCGCGTCGGCGGCGGTGCGGGTTCCCGGATAGATAAAATTACCGGTCTTCCGGATCTCCACCGTGTCCCGGTACGCCCCCGGGGTTTGGTAGGTCAAGGCGCTAAAAAACAGGTGCCCGGGGTCGCCCAGATAGCTCCCCATGGACAGGGGTACGATACCGCGTTTACGGAGCACCGGGGTCATGCGGACGATATCGTCCAGGGTACGAGGAAGCGCCAGACCGCTCTCGTCTAAAATTTTCTTGTTTACGATGAAGACCCCCTGGAACCACTCGTAGGGCAGGGCGTAATTCCGCCCATCGATCTCCGTGGCCGCCAGGGCCTCGCTTCGGAAATCTTCCCGCTTCAGGAAGTCCGAGGCGTCAAACAGTTCCTGGGCGTCCACGATGAGATTGTTATCCACAAAGTACTTCAAATTGGTATCGTAGCTCCAAAAGGTAAAGACATCCGGCAGATTGTTCGAAGCCACATCGATAAAAATCTGCGTTTTATGCTGTATGCCGTTATTCGCCTCGGTCTCTAAATTAAAAGAATCCTTCACCTGTTTTCTATAGGCGTTTATGGTAGTATCAAAGCCGTGGGTCCAACAATAAGCAAAACGGATCGTGGGAAGGGTTGACCGAGGGGTTTTCGGCCCCTCCTCGTCCGATACCGCTGTCCCGCCGCAGGACCAGAGAAAAACGACACACACCGCCGCTAACAACCAAATAAACTTCAATCGATTAATTCCGTCCTTACTAAAGCGCTTTTAGGTCCCTAACGTTGAAAGTATACCAGATGATCCGTCCCTTTCACACCGGACCCGAAAAAAATCCAGCCGTTCCGAAAAAGCACACGGTTTACAAGTTTAAACTTTAGGCCGTACTATTTTTAAAGATTCCGAAGATTTCCAGCTCCTTTGGGAGACTCGGCATCACGGAAAAAAATCCATTAGGAGGAAACGATGAAATTATTAAAAACCTGTGGCGTCACCCTGGCACTATTAGGATTCACCCTTGGGTCCGTGTACGCGAACGGCAACGCGGATAAGGGTGCGGCGGGAACAAGCTCGAGTGGAAAAACCAAGGTTACCGTTTGGACGCTCTGGACCGATACTACCCAGGATGTAAACTCTATAGCGTTCCACAAGGCTTTGGAATCCGCCGTAAAGGATCTTCCCGATATCCAGATCGAACACGACGCCACGGAAAACGAAGCGTACAAGACCAAGATTAAAACCGCCATGGCCGCCGGGGACGCCCCCGACGTGTTCTACGCCTGGGGCGCCGGGTTCGTAAAACCCTTTGTGGACGCTGGTAAGGTCGTTCCCTTGGACGACTACATAAAAGACGGGACCGCGGCTAAGCTAAAGGGTGGAGCCAACACCAACTTTACCTTTAACGGCAAGACCTACGGTCTGACTTTCACCCAGTGGGTGGCCGGACTCTATTGCGACAAGGCCCTCTTTGACAAATACAACGTTAAGCTCCCCAATACCTATGAGGATCTCCTTGCTGCGGTCAAGGCCTTCAAGGCCGCCGGGGTCATCCCCATCACCGTGGGCGAGAAGGATCGCTGGCCCGGTATGTTCTGGCAGAATTCCTTCGCTATCCGTACCGCTGGAGCCGATACGTGCAACGCGGCCCTCGCCGGAAAAGCTTCCTTCAATACCCCCGAGTTTATTCGTTCCGCCCAGCTCCTCGCCGATCTGGTCTCCGCGGGCGCCTTCGTCGATGGAGCCCTGGGCCTAACATCCGACGAAGCCCAAGCCCTGTTCCTCCAGCGCAAAGCGGCCATGTATTATATGGGTAGTTGGTTCGCCGGCAACATTGCCGCCAGTGACAACGGTATCGTGAACGACGTGGTGGTACAGAAATTCCCCACCATTTCCAACCAGAAAGGGGACGCGACCCAATTCCTGGGCGGCGCTATTGATGGCCTTTGCGTTTCCCAGAACGCCAAAGACAAAACCGCCGCAGCTCGGGTAACGAAGTACCTTATGGAACAGACCGCCCGAAATCTGGCGAAGACCGGGGACGGACTACCCACCTGGAACACCGACGATGTGGTGGCCGCTAAGACAAACCCCGTGGCCGACCAGTTTGCCCAGATGGTTAAGGGTTCTACCGGTTACGTGCTAGCCTGGGATACCTTTCTCTCCGGCGCCGATGCGGATGACCACAAGAATTACGTCGCCGCCATCTTCGGTCAGACCATGACACCCAAGGATTTCGCCGCCTCCATGCAGGCCATCAACGACAAGAACAAGTAGGATTCCGGTAGGGGCGTAAAATCCGGTATCCCGGCTCTTACGCCCCTGTACACAAAACGTCTTGACGCGTGGGCGACTGCCCTCCGTAATGGGGGCGGTTGCCATTTTAATGGAGAGCCTATGCATAAGGTACTGTCGGACAAGAGGATCATCCTGGTGTTTATGCTCCCGGCAACCCTGTTGTTCCTGTTTATCGTTATCGTGCCGATATTTATCTCCGTCCATTACAGTACCCTTAAATGGGACGGGATCGGCGTGGGGAAATTCATCGGCCTCGGGAATTTCCAACAACTATTCACCGACAAAAGAACCGATTTTTACGAAGCGATTCTCAACTCGCTGTACCTCGCGGCCCTGTCCGTGTTCATTCAATTGCCCATTGCGTTCTTCTTTGCCCGCGTCCTGGCTTCGGGGGTGAAAGGGGAAGGGTTTTTCCGGACCGTATACTTCATACCAGTTATTGTCTCCACCGTGGTTATCGGACAGATGTGGCTCAAGATCTACAATCCCCAGTACGGACTGCTCAACAGTCTTTTAAAGTACGTCGGCCTGGGCAAGCTTTCACAGGAATGGCTTGGTAACAAAGAGATAGCCCTGGGTTCGGTATTTGTCCCTCTGATCTGGCAGTACGTGGGCTATCATATCCTTCTTTTCTACGCCGGAATTAAGACCGTTCCTCAAGATATTATCGAAGCCGCCAAGATTGACGGCGCGTCCTTTAGTACCATAACCTTCCGTATTGTGGTTCCGAACATTATCTCCGTCATCGAAATCTGCGTCGTTCTGGCGGTGGTCGGTTCCCTTAAGACCTTTGACCTCATTTACATTCTGACCAACGGTGGTCCTTTACACGCCACCGAAGTCCCCACGACCCTGATGTTTAACACCATCTTTCACCGTATAGACTACGGCTTCGGAAGCGCCATGGCTATTTTCATCGTCCTAGAATGTCTGCTCTTGACCGTGGCGATCCGTGGTTTCTTCGGGAGGTTCGATTATGCCAAATAAGAAGGCCGTTTCTTCCCTGTACCGAAACCGGAGGAGACCAACGGTACAAGGGACGCTCATCATAGTGGGCCTGTCCCTTTTCGCTTTCATACAAGTTTACCCCTTCCTTTGGCTAGTGCTTTTTTCGTTCAAGTCCAACGACGAGATTTTTGGGGGAAATATCGCGGGCATTCCCCATACCTGGCTCTGGGGGAACTACAGTGACGCTTTCCTGGGCGGGAAGGTTGGACTATACCTCTTTAACAGCGTTTTAGTTACCAGTTTTACCATTGTGCTGACCCTGCTGGTAGCCTGTATGGCAGCCTACGGAATTTCCCGGCTACGCTGGAAACTGAGTCAGCCAGTGCTGGTATTTTTCCTTCTGGGGATGATGATTCCCATCCACGCTACCCTGCTTCCCCTATTCATAATCTTCAAAAACCTACGACTGCTGAACACGTACTGGTGCCTTATCCTCCCTTACACGGGCTTCGCCTTACCCATCGCCATATTCATTCTATCGGGTTTCATGAAGGCTATTCCTCTGGAAATGGAGGAGTCGTCGTTTATGGACGGCGCCAGCGTCTTTCGATCCTTCTTTTCGATCATCCTGCCTATCGTCAGACCCGCCATGGCAACGGTGGCTATCTTAACCTTCCTCAGCGCTTGGAACGAGCTGATGTTCGCCATCACCTTCATTAGCAAGGCCCAATACAGCACCCTGACCGTAGGACTTCAATCCATGGTAGGTCAATATTCCACCGCATGGGGACCCATCGGCGCGGGGTTGGTTATCGGGACAGTACCGACTATCATTATATACGCTATTATGAGCAAACAAATTCAGGACAGCTTTATGACCGCGGGAGCGGTTAAGGGTTAGGAAGAATGGAAATTTACAAGGATAAAAACAAACCCGTGGAAGAACGGGTTCGGGATCTCCTTTCCCGAATGACGGCGGAAGAGAAGGTTGGCCAAATGGTACAGCTTCCCGCTAAGCGGGGAATCGTCCAGGAAAATTTTATCGACAAGCTGGAAGAATGGCACGTTGGTAGTTTTCTCCACTGCACCGGGGATACGATGGCCAAGATCCAGGAGCGGGCGGCCAAGACGCGCCTAGGCATTCCGGTCATCTTTGGGATCGACGCTATCCATGGACACTGCTTCGACGACGACGGTACCGTGTTCCCCACCCAATTGGCCATGAGCTGTAGTTGGGAGCCAGAACTGCTTCGTCGGGCCGCCCGGGTTACCGCCCGGGAAGTACGGGCCGACGGTATACACTGGACCTTTTCCCCGGTGCTTTGCGTCGGCAGGGATACCCGGTGGGGCCGGGTAGACGAAACCTTCGGGGAGGATACCTGGCTCATCGGGGTGCTCGGAACCGCTATGGTAAAGGGTTACCAGGGGGACGACCTTTCGGGGGAGGATAGCATCCTCGCCTGCGTAAAACATTTCGTCGCCTACGGCGAGGCTACGGGGGGCCGGGATGCCTACGAGGCCGAAGTCTCCAAGCGAAAGCTCCTTTCTCTCTTCCTACCCCCCTTCGAAAAGGCGGTCAAGGAAGGGGGCGCCGCCACGGTCATGACGGCCTACGAAGCCATCGATGGCGTACCCGCCACCGTGAACTCCTGGCTCCTGCGGAAGACCCTCAAGGAGGACTGGGGCTTTTACGGCTTTGTGGTCACCGACTGGGACAATGTGGGCGCCCTGACCCGGCGCCAGGCGGTAGCGGTGGACGGCAAGCAGGCGGCCCTGGACGCCATAAAGGCGGGCAACGATATGAGCATGACCACGCCGGACTTCTACCCTAACGCCGTGGAACTCTATCGGGAAGGCAAGCTTACCGACGCGGATCTGGACGATGCGGCGGGTCGAATCCTAAGGCTCAAGTTTCGTCTGGGCCTCTTCGACGAGCGCCGCTTCACGGATCCCTCGGCACGGCGTACCGTGGTTGGCGCCCCCGAGCACTGGGACGTGGCCCTGGGAGCCAGCCGTAAATCCTTGACCCTGCTGGTCAACAACGGTACCTTGCCCCTCCGGGAAACGAAGAACCGGAGGATATTGGTGGTGGGCCCCAACGCCGACGACATCCGCGCCCAACTGGGGGACTGGTCCTTCGGTTCCATGCAGGCTGGGGCGGTGGACAGCGACTTCCATCGCAAAGATACCGTGACGGTACTAGGGGCCCTCCAGAACGCCGCCACCTCTAAGGGCTATTCCGTGGATTACGTTAAGGGAGCGGACTGCTTGGACGATAGTTTCGACGAGATCCCCGCCGCCCTTGAAGCGGCCCGAAAGGCGGACTACGTGGTCGCCTGCGTCGGAGATACCATCGAACTCCACGGCGAAGGCCGGGACCGCTCAGAACTGGATCTTACGGGAAAACAGTTAGAACTGCTCAAAGCGCTTAGACCCGTGGCGAAACGGCTCATCGTCGTCTTCATCGCCTCCAAGCCCCTGGCTCTCGGCTGGGTTAAGGACCACGCCGACGCCCTGCTCTGCGGTTTTAATCCCGGCGCCAAGGGCGGCGTGGCCATCAAGGAAGCCCTGTTCGGGGAACTCAACCCCTCGGGACGCTTGACCATCTCCTTTCCCCGGAGCGCTGGTCAACTACCGGTACATTACGACCGCTACCGGGGTTGGCACTCCATGAACCCCGGCGGTGTGGAACGCTATATCGATTCTACCGAAGACCCGGTATTCTCCTTTGGGGAAGGCCTCTCCTACACGAAGTTCGAGTATTCGGCCCTCGAGGTGCTTACCCCACGGGTAGCGCCCGGCGACTCACCAGCCTTCCGGGTGACCGTGAAGAATACGGGCGTCATGGCGGGAACCGAAACCGTACAACTCTACGTTCGGGACCTGGTCAGCTCCGTAACCACACCGTGCAAGAACCTCCGCTCCTTTGCCAAGGTAGACCTAGCCCCCGGACAGACCGCCAACGTACGCCTGGAAGTAGCCTACGATGACCTAGCCCTGGTGACGCCGGATCTGAAACGGGTCGTCGAGCCGGGGGAATTCGAGGTCATGGTGGGGCATTCTTCCCGGGACGAAGACCTGCTGGTCGGACGCTTCTGGGTGACGGCGTAGACAGGGTTCAACCGGTTTGAAAAACCATCGGGTACGGGTACATTATCAAGAGGATCTGGCGGACCTCCTTTTCAAGAGTCTGGAAGTATCACCTTTGCTTGCCGGTTAAAGGACGGCTTTTTTTATTCCTTCGCCGCAAATTCTTCCAGCCAATCGGCCCAATTCACAAAACTCATACCCGGCCACATAAAGATTAGTGTTACGAAGATTAATTTTTCATGCCTTTTTTTAAAGCAAAAATCTATGTCTAACCCGTAGTAAGGGTATTCTCTGAAGGAGGATACCCATGTTCGTTCCCCCATTTTGTCCTTACAAAGCCTGCCCCAACCACGTCGTGGTTCCCGACTCCCCCTGGTACCGTCCCGTAGGCTTTCACCA
>Ga0272446_1003851_pt1 | contig 18431 bp, 15 predicted proteins | sample YNPCB0061_FD_194587 | JGI IMG/M metagenome (GOLD analysis project Ga0272446, IMG submission 194587) | Hot spring microbial mat communities from Yellowstone National Park, WY, United States - YNP-CB-006-1 | ecosystem: Environmental > Aquatic > Thermal springs > Hot (42-90C) > Sediment | place... | reverse complement strand
AGGTCACTGGGGATTGGTGCCCAAGCTCCAGAAGCTGGCGATCGACAACAAGATCGAGGCGTACAACCTGCCTCAGGGGGTCATCTCGCATCTGTATCGGGATATAGCGGCAAAGAAGCCCAGGACGATCACAGCCGTCGGCATAGACACCTTCGTTGATCCCAAGCATGGCGGCGGGAAGATCAACGAGCGGACGACCGAAGAACTGGTCGAGGAGATCTTCTTCGATGGGAAGCGGTATCTTGCCTATAAGACGTTCCCGATTCACGTGGCCATCATCCGGGGAACGACGGCCGACCTCGAAGGCAATGTCACGATGGAAAAGGAGGCTCTGACGCTCGAAGTGCTTTCCATTGCAACGGCTGCACGAAATTCCGGCGGGTTTGTCATCGTACAAGTCGAGCGGATTGCAGACAAGGGAACCCTCAATGCCCGGCAGGTCAAGATTCCCGGCATTCTTGTCGACTGTGTGGTTGTCGCCCGAGCGGAAAACCACCAGCAGACCTTTGGAACTGTCTACAATCCGGCTTTCAGTTGCGAAGTTCGCATTCCCATGAGCGCCATGGAGCCGATGGAAATGAGCGACCGCAAGATCATTGCGCGTCGAGCCTGTTTTGAATTGAAGGCAAACAGTGTCGTGAATCTCGGAATCGGCATGCCGGAGGGAATTGCCAACGTAGCGAACGAAGAAAAGGTGTTGGAATTCCTGACATTGACGGCGGAGCCTGGCGTCATTGGCGGGCTTCCTGCCGGGGGACTCAACTTCGGTGCGGCAGTGAACACGGATGCCGTCATCGACCAGCCCTATCAATTCGATTTTTATGACGGGGGTGGGCTCGATCTGGCCTTTTTGGGGCTTGCCCAAACCGATCGCTTTGGGAACCTCAATGTCAGCAAGTTCGGCCCGAGGCTTGCCGGGGCAGGGGGATTCATCAACATCAGTCAGAATGCCAAGAAAGTCATTTTCGTTGGAACCTTCACCGCCGGCGGTTTGAAAGTATCTGTTGCCGACGAAAAACTCCGTATCGATCAAGAAGGCAAGATTCATAAATTCGTCGATCATGTCGAACATGTCACCTTCAGCGGGGCCTATGCCTTGCAGCGGAAACAGCCCGTCCTTTACATCACCGAGAGGGCCGTATTTCGGCTGACCGAACAGGGGATGGAACTGATCGAAATCGCACCGGGCATCGATTTGGAAAGGGACGTTCTGGGGCAGATGGATTTTACGCCGATCGTCTCTCCGAGGCTTCGACTGATGGATGAGCGGATTTTCTGGTCAGAGCCTATGGGGCTAAGGGAAGATTTGACGAGTCTCTCTCTGGAAGAACGCCTGACCTACGATCCGAAGGAAAACATCTTCTTCGTCAATTTCGAGAATTATCTCGTAAAATCATCGGAAGACGTTCAGGAAATCAAGCAGAAAGTCATCGATATCCTGACCCCGGTCGGAAAGCGGGTGGATGTCATCGTCAATTACGACAACTTCCTCATCTATCCGGAAATCGTGGATGAATATGTCACGATGGTGAAATGGCTCGTGGACAATCTCTACAACCGGGTGACGCGGTACACGACGAGTGCGTTCGTGCGGATCAAATTGGGAGACGAGCTCGAAAAGCGCAACGTCGCTCCCCACATTTACGAAACGAAAGAAGAGGCCAAAAAGATTCTGAAGGAATTGCGTTGATCAAGCTCTGGATGATAGATTCGGCTGAGATAAGCTTCGAGAGGATGTTCCATGGACGTTGGTCAAGATGCATCGTTCGGCCTTGCATCGGGATCAATGAAAGCCTCAGGATCGATTGTAGGGGTACGGCATGCGGTGCCCCTACTGCCTACTGCCGACTATTTTCACGATAACCTTCGGATCCGTTCCAATGCCCATTGAAGACCGATATCAAGAACGCTATCATAGGATGAGGTGTTGTCGTTCGATACGTACCGCCCTGTAGCCATATGGTTTTCAAGGAAAGTATCCGTGTCGTACAAGGCTGTATAGATGTCATCCCGCTCGATCGATGACAATGTTCTGGGTCTCAACCGATTGACTGCAGCAATCAGCTCCAGCACCCTGTCGTTCATGACATTGTACGGTTCCAGCCCTTGATTCTCCAGCCACTCCGCAACACGCACATGTTGACCAGATGATTCCCATCCCCTGCAATGCGGCTCTCGAAAGAAGGCATATCGAACCGTGATTTCTCCGGTTTGTCTGGATCTGGATGCCATCCGGATCAGTGGATAGCTCCGGCAGGAAGAAGGTCTGTCTTCGTAGACCGTGCATCCGTCTTCTGCGAGGAAGGGACAAGCGAAGCGTTTTTCGGCAATCGGACGCAGGCCAACCAGGGGAAGCCCCGTTTCCGGACCGGTGAAGCGAATCGTGTATCGGGATAGAAATTCACTGGAAGAGAGATGCAGGTGCGTTTTCAGTCGCAACACATCATAAGGGGTTAGAACTTGATCCAGGTCATGACAGCATTCGGTGAAACAGCTGACCGAGGGGCCGCACGAAAACGGCATCCGATCATTTTTCTGGATTTCCATGAATTCTTGTTCCATTGGCTCCTCTTTTCGTTGGGCGGAGATAGCGTTTTCTGTGCAACACCGGGATCGTTTTCGAGAATTCATATCAAAAAGAATTCCGGATATGCAAGTTGCTTCTCGGCTCCTTTCTAAAAGTAGAAAGAAATGAATTCATGACTTGACATTCAAAAATTTGAAGTATATTCATTGCCCTTTTCGTAAACCGGTAGGGCTATGTCCCATCGATCTTCATTTTTTCATCCAAAGGAGAACATTGTTTATGGATTTACCGAAGTATGTTGTTGGGGAAACCACCATCGGTCAATTAGTGGACATCGTTGCAGATCAGTTCGGTGGCAAGCGGGCACTCATCTATCCCAAGCTTGGAATTGACTATACTTACAGCCAATTCAGGGATATCTGCAATGACATTGCAAAGGCCTTCATGGCGCTTGGTATTCAGAAGGGCGAACATATCGCCATCTGGGCGAACAATGTTCCGGAATGGGTGCTGACGCAGTTCGCCACCGGAAAGATGGGGGCCGTACTGGTGACCGTCAACACGAATTACCGGAGTTTCGAACTGGAATATCTGCTGAAACAGTCGGATTCCACAACCCTGCTGATGATCGGTGGGGTTCGGGAAAAGGACGAGTATCTCAAAGTGATCCGGGAAATCTGTCCGGAACTGGATCGGTGTGAGCCAGGAAAGCTTCGTAGTGAACGGGTTCCCTTGCTGAAGAACGTCATTTTTCTCGGCAAGGAGCGTCATCCGGGTATGTTTACCTGGGAGGATGTCATGCAATTGGCCGACCGTGTCGGCGATGCGGAACTCGCCGGTCGGCAGACATCGCTTATCCCCGACGATGTCATCAATATGCAATACACATCCGGGACAACGGGCTTTCCGAAGGGCGTTCAGCTGACCCATACGAACCTCATCGGGAATGCCAAGAGTCTCGGCGAGTGCATGCAACTGTCATCGAAGGATACCCTGTGCATTCCAGTGCCTTTTTTTCACTGCTTTGGGTGTGTTCTGGGAACCCTCACCTGCGTTGTATCGGCTGCAGCCATGGCTCCAGTGGTCGCATTCAATCCGGTCGACGTGCTGGAAACGGTAGAGGCTGCCAAATGCACGGCTCTGCATGGCGTGCCAACCATGTTCATTGCAGAACTCGAAGAAATGAAAAACCGGCATTACGATACGTCGCATCTGCGCACTGGGATCATGGCGGGTGCTCCTTGCCCCATCGAGGTGATGAAGCAGGTCATCAGTGAAATGGGGGCAACGGAGATGTGTATTACCTACGGTCAGACCGAAGCGTCCCCCGGAATCACCATGACGCGGACGACCGATCCTCTCGAACGCAAGGTGGCTACCGTCGGGAAGGCCCTGCCGAATGTCGAGGTGAAGATCATCAACACGTCTACCGGTGAGCCGGTTCCGCCTGGAGTGCAAGGGGAATTGTGTACGCGCGGGTATCACGTCATGAAAGGGTATTACAAGAATCCGGAAGGAACGGCGGCAGCGATCGACCAGGACGGATGGTTGCACACCGGAGACCTTGCCGTCATGGACGAAGAGGGGTATTGCAAAATTACCGGAAGAATCAAGGACATGATCATCCGAGGAGGAGAAAACATTTATCCTCGTGAAATCGAGGAATTTCTCTATACCCATCCCCACATTAAGGATGTTCAGGTTGTCGGGGTGCCCAGCCGCAAATACGGTGAAGAAGTGGCTGCCTACGTTCAACTGAAAAATGGTACAAAGGTAACCGCGGACGATCTCAAAGCGTTCTGCAAGGACAAGATTTCCTTCCACAAGATACCGGCCTATTTCTTCTTCGTACAGGAATATCCGACGACTGCAAGCGGTAAAATTCAGAAATACAAACTCCGACAACAGGCGACGGTGGACCTGAATCGGGAAGAAGACGCCAAGATTGCGACGGCATAAGTAGGTCCTTTTGACCGTCGATGAACACTCCGGTCAGGGTGCCCTACGGTCTGCCCTGACCGGCCTTCTCTGCAATCCGCAACCCACGTTTGCACCTTCGAATTCCCGCACGTTTACACTTTTCTGCTTTCGAACAAATCAGTTGTGGGGGGTCTCAACAGAGGCCAAAAAGCCATCGGATCGACTCAAGGTCCACTTTGGGAATAAGGGGAGGCTTTCGGACCCTAACGATGCCCAGGGGAAAACGAACCTTTGCAACCCTATCTTTTTGTTCCCTTCTCAAGCAGCCCAGAAATTTATTGATTTGTCGTTCGATATATGATGAAGAATGCAATTCCATATCCCGTAGCTGTATGCTGTACATCATCGTTACCGCATGAACGAACTTGTCGGTCGTACCTGTGCGTGCGGCTTTTATCATTCATCGTATAGGAGGAACAGCATGTTTCGGATCGTCAAACGTGAGGAAATGGCCGGGGGAACGATTATACTCAACGAAATCGAAGCTCCCTTGATCGCCAAGAAGGCAAAACCCGGGCAGTTCGTCATCCTGAAGGCTACGGAAACCGGTGAGCGGATTCCGCTGACCATGGCTGACACGAATCCGGAAGCCGGAACGATTACCATCATTTACATGGTTGTTGGGAAGAGCACGGCCCTTTTCAAGACCCTGAAGGTCGGCGATGGGTACCAAGATGTCATCGGTCCCTTGGGTAAGCCGACCCACATCGAAAAAGTGGGAAAAGTGGTCTGTGTGGGAGGCGGAACCGGTATCGCCGTTCTGCATCCCATTACGCGCGCCCTCAAGCAAATCGGAAACCACGTCATCGCTATTATCGGCGCTCGCAGCAAGAACCTGTTGATTTTGGAAGACCGAATGCGGGCGGCTTCCAGTGAGCTTCACGTCTGTACGGATGACGGATCCTACGGGCATCACGGTTTCGTCACCGATGTTCTCAAAGAGGTGCTCGCTCAGGGGGACATCCGGCAGGCAGTCGCTATCGGGCCGGTTCCGATGATGAAATTCGTTTCCAAGATCACCAAAGAATTCAATGTGCCGACGCTCGTCAGTCTCAATCCCATCATGGTCGATGGAACGGGGATGTGCGGCGGGTGCCGGGTGAGCGTCGGCGGAGAGACGAAATTCGCCTGTGTAGATGGACCCGAGTTTGACGGTCATCTCGTAGATTACGACGAATTGATGCGCAGACTCCAGGCCTATTGCGAAGACGAAAAGAAATGTTACAACGATTTCTGTACGATGCAGCAGGCTTCCTAAAACATGTCTTTTTGATGGAAACATTCCGATCGAATCGATCGTTCATCACTGATTGGGAGGAAACGCGTTATGGCTGAAAAACCGGAAGCAAAGAAAACGATTTCCCGTCAACCGATGCCGGAACAAAAACCCGAGATTCGCCGTCGAAATTTTGAGGAAGTTCCCCTGGGCTACTCCGTCGAGACGGCAATGGCGGAGGCAAGCCGCTGCTTGCAATGCAAGAAGCCGGGATGTGTGGAAGGATGTCCGGTCAATGTCGATATTCCGGGTTTCATTCATTTGATTACGAAAGGTGATCTGACGGGCGCCATCCGCCATGTATGGGAACACAACGCTCTTCCAGCCGTCTGTGGACGGGTATGCCCGCAGGAAATCCAGTGCGAGGGAAATTGCGTTTTGGGCAAGAAAGGGGATCCGGTCGCCATCGGGAACCTCGAACGTTTCGTGGCGGACTACGAACGCATGCACGGAACGGGTGTTCTGCCGCCGAAACAACCCTCTACAGGGAAGAAAGTGGCCGTTGTCGGTTCCGGTCCCGCAGGGCTCACCGTAGCCGGGGACTTGTTACGCAAGGGGCATGAGGTCACCATTCTCGAAGCCTTTCACAAACCCGGCGGCGTTCTGGTATATGGAATTCCTGAATTTCGTCTTCCCAAAGATATCGTGTTTTCGGAAGTGGCCTTTCTGGAGCGTATGGGCGCCAAGCTGGAATGCAATGCCGTCGTTGGTAGGACCGTATCCCTTGATGAGCTCTTCGAACAGGGGTATGATGCCATTTTTCTAGGAGTGGGCGCCGGATTGCCGAAATTTCTGAACATTCCTGGGGAAAACCTGATCGGTATTTTGTCGGCGAACGAATACCTTACCCGGACCAACCTCATGAAGGCTTATCGGTTTCCGGAATACGATACACCCGTTCCAAGGGCCAAGGATGTGGTGGTGTTCGGTGCAGGCAATGTGGCCATGGATTCGGCTCGAACCGCCATGCGGCTTGGAGCCGACCGGGTGCGGATCGTCTATCGGAGATCCCGGGAAGAAATGCCGGCCAGAAAGGCCGAAATCCATCATGCCGAAGAAGAAGGTATCGAATTCCATCTGCTGACCAATCCGATCGAGTGTATCGGGGATGAAAAGGGGCGGTTGGTTGCCGTGAAATGTCAGAAAATGGAACTTGGAGAACCCGATGCTTCTGGAAGACGCCGACCGGTTCCGATTCCCGGAAGCGAATTTACGACCGAATGCGACCTGGCCATCGTTGCTGTGGGAACAGGGGCCAATCCCCTGCTCACTCAGACGACGCCGGATTTGAAACTGAACAAATGGGGATATATCGTTACCGATCCGGCAACCGGAAAAACGAGTAAGAAGGGCGTATGGGCCGGAGGCGACATCGTTACAGGGTCGGCCACCGTCATTCTGGCGATGGGAGCCGGTCGAAAGGCGGCGGATTCCATTCACAATTACCTGATGTGGGGATGGTGACAGGAAACCCGGGGATTTTCATCCCCGGGGGTGACGGCCCCAGCCATGACCATTTATCGTGAAAACAACGTTCAGGAGAAAAGGAGAAACCATGCCATCCGTAACACTCAAGGGAAATCCGATGCAGCTGTCCGGCCCTCTGCCGGAGGTCGGCCAAAGTGCTCCGAACGCAACCCTCATCAACAACGATCTTGCCCCTGTCGATCTCGATTCATTTAGGGGAAAGGTTGTCGTGCTGTCGGTAGTTCCCTCACTCGATACCCCGATCTGCGATATGCAGACACGGCGGTTCAACCAGGAAGCGGAAAAAATGGGTGAAGGCGTGCAGGTGCTGACGATCAGTATGGATCTGCCCTTTGCGCAGAAACGCTGGTGTGGAGCCGCCGGTATCGAGCGGGTGATGACACTTTCGGATTACCGAAACGCCGAATTCGGAACGAAATACGGTGTGTTGATCCCCGCTCTTCGCCTTCTGGCGCGTGCGGTGTTCGTCGTCGATGCCAAAGGGGTGATCCGCTATGTACAGCTGGTCCCAGAAATCGGCCAGGAACCCGATTATGCACCGGTGCTTCAAGCCGTTAAGGGCCTGATGCAGGCATGATCCTTCTGGGAACATTCGTCAACACCCTTGCGATTGTCGCAGGAAGTTTGATCGGTTTGCTGTTTCGAGGGCGCATTTCCGCTTCCTATCATCGTACCGTGATGCAAGCCATCGGCCTATCGGTCGTCGTGATCGGGATCAGCGGAGCCCTCAAATTTTCTCAGATTCTGTTGATCATCTTCAGTTTGGCCCTTGGCAGTCTCCTCGGCCAGCTGATCGGCATCGAAACCCGTCTGACCCGGTTTGGAGACTGGGTGCAGCATCGGTATGCATCGGGTGAAAGCGATGTGACCAAGGGCTTCGTGACGGCGAGCCTGCTCTATTGCGTCGGGTCGATGGCCATCGTCGGCTCGCTCGAGAGCGGCATTTCCGGAAACCATCAGACCCTTTATGCCAAATCGATTTTGGATGGGATTGCTTCCATTCTGTTCGCATCTTCTCTCGGTTGGGGGGTGCTGCTGTCTGCGGCTCCCGTACTGCTGTACCAAGGAGCGATCGTCATATCGGCATCGACCATGGCCCCCTTTCTGACGCCGGCCGTCGTTTCGGACATGTCTTCCGTCGGCGGAATTTTGATTCTGGCGATCGGCATCGAGCTGCTCGATCTCAAACGACTGCATGTCGGCAATATGCTGCCCGCCGTGTTTATACCGCTCGCCTATGGCGTCCTGCTCTCCCTGTTCAAATGATCTTCCTTTCGGAATTCCACTTTGAAAGAGGTCAACGATGAACCGAAACTGTTCCGATACGTTGTTTGAACGTGCCGCTTCCGTCATTCCGGGCGGGGTCAACAGCCCCGTTCGGGCCTGCAAATCCGTCGGCACATCCCCCGTCTTCATTCGCAAGGGTGAAGGCTGTATGCTGACAGACGAAGACGGCAACACCTATATCGATTATGTCGGCTCGTGGGGGCCGCTCATTCTGGGACATCGTCATCCGGCCGTGATTCAGGCCATTCAGGAGGTACTCGAACGTGGAACGAGCTTCGGAGCACCTGTGGATCTCGAAATCGAACTGGCCGAACTCGTTCTGGAGGCATTTCCATCGATCGAGATGGTTCGGATGGTCAATTCAGGCACCGAAGCCACGATGAGCGCCATTCGGCTGGCGCGTGGCTTTACCGGCAGAAACGGCATCATCAAGTTCGACGGTTGCTACCACGGGCATGCCGATTCCTTACTGGTTGCAGCCGGATCGGGGGTTGCCACCCTCGGGATCCCCGGAAGTCCCGGCATACCACCCGAGGCGGCAGCCCAGACCCTATCCCTCGTGTACAACGATATCGATGGATTTCGCAAGACCATGAGGTCCGTTGGGAATCGCGTCGCAGCGGTCATTGTCGAGCCTGTCGCCGGAAACATGGGGTTTGTGGCGCCGATATCGGGTTTTCTCGAAGCACTTCGAGAAGAAACGGAAGCCTGTGGCGCGTTGCTCATTTTCGATGAGGTGATGACGGGATTTCGGGTGGCCAGGGGCGGGGCACAAGAACTCTTCGGGATACGACCCGATTTGACGACGCTGGGCAAGATCATCGGCGGAGGGCTTCCGGTAGGGGCGTATGGTGGTAGAAAAGACATCATGATGCATATCGCACCGCAGGGGCCGGTCTATCAGGCGGGGACCCTATCGGGTAACCCGTTGGCCATGGCCGCCGGAATCGCGACCTTGAAGGCACTGCGATCGAAAGCGCTTTACGCTGCTCTCGATCGCAACACCGAACGTCTGTGCAAAGAAATCGCCGCATCCGCTCGGCGGGCGGGCGTCCCCCTTCAAACAGCGCATCTCGGTTCCATGGGTGGCCTGTTTTTCACGGATCGGCAGGTGACCGACTTCGATTCGGCGAAGACCAGCGACACAAATCGCTACGCCCGATTCTATCGAGGCATGCTCGAGGCAGGCGTTTATCTGGCGCCGTCTCAGTTTGAGGCGTTTTTTGTGTCCGTGGCTCACGAGAAACAACATATCGATGCGACCATCGATGCGGCCGCCCGTGTTTTTGAGGAGATTGCCCGTGGCTGAAGCCTTCTGGATTCCGGAGCGCGTCCACCACGTTCATTTCATCGCCATATGCGGAACCGCCATGGCGGCCGTGGCCTGCATGTTGAAAGAACTGGGGTACCGGGTCACCGGATCGGATGCAGGCGTCTATCCTCCGATCAGTACCTTTCTTGCGGAGCGGGGAATCAACATCCTCGAGGGATACGATTCGGCCCATCTCGACGAACGACCGGATCTCATCGTGATCGGCAATGCCGTTTCCCGGAACAATCTGCAGGTTGTGCGGGCCATCGAAACCGGGATCCCCTGCTGTTCGATGCCTCAGGCCATTCGCCGTTTCGCAGTCGGCGACAGGAAAGCCATCGTCGTTTGCGGCACCCACGGAAAGACGACGACATCGTCGCTGATTGCATGGATCTTGCATGCTGCGGGTCTGGATCCGTCTTTCATTGTCGGCGGTATTGTGGAAGGCTTCGGCTCCAACTACAGATTGGGTCACGGCGAATTCATCGTTCTGGAAGGTGACGAATACGATACGGCCTTCTTCGACAAGGAGGCCAAATTCCTCCACTATCCGGCCCATCGGGCGGTCCTGACCAGTATCGAATACGATCACGCCGATATCTTTTCCGACATCGAAGCCATTCGACGCGAATTTTCCAAGTTTTTGAACCGAATGCCGAAGGATGGACGGGTGTTCGCCTTCGATACCGGAGAACACCTCGATCCCGTGTTGGCAGGATATACGGGGGAGGTCGAGCGATATGGGCAGCGGGAAGAATCGAGCTGGCGGCTGAAGGATATCTGTGTGGACGGGGAAATGACCCGTTTTTCGGTCCTTCACTGCGGCCAGGCCTTCGGAGAATGGGTGTCCCCCTTGATGGGCAGACACAATGCCTGGAACGCCCTTGCAGCCATTGCCGTTGCCGCAAGCGTCGGCGTTCCGTCGGAAGCCATCGCATCCGGTTTGAGATCGTTTCCGGGGGTACGGCGCAGACAGCAGGTTCGGGGGGTGATCAACGGCGTGACGGTGATGGACGACTTCGCCCATCATCCGACAGCCATACGGGAAACCCTGCAGGCTGTGAGAGGCCGTTTCCCGGAAGCAAGAATCATCGCCGTGTTCGAGCCGGGCACCCATACCAGCATGCGGGCCGTTTTCCAGGAGGTGTTTCCGGATGCTTTTGCCGGGGCCGATCTTGTCTGGCTGCGTGCGCCTACCCGCATTGCAAAAGTTCCCGAAAACGAACGGATTTCCGTCGAGCGTCTCGTAGCGGATTTGACAGGGAAGGGCAAGGAGGCGCGATTGTTTCTCGATACCCAGGATATCGTTGAGGAAGCGGTTCGAACGGCCCGGCCCGGAGATCTCGTGCTGGTCATGTCGAACAGCGGGTTCGAGAACATCCACGAGCGGCTGATCGAAGCCCTGAAACGATAGAGAGCGTCAAATTTCCGACAGAAGCGTCAACGGGCATGGGCGCGCCATCCATCGGTTGACCTCAACCCAGTCGGTGTTTGACGGAGGCCATCACCCGCTGAACATAGGAGCGGGTTTCGGCATAGGGGACTTCCCCCTTGTGTCGGACGACGGCTCCGGGGCCGGCATTGTAGGCCTGCAATGCTTTTTTCAAATCTCCATCAAACGTATCCAGCATTTTCTTCAAGTATTTGATCCCTCCCTCGATGTTTTGCTGAATGTCAAACGGATTTGAAACGCCCATTTCCTTTGCCGTTTCGGGCATGAGTTGCATCAGTCCCATGGCGCCTGCAGAAGATACGGCATTCGGTTGATAATTCGATTCGGCCTGAACGATGCTGTGGACGAGCTCCGGAGCCAGGCCGTATTTCCTGGCGGTTTGTTCGATCGTTTGATGAATCTTGGTCTGCCTGGCATCCGGCGAAAGAGATGCCACACGGGTGGCTGCCGCTGCATTGCGTCCTGCAGAGGGTTGTTGTACGCTGCGCATCTTTCTGCTGAAGGAAGAAGGCGAAGTGGTTCTGGATCGTGTCGGTGTTCCGGAATCGACGCCGCTTTCACCTGCAGACGCGGCGGCTTTGTTGCGATTCATCCGGAGCCGATCGATCTTCTGAAATGCGGGGATGCGGTTCGCTTTGACCTGGTAATCTTCGAGTGTCATTGCCTGGACGGAAGCCTTTGCAGGTTCCGGCTGTTTGTTTTGAATCGTTGACAAGATACCGCTGAAGGAAGGAGCGGAAGATCCGCCAGGTGAAGATGCGGCGGATGGGTTTTCCTTGGATTCGCTGAGCCGGATTTCCTTAAATAGTCCGGTGGATCGGCGCATATAGTCTTCGATTTTCATGCCGTTTGGAATGGCCATTGAGGTTCTCCGAAGAATGGGGTGCTTCATCTGCCGGAAGAGGGCATTCGATCGTTTCAACGAATATTTTGCAAAATGAGTACCATGGTATTCCGTAGGGATGAGAAGTCTTCCGGTGTACAAATTGCATTTTTCATACCGCTATGATAAAGGACCGTCGTTCTAACAACCCGAACCGCAGAGATACGCCATTTTGAAAGCAGAAGTGCAACCCAACACATCCTTTTCCGCCGATCTGGCCTGGGCATGGCTGCTGGTCATCGCTTGCACGGTTTTTCGGCTCTGGTTTTCCGGCAGGTTTCTTCTTGTTCCGGATGAAACGAATTATTGGCAGTGGGGAAGGTATCTCGATTGGGGATACCATGACCAGGCGCCCTTGATCGGATGGCTGATCCGTCTGTCGACGGCATGGCTTGGGGAGAACGAAACGGCGGTTCGGCTGCCTTCCGTCCTTTCGAGCCTGATTGTTTCCGCGTATTCTCTCCGTATCGCCAAGCGCTGGTTGGGCGATACGGCCGTGCTTTCCGTTGCCGTGGTGTCGCAATCGATCCTGCTCTTTCAGGTCGGTGGGCTGCTGGCTACACCGGACGGGATCCAAGCGGCCGCATGGGCCGCTGCCTGTTGGCATGGAGCGAGGGCCTACGAAAATGGCCGGTGGGGGCAATGGCTGCTAACGGGCTTTTGGTTTGGGATCGGGATGTTGGCCAAGTTTACGATGGTCTTGTTTGCGGTCAGCATTTTCATCTACGGTCTGACGTCTCTGCGACACAGGCAACGACTGATGGAAATCCGCCCATATATCGGGTTTCTTTGCGGTCTGGTCATGTTTTCCCCGGTCATTTGGTGGAACGCCCGGAATGGATGGAATTCCGTCAGACACGTAGCCTTTATCGGTGGGGCGAACGAAGCCCGCTTTTTTCAACCCCATTTCCTGGGAGATTTTATCGCCTCCCAGGCCGCCCTTCTGTCACCGATCGTCTTCATCCTTGTTGTCATGGCATGGGTTTATGTCGCACGGCATCGGTTTGACGAGATGCACGACTGGACGGAGCGGTATCTTTGGTTTGCGTCTGCGCCGACCATCCTCTTCTTTGCTGCTCTAAGCCTTCACACGAGGATTTACGGAAATTGGCCTGCTGCAGGATACATCGCAGCGATCCTGCTCGTAGGTCACCTGTACGGTCCTGGCGGATCGGCATCTGTCGAAAACCGTCGTTCTTTCGGTAGAAGGCTTTGGCCGTGGGCGATCGGGCTTTCCTATGCCGTATCCGCTCTGGTGCTGATTCAGGTCGTCAGGCCGATCGTTCCTCTGCCGGCCTCGATGGATCGCATATCCGGTGAAACCCTGGGATGGGATCGGCTGGGGCAGGCCGTCGGAAGAACCGTACGGACCATGCCTGCTCCCGAAAAGACTTTCGTATTCGGGCTCAGCTATCAGGTGGCGAGCGAACTCGCCTTCTATGTGCCGAGTCAGCCCGCCACCGTCAGCATCAACCGATGGGAAAGGCCCAATGTCTATGACTATTGGTGGAACGATGCGGATCTGATGGGGTGGGATGGTGTGGGGGTGACCTACGATCCTGTCAGCCATGAGACGAGACTGAACGAGGTCTTCGAAAGGGTCGATCCACCGGAGGAAATGATTGTTTTCCGGAAACCGGCCCTTGGCGAAAAGGCGGATGTGGAGGTGAAGCGACTCTATATCTACAAGGCCTATGGGTTTAAGGGAGGATTGCGCTGGATGCCGACCGACCCGAAGGATATCCGGGCTTTCGGCCTGTCTGGACCAGACCTTCCAACCCGGGAAGCGCCTGATGAAAACCGGACCTCATCCATGCCGCCTGGGCAGCAGGAATCCGAAATGCAGCCGCAGAAATCCGTCTCGGAACAAGGCCATCGTTCCGATCCATAAAAGAAGTCATCCCCTGTTCTCCTGACTTCTGCCTCTTGTCTCCTCTCTCCTGACTCCTGCTCCCCCCCATGGCCGATACTATCTATCCAAGAGCGATTTTCCGGTCATCGCTTCCGGCTGGGCGATCCCCATGACCTGCAGGATGGTGGGTGCGATATCGGCCAAGATTCCCTCTCGGAGTTTACAGGCAGTCCGTGAGTCATCCACCAGAATGAAGGGTACCGGATTCAGCGTATGGGCCGTGTGCGGGGTGCCGTTTTCGTCCACCATCGTTTCGGCGTTTCCGTGATCTGCAGTCACCATCAGCGTCCCGCCCTGGGCAAGCACCTTTTCGGCGATCCGGCCGATACATGCATCCACGGTTTCTACGGCCCGAATGGCTGCGGGAAGCACCCCCGTATGTCCTACCATGTCCATGTTGGCGAAATTGAGAACGATGAGGCCGTATTGTCGGCTGTCGATGCGCTTGAGGACTTCCTCGGTGACTTCCAGGGCGCTCATCTCCGGCTTGTGGTCGTAGGTTGGCACATCCCTGGGAGAAGGAATCAGGCATCGGTCTTCGAGATCGAAGGGTTTTTCTTCCCCTGCATTGAAGAAATAGGTCACATGGGCATATTTCTCGGTCTCTGCGATGCGAAGCTGCCGAATGCCTCGGCGACTGACGATTTCTCCGAGAATATCCTCGAGGTGCTCCGGCCCGAAAGCCACAGGAAATGGAAAATGTTCATCATATTGGGTCATGCATACATAGCCGCACAAGGCCGGGATGGGAGATCGATCAAACGGAAGGGATGCTTCCGGCAATGCCAAAGCCGTCGTGATTTCACGAGCCCGGTCTGCCCGAAAGTTGAAAAAGATCACGCCATCTCCATTCTGAATGGTTCCGACCGGATGTCCCCCTTTATCCACCAGTGTGACCGGAGTGACAAATTCATCGGTTTCTCCACGGGCATAGGCATGCTGAACGGCATCGACCGGATCGGTTTCAGCGGTTCCGATTCCCTTGGTGTATAGCCGATAGGCCTTTTCGACGCGATCCCATCGTTTGTCCCGATCCATGGCGTAATATCGGCCGCAGATCGTGGCGATATCACCGTAGTTGTGCCTGCAGATGTGTTCCTTGAGCTGCCGCACAAAGCCCACCCCGCTGTCGGGCGGTGTATCCCTGCCATCCAGGATGGCGTGCACGAAGGTGTTTTGGACGCCATTGACCCGGGCCATGTCAAGCAGAGCAAACAAATGGAGGATATCGCTGTGAACCCCTCCATTGGAAACCAGGCCCATCAAGTGAAGCCGCGAGCCTTTGGTCGTTCGAACGGTTTCGAGGATCCTTTTGAGGACCGGATTTTCGAAAAAAGAGCGATTGCGGATCGCTACATTGATCCGCATCAAGTCCTGATAGACGATTCGGCCCGCCCCGATGTTCAGGTGTCCGACTTCCGAATTGCCCATGATGCCTTCTGGAAGACCGACGGCTTCTCCGGAGCACAACAAGTGCGTCTTCGGATAGCGAGCTTTCAGATCATCGAGATGGGGCGTGTTGGCCATTGCGATGGCGTTGGCCTCCCGTTCCGAACGGATGCCGCATCCATCCAAAATCATCAGCATGCACAAGCGATCATTCGTCTGCGTCGTCATCGTCATCTCCTTCGGGTTGGCCGCTCACGTCTTCAATCCGCTCTACAGGCGCATCCCGCCACAACCCTTCCAAATTGTATAGTTTGCGAATGGGTTCGTAAAAAATATGAAACACCACATCTCCATAGTCGATGAGTACCCAGTGGTTTTCCGTGAGTCCTTCGATGCCGATCGGTCGGAATCGGGCCTTGCGAAGTTCCTCCTGAACGTGTTCGGCAATGGCCTTGACCTGACGGCTCGATCGGGCGCTGCACAGCAGAAAGTAATCCGCAATCGGGGTCAATTTTCGCATGTCCAGCACCAGAATGTCGTAGGCTTTTTTCCCCTGAGCGGCCTGAATGCAAGCCGCAAGCAATGGATCGTCCAACATGATCATGATCGATACAGTCCTCTTTCAACGATGTAGCGTTCGACGGTATCCGGCACAAGCCCTTCGACGGAGGCCCCGCTGCGAATCCGCCGCCGGATTTCGGAGGAAGAAAGGGGCATTGCGTCGATTTCGACGATGCGAATCGGCAGTCGATACCGGTGCCGCCATACCTGGATGGCCGACGGCCCCTCCGATTCCGGTCCGCTGTATTGCAGAACCTGCCGAAGAAAGCGGGTGGTTCGCTCGGCCTCCTGGGTGTCGGACGAGGTGGCGGTCCTGGGGCGCTGGATGACCAGAAGCCTGATACGCGTCAGAATGCGTTCCCAGTCTTTCCAGGTATCGAGTTCGACAAACGCGTCGCTTCCCATCACCAGATGCAGGACATCCTCCGGCCGAAAGTGCGAAAGCAGGCTTTCGATGGTGTCGATGGTGTAGGAAGGGCCTATCCGTCGACCTTCGATATCGCACAGAACCAAATGCGGATGCCCGTCGATCGCACGTTCGATCATGTTCTTGCGATCCGAAAAAGAGGCGATCTGTCGGCCACGCTTGTGCGGGGGAAGTGCAGCCGGAATGATGACCACGCGGTCCATGCCGCATCGCTCGATGAGCCGGGTAGCGGCAGTGATATGACCACAATGGATGGGATCGAAGCTTCCTCCGAACAGAGCAATATGCATCATCGATGGTCCGGAAAAAAAGACAAGGGCCGACAGGAGCTCACGGCAAAAGTCGTGGGCCGGGACAGCGATCGTCCATGGGGAAATGGGAAATTCCGTGAACGCATTCGGGGATTAGACCCGGATCTGGCCCTTTCCTTCGACAATGAATTTGGTAGCCGTCAATTCCTCGAGACCCATCGGCCCGAAGGCATGGAGTTTGGTGGTGCTGATGCCGATTTCAGCCCCGAGGCCGAGTTCGCCGCCATCGTTAAAACGGGTCGATGCATTCACCAGGACCACGGAGGAATCGACTTCTTTCAGAAAGCGTTTGGCGTTGGCCTCGTTTTTGGTCAGGATGGCTTCGGTGTGTCTGGAGCCGTAGCGTCCGATGTGGTCGATGGCCGCATCGAGATCCGGAACGATCCGAATCGACAGGATGAGATCGTTGTATTCCGTGTACCAATCGTTTTCGGTTGCAGGGTGCATATCGGGAACGATGGCAAGGCAGCGCTCACAACCGCGAAGCTCCACGTTGGCCTCACGCAAGGCTCGGGCGACAATCGGCAGGAACACGGGGGCCGCATCCTCATGAATGAGCAGGGTTTCCATGGCATTGCACACTCCCGGCCGCTGTACCTTGGCGTTGAGACAGACGGAAATGGCCATTTCGAAATCGACGTCCCGATCCACGAAAATATGGCACACCCCTTTGTAGTGTTTTAAGACCGGAATTCGGGAGTTCTCGACCACAAACCGAATGAGGCTCTCGCCGCCACGAGGGATGACGACATCGATATGTTCTTCGAGTTTGAGCAGTTCGGTGACTGCGGCCCTGTCCCGAACCGGGACGACCTGGGCGGCTTCCTTCGGGAAGCCGGTTTCGGCGAGACTCTGGGAAATGATGTCCGCCAGAACCGTGTTGGAATGGAGAGCCTCGCTTCCGCCTCTCAGCAGGACGGCATTTCCGGATTTGAGACAGAGCGCAGCTGCGTCGATCGTGACATTCGGGCGGGATTCGTAGATGATGGCAATGACGCCGAGCGGAATGCGAATCCGCGAAACCTCAAGCCCGTTCGGTCGTGTCCAGGATTTCACCGTTTCACCGACCGGATCGGGAAGGGCGGCCACTTCTTTCAGGCCCTTGACCATGGATTGAATGGTCGCATCCTTGATCGTCAACCGATCGATCATTGCTGCGGAAAGGCCTTTTTCCCGGGCATAAGCGATATCCTGTTCATTGGCTGCCGCAAGCTCGGCCGATCGAGACACGATTCCTTCAGCCATTCGCTTCAGCAGAACGTTCTTTCGATCGGTCGAAGCTACAGCGATCGCTCTCGACGCTATCCGTGCCGCTTCCGCCATTCGGCGGATCTCCGTTTCGATGCTCACGAGGGGTTTCCTCCATCATGATCGTTTTCATGTGTGACGAGGGACAAGTGACAGGGGATGGGCGACGTGTAGGGGGGGCATCAAGATTCGCCGCTACAAGACCCGAAATTTCTCTTACCGGGGCGGGGCAGCCCCTGTCATGACCATTGGTTTGCGGTTTTTGTGCTTTCCGTCAGGATCCGGCAACCTTTGATCGATGCACTCCTCATTGCAGGCTTCTCCATTCTGACTTCTAAGTCCTGTCTTCTGTCTTCTGACTTCTGAATTCTGACTTC
>Ga0272446_1003850_pt1 | contig 18434 bp, 12 predicted proteins | sample YNPCB0061_FD_194587 | JGI IMG/M metagenome (GOLD analysis project Ga0272446, IMG submission 194587) | Hot spring microbial mat communities from Yellowstone National Park, WY, United States - YNP-CB-006-1 | ecosystem: Environmental > Aquatic > Thermal springs > Hot (42-90C) > Sediment | place... | reverse complement strand
CGAGGTCTCCCACCTCCACGACGGCCGAGCCTATGTCTTTGCCGCCGGCTACTACGTCGACAAGGTCCTCGGCGACTATCAATTGAGCGCGCTTGTCGGCCGCGACGAGCGCATCCTCGACCAGCGCCTGCCGGTGGAGGTCGCCCCTGACGGGGCGATCCACTACTACGCGACGGTCCTCCTGCCACGCCATCACGACGTTCGCGCCGGGGACACGGTCGTGTTCTGCTACCGCCCGCAGGTCTTTGTCACTCGAGCTCGGACGCGCGCCGTCGCCGGGCTGGCCAGCAATCGACCGTCGCTCGGAGCGACCTACGACGTGGAGGCTCGCCCGGTAGAGGGTGTGTCGTGACGGAGGCTGAAGGAACCGGAAGCAAGCAATGGAGGAGTCGACCATGAGACGTCGCATCGTCGGGGCAATCGCATCGATCGCCCTCGTCGTGGCTGCCTGCGGCGGAGCCGCCTCACCGGCGCCGAGCAGTCCAGCCTCACCGTCCATCGACCTGAATGCCAAGACGGTTGGACCCAACGGGGAGCCGTCGACGCCTGTCGATCAGATCCCGGATCTGACGGCCGACGAGGTCGCCCAGGTCCAAGGGGCCAAGTACACGGCTGCGCTTCTGTGGGCCGGTGCCGGGACTTGGTACAACGCCCTGACCGCGGGGGCTGAGGAAGAGTTCGCTCGCCTCGGGATTGAGATCGTTGCCCGGGCCGAGGCGAACTTCGATCCCGCCCGTCAGCAGACCGACGTTGAGACCGCGATGGCTCGGCGGCCGAGCATCATCCTCACGCTTCCGGTCGACCCGACGGCCGCCGCCACCGCCTTCCGGCCGGCCGTCGATGCCGGGGTGAAGCTCGTCTTTGTCGACAATGGGATCGATGGCTACACGGCCGGCAAGGAGTACGTTGCCATCGTCACCGGCGACCACTTCGAGATGGGCAAGGCGGCCGCCAAGCTGATGTCCGACGCCATCGGTGGCAAGGGCAAGATCGGCTACATCTTCCACGACGCCGTCTACTACGTCACGAACAACCGCGACCGATACTTCAAGGCGGCCATCGAACAGCTGTACCCGGACATCCAGATCGTCGCCGAGCAAGGCTTCACCGAAGAGGGGAAGACTCAGGAGATCGCGGCCGCGATGCTCACCCAGCACCCGGACCTGAACGGCATCTACGTGGCCTGGAGCGCCGCCGCTCAGGGCGTCATCGCTGCGCTTCGCGAAGCCGGCCGAAAGGACGTCAAGGTTGTTGCCTACGACCTCGACGCTGTCAACGACCTTGACATGGCCCGCTGCGGGAACATGTACGGAGTCGCCCTCGACCAGCCCTATCTCGAAGGCAAGATCATGGCCCGGATCGCGGCCCAGGCCCTCCTCGGCAAGTCTGTGCCGCCGTTCATCACGGTCCCGGTCCAGACCGAGACCCGCGAGACCATCGCCCAGGTCTGGAAGGAGAACGTGAACGCCGATCCGCCCCAGGAGATCCTCGATGCGTTGGCGAGCCCCTGCCCGTCCTGAGCCGGCCCTGGGAGCCCGTCGGGGCCGATGACTGCCGGCGATCGGGATGCCCCCCTGGGCTTTGTCGAATCCGCCCGGCGGCGCGTCGCCGCCGGGCGGATCGAGAACCTCATCGTTTACCTCGGCTTCCTCGTCATCTTCGCCTTCTTCGCCGTCGTCCTCCGTGATCGTGGCTTCCTGACGCCCGACAACCTGGCGAACATCGGTCGCCAGACGGCGATGGTCTCGATCATGGCCGTCGGAATGACGTTCGCCCTTTCGGCAGGAGAGATCGACCTCTCCATCGGCTCCATCGTCGCCCTCTCGGCCATGGTGGCAGCGATCCTCCTCCGCGATGGGCACTTCAGCCTGGCCATCGCCGCCGCCCTCGGAGTCGGACTCCTCACCGGCTTTGTGAACGGCCTCCTGACGACCAAGGTTCGGATCCCGTCCTTCCTCGTCACCCTCGGGATGATGAGCATCCTCGTCGGGCTGGCGCGGATCACGACGAACCTGGAGCCGGTCCCGATCACGAACCAGGCCTATGTCTTCTGGTTCGGGAGCGGCGACCTCGGGCCGATCCCGATCCTCCTCGTCTGGACGGCCGTCTTTGTCTTCGCCGGGCACGTCCTCCTCCGCTTCACGCCCTTCGGACGTCACCTCCTCGCCACCGGTGGGAACCGGACGGCAGCTCGCTACTCGGGCATCGACACCGATCGGATCAAGATCGCGGCCCTCATGATCTCGGCGACCTGCGCGGCCGTAGCCGGGATGCTCTTCGCTGGTCGCCTCCATGGGGCTCGGTATACCCTGGGGGAGACCGAGTTGATGACCGTCATCGCGGCGACCGTCATCGGTGGCACGAGCCTCTTTGGCGGCCGGGGCTCGGTCATCGGGGCCCTGGTCGGATCGCTCCTCATGGGGGTCCTCAACAACGGTCTCCTGCTCCTGGGCCTGACGGTCTCGGAGCAGCTCGTCGCCCGCGGGGCCATCATCATCGTCGCGGTCGCCCTGAGTCTCCGGGAGGCGCGCACTTCGTGACGGACGGCAGAGCCGCGGGCGCCTCGGTGGCGACTCGACCATCGGCGGGGACCGAGACGGTCCTCGAGGCACGTGCGATCCGGAAGGCATTCGGGGCGGTTCTTGCCCTCGACGGAGTCAGCTTCACCCTCCGCCGCGGGGAGATCCACGGTCTCGTCGGCCAGAACGGGGCGGGCAAGTCGACCCTCGTCAAGGTCCTCTCCGGCGTCCATCAGCCCGACGCCGGCGAGATCCGCCTCGCCGGCCGGGCCGTCGTCGTCCACTCGCCCCAGGAGGCTCGCCGCCTCGGGATCGCCATGGTCTTCCAGGAGTTCAGTCTGACCCCGAGCCTCTCCGTCGCCGAGAACGTCGTCCTCGGGCGCGAGCCGCGTCGCCTGGGAATTTTGGTCGACGACCGAGCGGCCCGAGAGCACTCGCGAGCCATCCTCGAGAGCCTCGGCGCCGCGATCAAGCCGGACGCACCGGTCGGTCGCTTGCCGGTTGGCGCCCAGCAGCTCGTCGAGATCGCCAAGGCCCTGGCCGGCTCGCCGTCGATTCTGATCCTCGACGAGCCGACGGCCTCGTTGAGCCAAGCCGAAATCGAGACGCTGTTCGCCGCCCTGCGGCGCCTTCGGATCCAAGGCGTCTCGATGATTTACATCTCGCACCATCTCGGCGAGGTCATGGCGATCTGTGATCGTCTGACGGTCCTCCGGGACGGGCGCGTGCAGCTAGCCGCCAGACCCGGCGATGTCGATCTGACCGCCGTCATCGAGGCGATGACGGGCGCGCCCATCGGCGCGCGCTCCATGGGATCGGGCACCGAGGCGGCGCGTCCGGCGACCGAGGTGCCGCTCCTCGAGCTCGAAGGCTGGACCCTCGACCGGCGACTCAGCGGAGTCGACCTCCGCGTCCGAGCTGGGGAGATTGTCGGCGTGGCCGGCCTCCTCGGCAGCGGTCGCACGTCGCTCTTGCGCTCGATCATGGGACTCGAGCCCGGCGTCGCTGGCCGCCTCCGCGTCCGCGGTCGGGAGATCGCCATCACCAGCCCGGCCGCGGCGCTCCGCGCGGGACTCGCCTACGTCCCCGAGGACCGTCGGCGGGAGGGGATCATTCCCGGCCAGTCGGTGGAGGCGAACCTCCTGCTCGCCATCTGGCGACGTCTGGCCCGGCTCGGCATCCTTCGGCCGGCGACTGTGTCGGCGCGGGCGACGGAGCTCATCCGCCGCCTCGAGGTCCGGGCAGCAGGACCGTGGCAGCCGATCGAGTTCCTCTCGGGCGGCAACCAGCAGAAGGTCGTCGTCGGTCGGTCGCTTGCAGTCGAACCCCTTGTGCTCCTCCTCGACGACCCGACGGCGGGGATCGATATCGGGTCGCGGCGGGAACTCCTCGGCCACATCCGCCGGTTCGCCGATTCCGGGCGGGGGGTCGTGCTCGTCTCGTCGGAACTGGACGAGCTGGCTGAGATCGCCGACCGGGTGGCGATCCTCCGCCGCGGGCGAATCAGCCGGATCCTGGATCGAGCGGCTGGGGATGAGCTGTCGGAGGCCGCCATCCTGGCGGCGATCCACGCGGATGAGGGTCTCGCCGCATAGGGAGCGGCCTTGTACCAGCGCTGCAAGCTCATCTCAGCCAGACCGCTCGGCCGTCCCCTCCGCAGCACCAGCGCCGACCTCTGACGAGCTAACTGGACGGACGACTTGATCCCCGGGAGCGGGTGCGGCCTGTCTCGAGACCCGCGACCGCCGCGCTCTCGGCTGTCGTATTGCCGTGGGAGCGATGGCGACCAGCCTGTCAGCCGCCGCCGCATCGGTGATGAGAACGTCAATGATCCCTGTTCGGAGCGCGCCCGCGATCGCCTCAGCCTTCTCCGCGCCACCCGCAACGGCAACCACGCACGGGATGCTGCGCAACTCCTCCGCCGTGATCCCGATGGCACGGTCCATGAGTTCGGGGGCGACGAAGCGACCCTCGCGATCAAACGGAAGCAGGCCGATGTCGCCGATCGCGCCCGCCCGCCGCATCGCTTCAACATCGCGCTCGCTCAATACCCCCGCCTGAAGGAGCGAGGATCGAGGCTGTCGACCCTCGACATACGCCCCGATGCCGATGATCGCGAGGTCGAGACGACTAAACCAGGCGAGAGTCTCCCGGATTTCCGGCTGTCGACACAGCGCATCGCGTAGGTCTCGCGATTCGACGAAGGCCGGCGCGAAGAGGGCGTGGTAGACGGCGCCGAGCCGCTCGGCGAGGCGCCGGGCGAGCTCGCCCGGCGTCCGGTCCCGAGGCAGCCGTGTCGAGCTCCCAGCGAGCTGGACGACGGCGATCGACGGATCATCCCGGCGCGGGATCTCATCCACGACCGCGGCGAGGGTCGAACCCCAAGCAATCCCGACGACCGAGCCTTCCCCGATGAGGTCGCCGATCACCGAGCCTGCGAGCCGGGCCAACGAGGCGAGCGGGTCCACGCCCAGCCCCTCGGTTCGCGAAACGACACACAGATCGATCCCCCAGTGCTCTTCGATGGTCCGGGCTACGATGCGATCCTGGGGCGGCACATCTCGAAACTCGATCCGGACGAGACCCCGTGTGAGCGCCTGCTCGACGAGGCGCGCGACCCGAAACCGGGAGATACCGAGTCGGGCGGCGATCTCGGTCTTGCTCAGCTGGCGATCGAAGAAGAGGCGGGCAACCTGGCTCGTCAGGGCAGCCAGCTCGGCTTCACGGTTCATTCCTCCCCTCCTGGCAGGGTGCCCCAGTTAACCGATCCACGAGCCGGAGAGCGCCGGATGGTAACAGTATCGCGCGACGTACGAGGTGGGCGGGCATCAGCGCCGCTGAGGCCGGCCAGTGCGAGCCGCCACCCGTGCGTCACCGCCCTGGGCAGTCGGTGGCACCCGTCCCTGCAGCCCATGCTCGGCCTAGCGTGATCACGTAGGCCCCCGGAGCGGACCGATCGAGAAGGCCCTGGCAGGATTCTCGACGAGGATCCGGTGAACGACGGCGTCGCCGACGCGACGCCTGAGACGGGGGACGAAGACCGCCATCAGGTATGTGAGGCCCGGGCCCCCATCAAAGACCCGGAAGTAGCTCCGCCGGCCGAGATCGAGCCCGAGGAGGAGACGGTCGGCCTGCCCAGCGGCAACCACACCCTCGATGAGGTCAAGGAGATCTGAGTCGGGTCGGTACTTGATCCGGCCGATCGTGTCGTACTCCAGGAAGACGCCCCGGGCGGCCAGGTCGAGATGGAGCTCGAGGTCCGGGTTTCGGTCGACGTGGGCGAGGATGATCCGCTGACTAGCGACGCCTTCGCGCTCGATGTGCTCCACGATCGTCTCGGCGCAGGTGCCGATCTCGGTGTGGACGAGGATTGGTGCCCCGGTCTGGACGGCGGCCTGGGCGGCCGCCAGGAGCCGTCGCTCCTCGGCCCTGGTGATCCGATGGTAAGAGGTCCCGGCCTTGATCACCCCTGCCCTCGCCGGATCGAGTGGCAGCGTGGGATCATCCCAATCGGCCGGGTGCATGCCCTCCACAAGGTCGGTGATGATCCGACTTCGCAGGGACTCGATGTCGACCTCGTAGACCCAGTGGCCAGCTGGGTAGTGCGCGTCACGGTGGTAGCCGGTGGAAGCGACGACGTGAACCCCGGTCGCTTCTGAGACCGCCCGCAGGCGCTCGGGTCGACGCCCGCACCCGATCGGCGTCATTTCGACGATGGTCGCGATCCCGCTTCGCCGCGCCGCCTCTACCTCGGCCATGACCCCGGATAGGTCCTCGATCTCCTCACCCCGCAGGGCCGGGCTGCGCAGGAACAGATGGTCGTGAGCGTCGGTCACGCCGAGCGCATCGGGCCGCAATGGCCCGAGGACGGCCATCACGCGCGCTGCTGATGGCGTCGGGTTGACGGCTGGGCGTCTCGCCTGGTGGGCCACGCGGCGATGATACGCGATGCTCATTAGAGCGACAAGTGCTCAAATGTTGACAGCCCCAGCCCGGTGGTCCTACACTGCTCAGAGCTTCAGTTGGGAGCAGGAGGCAGCGAGCAGCGGTGCGAGATCTCCTCATCGGGATCGATGTCGGGACGACGACCATCAAGAGTGCGGCCTTCTCGGTAGACGATCCTCGTACTCCCCTCCTCGTCACCCGTCGCCCCGCACACCACGACGAGCCTCAGCCAGGCTGGTCCGAGGTCGATCCCCGTCGCGTGGAGGAGACAGCCTTCGCGACCGTCCGCGAGCTCGTCGCGGAACTCGATCCAGGCAGGGTTGCGGCCGTTGGGATCAGCGGGACGGCGTGCGGCGCTTGGCTCGCCGACGAGCACTTCGAGCCGGTTCGGCCAGCGATCCTCTGGAATGATGGCCGGGCAGCGGACGTGACGGCCGCCTGGCGCGACGCTGGCCTCATGGAGCGGATCTTCGCGATCTCCGGCAACGCGCCCTTCCCAGGCTACACCCTCAGCGTCCTGGCCTGGTTGGCGCGCCACGAGCCCGACTCGCTCGCCAGAGCGAGTCGGGTCCTCTGGTGTAAGGATTGGCTGCGTGGCAAGCTAACGGGCGTCATCGGCACCGACGAATCGGAAGCCTCGTACGTCCCCTTCGATGTCGTCCGTAGGATCTGGAGCGACGAGCTCCTCGAGATCGCTGGCCTGAGCCGCTGGCGCCATCTGTTCCCGGACCTCCTCGATCCTCGTGCGACCGCCCCGCTCACGGCCGAGGGTGCCGCCCGAACGGGTCTGCTCTCAGGGACACCCGTCGCGGTCGGGGCGACGGACATCATCGCCGGCGTCACCGGAGCAGGGGCGGTGCGGGTCGGCGGGAACGTCACCATCCTGGGGACGAGCGCGAACTCGACCGTCGTCTCAGCGGAGCCACTCTTCGAGCCGTGGGGAGTCGGGATCATGGCCCGAAGCCCGCTCGACCGGTATGCCCGCTCGCTCATCAACACCTCCGGTTCAGCGACCCTCGATTGGGGCGCCCGTCTCCTCACGGATGGTGATGTTGAGGCGCTCCTGGAGCTCGGCGCCGAGGCACCGCCCGGCGCGCTTGGACTGTCGTTCGTTCCCTACCTCAGCCCAGCGGGGACGGTGTCACCGCGCCTCGACCCCCAGGCTCGGGGGATCTTGGGCGGACTTCGGGTCTACCACGGGCGCCCCCATGTCGCTCGAGCGATCGTCGAGGGACTTGCGGCAGCTGTGGCCGATTGCTACGCCCACATGGCCCAGCAGGTCGACGAGATCGTCGTCATCGGTGGAGCCGCGCGGTCCGACCTCCTGCTTCAGGCCCTGGCGGACCTTGCGGGCCGGCCGGTCGTCCGCCTCTCGGGCGACGAGTTCGGGGCGCGCGGCGTCGCCATCCTCGCCGGCTGGGCCGTCGGCGCCATCGACGATCTCGAGGCGACGGCCGCGTCGCTCGATGCAAGTCGGCGGTTCGTCCCCCAATCGGACGGCCCGCTCCGGGGCGCCCTTGCGGCGTACCAGGACTTGGCCGCGAGGACGGCCGGATGGTCGCGCGCATGATCGGTGGCCTGGTCTGGCTACCCGACCGGCTGGTCCGCCCAGGGCGCCTCGGGGGCCGGGGCGTGCTCGCCTGGGCAGCCCTAGGCGCGGGGATCGGCTTCGCGTACATCCTCGACCCGAAGCTCGTGACCCTCGAGCATCTTGCTGTCATCGCGCGCCAGGCGGCCCCCTTGGGCCTTCTTGCGGTCGGCCAGACCGTCGTCATTCTCGTCCGGGGATTCGACCTGTCGATGGGGGCGATGGTCGCCTTCGTCACCGTCCTGGCCGCGAACCTCTTCGGGGGCCGAGGGGAGGTCGTGGTCGTCGTCGCCGCCTGCCTGGCGAGCGGGCTGGCGGTTGGGGCGATCAACGGCCTCGGCGTCGTCTACGGCCGCGTTTCGCCGCTCATCATGACGCTCGGAATGGCCTTCGTCCTCTCGGGTGCGGCCCTCATCTTCACCGGCGGCGCCCCAACCGGGCGCGTCCCCGACGCCGTCCGAGTCCTTTCGGCCGGTCATTTCCTCGGGCTATCGCTCTCGGTTTGGACATGGCTCCTCGTCGCGATTGGGACGGTCCTGGTCCTCAATCGGACCCGCTTCGGCCGCTACGTCTACTCAGTCGGGGCGAATCCGGTGGCCTCATATCTCTCCGGCGTCCCGCGAAGGCAAGTGGAGCTCGGCGCGTATCTCTTCGCTGGACTGTGCGCAGCGGGTGGTGGGCTCCTCCTCGCGGGCTTCGTCGGTAGCGGCAGCCTGGGCGCCGGCCAGGACCTGCTGCTGCAGTCCATCGCCGCCGTCGTCATCGGTGGCACAACCTTCGAAGGCGGAAAAGGAGGTGTCTCGGGAAGCGTCGCTGGCGCGCTCTTTCTCACCCTCGTGAGCGCCATCCTCACCGGCCTCGGTGTCGCGAAGTTCGGGAACCTCGTAATCCAAGGGGTTGTCCTCGTCGGCGCCGCTGCGCTCTTTCGAGAGCGGCTTGGCCGGTAGCGGGATGCGTCCTGGCTCGTGAGCAGTCTTCAGCTGGCAAGACGGAGGAACCTCGATCCATGAGAATTCCCTGGCATCGTCTGGCGGCAGCCCTGGCGCTCGGCGCCCTCGCGCTGGCTGCCTGTGGCCCCGCCGCAACGCCGAGCCCCAGTAGCGGGGCGTCGGCGGCGCCGAGCACGCCACCAACCGCGTCTGCCGGCGCTCCGACCGCCTGTGCTGTCGGGACGAGCGAGCTCGGCATTCCGAACACGAACGCCGGTGCACTCTTCAAGCAGATGACGCCCGGCGAGGGTGCGGCCACCGTCGACACGAGCGCGCACAAGAAGGATGGTCCGTACACGATCGGCTTCTCCGACTGGGGCCTCGTGAACAGCCATCGAGTTCAGACGCGTGAGGCGATGCTCATGCTCGCCCCGCTCCTCAATGTAACCCTCCGGATCACCGACGCCGGCGGCGACACAAACAAGCAAATCGCGGACGTTGACGACCTCCTCACCCAGAACATCGACGCCCTCGTGATCGCCCCGGCCGTCGCCGATGCTCTCGGGCCGGCCATTGATCGGGCCTACGCAAAGGGAATCCCGGTCGTCGTCTTCCAGAGCTCGCCCGGAACCGACAACTACACCTCTTACATTCACACCCGGGACGAGGACTTTGGCAGCGTCGGGATGCAGAAGCTTGCGGAGGATATGGGAGGCCGCGGGAACCTGATCGCCCTTCGCGGCGTCGCCGGCAATCCCGTCGAGACGGGCCGCTACAACGGCATGCGGAGCGTCCTCGACAAGTACCCGGACATCAAGCTCGTCGGCGAGGACTACGGCGACTGGAACGAAGACAAGGGCAAGGCCATCACTCAGAACCTCCTCGCCGCAAACCCGCAGATCGACGGCGTTTGGTCCTCTGGTGCAGCGATGACCAAGGGCGCCATCTCGGCCTTCCAGGAGGCAGGTCGACCCCTTCCGCCGATGAGCGGCGAACACCTGAACGGATTCCTCAAGCTTTGGCAGCAGCTTGGCATTAAGAGCGTCGCTCCGGTGTACCCGTCCTGGATGGGCCCGGAGGCCCTCAAGGTGGCGGTGCTCGCCCTCCAGGGCCAGTGCGTCTACAAGGAGTACATTCCCAACCCGCCACCGATCACCAACGCCGAGCTGGCCTCGGCCGTCAAGCCCGATCTCTCGGACGACTACTGGGTTGAGGGCTATCTGACCGACGAGCAGGCAAAGCAGATCTTTCCGTGAGAGACCGCTGACCAGGACAGGCGTATGACGAACCACGGAGTGCCGGCGGAGTCACCCCCGGCCATCCTCGAGCTACGAGACGGCCGCAAACACTTCGGTGGCACGCCGGCGCTCCGTGGCGTGAGCTTCGACGTCCGGCCCGGCGAGATCCATGCCCTCGTCGGTGAGAACGGGGCCGGGAAATCCACCCTCGTCGGAATCCTCTCCGGCGTGGTTCAGCCCGATGCCGGGCAGGTCCGGCTCGATGGGCAGCCGGTCCGATTTGCGGAGCCGCTCGACGCACGCCGAAGCGGCATCCACCTGGTTCATCAGGAGCTCGCCCTTCTAGCGGAGAGCACAGTCGTCGAGAACGTCTTCCTCGGGTCTGAGCTCGCCGGTCGGTGGGGGTTCCTCGACTGGAGTGAGATGCGGCGCCGAACGGCGGCCGTTCTCTCGTCGCTCGGCGCCCGGATCGATCCCGAGCGCCGAGTCGCCAGCCTCAGCGTCGCCGAGCGCCAGATGGTCGAGATCGCGAGGGCGCTCATTGCCGATTCGCGGGTCCTCATTCTCGACGAGCCGACAGCCCCCTTGTCGCCACTCGAGGCTCAACAGCTCTTCAACGTATTGCGGCGCCTCCGAGCCGAGGGCAAGGCGATCGTGTACATCAGCCACCGACTCGAAGAGATCCTCGCCATCGCCGACCGGGTCACGGTTCTAAAGGATGGGGAACTCGTCGGCAGCTGGCCGGTGAGTGGCCTCACGACCGATGACCTCGTTCGCCGGATGGTCGGCCGGCCGATTGAAGACCTCTTCCCCGAGCGCCACCAGATCCTCAGAAGCGGGGAGCCGATCCTGGAGATCGTCGACCTCGTCGACCCCCCTCGGGTCCTGGGCGTGAGCCTCTCGATCGGACCGGGCGAGATCGTCGGCTTGGCCGGCCTCGAAGGCCACGGCCAGGACGAAATCCTCGCCTGCCTCGCCGGGGAACGCGCTCCGTCTCGAGGTCAGCTTCGCGCCAACGGGCGTCCGGTGCCCTGGGGCAGCACGGTCCGGATGCTTGCCCACGGCATCGCCTTCGTGCCCGAGGATCGGAAGACGAAGGGGCTCCTCCTGGAGCGCTCAACACTCTGGAACGTGACCCTCCCGTCGCTCCGGTACCTATCCTTCCTCGGTTGGGTGCGGAGCCAGCTAGAACGAACGTTTGCCGAGCACGCCGTCCAGGCTGTTGACGTGCGGGGCTCGCTCGACGCCCCGGTTCACGCTCTGTCAGGCGGCAATCAGCAGAAGGTCGTGCTCGCAAAGTGGCTCGCGACCCGGTCCCGGATCCTGCTCCTGAACCAGCCTACGCGGGGCGTAGATGTCGGCGCCAAGGCCGAGATCTACGCGCTCCTGCGGCGCTTCGCGGATGGCGGAGGCGCGGTCCTCCTGACGAGCCGTGAGCTCGTCGAGCTTCTCGGGTTGTGTGACCGGATCCTGGTCGTGCGGCGAGGGCGGATCGCAGCTGAGCTGCCCAGCACGGCAACCGAGGAAGAAGTCATGGCAGTCGCAACCACCGGGGAGGCGGCGTGAGGCACTTCCTTCGGACCGCCGTCCGGCCCGACCCAGCCGCCATGCCCTCGGTGGTCTTTCTCGGCGGGCTGCTCGCCATCGGAGCCCTCGGCAGCCCGAACTTCGCCACGACGGGCAATATCGCAAACGTGTTGACCAACGTTACGCCACTCCTGCTCGTGGCGACCGGGCAGACGTTCGTTATCGCCTGCCGGGGCCTCGATCTCTCGGTCGGCTCGACGGCGACCCTCGTGGCGACGCTCGTCGCCACCGCGTACCCAGTCGTGGGCTGGCCGGCTGTCGCCCTCGGCTTCGTCGCCGCCCTCAGCGTTGGCGTCTTCAACGGTTTCGGCGTCCGCGCCGGGCTCAACCCATTCCTTGTGACCCTCGCCTCGCTGTCGATCGTCCAGGGGGTCGTCTTCACCTACCGAACCTCGCCTGGCGGCAAGGTGCCAGAGGAGCTTGCGGCGGTCGCCGGTCTCGTAGGACCGGTCCCGGTCGCGCTGCCGATCGTCGTTCTCGTCGCTGGCTTGGCAGCCGTGATCCTCAGGTGGCGGGCTGTGGGATCCGCGATCCTTGCAACGGGGGGTGACCCGATGGTTGCGCGACTCTCGGGCATCCGGGTCGGCCGGAGCCAGCTCGTCGCCTTCGTCATCTCGGCCAGCGCCGCCGGGCTGGCCGGCCTCTTCCTCGCGGCCCGAACCCGGACGGGCGATCCGCTCATTGGCCAGCCGCTTACGCTCGATTCCATCGCCGCCGTCGTCCTCGGTGGCTCGATTCTGTCCGGCGGCAGGGTGACGCTCGTTGGAACCGTGGTCGGGTCGTTCTGTCTCGGCTTCCTGCCGAACGTTCTCAACCTGACGGGGGTCGCCTACTTCTACCAACAGCTCGTCAAGGGTCTCCTCCTTATCGGCGCCGTCCTCCTGCCCGTCGCTGTGGCCCGTGTTCGCGAGCGTCGCGAGCGGGTCAAGGCGACCACGCTCGTCACGACGCGCTAGCTCAATCGAGCGAGGGCGTGGTCTTGCTATCTGGAGGCCGAGGCCTTGGACTCCCGACCCGCCGTCAGACCGCCCGCGCTTCTGCCGGCGCGTACGGGCAGAAGCGGCGGAAGTCGCAGCCAGAGCAGACCTCCGCGACCGCGGCCGGCTCGAAGCGACGCGCCCGGATCCCGGAGACCCAAGCCCCGAGCTGCCCGAGGAACGCCGTGCGAGCCGCGGCGTCGTGCGGGATCTCGACTCGCCCGCCATCGTCGGCATCGAGGTCGTGGATCCAGAGTCGGACCGGCTCGAGACCGAGCCGCTCCATCGCCGCCGCGTAAACCCGGAGCTGGTTGGCGTGAACCTCCGACGGGGGGCGGTTGGCGGCCGTCTTGAAGTCGACGAGCTCGACCCGACGCGCTTCACCGTCGGCTCGGAGGACGAGATCGATCCGACCCCGGATCCTCGCCCCCTCGAGGGGGACCTCGAAGCGGGCCTCAGGGGCAACCGCTCGGGGGAGCTCGTCACCGTGGCGCCGGACGTAGGCGCGCACCCGACGACAGGCTGAGGCACGAAGCTGCTCGGCCGGGATCGGACCGGCGAAGGGAAGGTAGAAGTCAGCGTCCACGATCCGATCGACGTCCTCCTCAGACGGCCGTCCGCCGGCCATGGCCGAACGGGCAAGCTCGGCCACGACGTGGTGAAGGAAGCGGCCGAAGCCGAGCTCGATGACGAGGGGCGGCTGGAAGCCGCAGACGTGGCGGAGCCAGAAGCGGTAGCCACAGGCCCGGTAGGTCTCCAGGCTCCCGAAGTCGAGGTCGAGGAGCTCGGCGTCGCCACCTCCTTGGGCAGTCGGCGGGCGGGCTCGACCGGGCTCGAGGGCGAGCGAGAGAACCGGTCGAAGGTGCCGAGTGAGGAAGCGCGACGGCGTTGCCGATACCGCCCGGTGGCGTTCGAACCAGCTCACGACGAGGAGCTCCCGAGCCCGTGTCAGGGCAACGTAGAGGAGGCGGGCCTCGTCTTCCTCGCGACCTTCATATCGGGCCCGATCGAAAAGGTCGTCGGGGACGTACCAGCGCTGGGGTCGGCCGGTCAAGGCCGAGGGGAATCGCCCCTCGACGAGCGAGGGGACGAAGACGATCGGGAACTCGAGGCCCTTGGCCTGGTGGACGGTCATCACCTGGACGGCCTCCCGGGCGCCCGGAGCTCGGTCGGGGGTCTCTTCGGCGGCCCGGCCGACGAAGGCTTCGAGGAAGGCCTTGAGACGGATCAGGTAAATCTGGCCGCGGGTCGCCCCGAGGATCCGAGCCGGGCCGCGTCCGCCGCCACGGCCCCCTTCGGCCGGGCCCTCGGCGGCGAGGGCCGCGTCTTCGTTCGCTTCGTCGACCTCCGCCGGCGCGGTCGTCGCGTAGAACGCGGCGGGAGCCGCCCGGCGGACGGCATGATCGAACTCGACGAGGAGCTCGGACATGCGGCCGAGGCCGAGCTCCTGGTATCGTCCGCCCTCGTCGCGCCCGGGGAGACCGAGGATGGCGAGGATCTCGTTGTAGAGACGGACGCTGTCGGCGACGCCGTCGCGCCGAACCTGCTCGCCGAGGCGATCGAGGGCCTCGAGCATGCGCCCGGCGGCGGCACGGCCGGCCCCCGTGGCCCGCCCGATCTCCTCGGTCAGGGCCTCGCGGGTCACCGGCTCCACCGCGTGCTCCCCGTCCGGCCGCCACGTGCCGGCCTGGCCGCCGCCCTCCCAGAGGACGATGAGCCGAGCGATGAGCGCCGTCTCGGGGCGAGCGAGGAGCGAAGTTCGACCGATGACGACGGTGGGGATCCCTCGCTCGCGCAGGGCGGCGACGAGTGGGGCGGCCGATGTTCGAACCGACCGATAGAGGACGGCGACGTCCCCCGGTCGATGGCCGTCGGCGAGGAGCCGGTCGATCCGGGCGGCGATCCCCACCGCCTCGTCCTCGGCGGTCGCGAAGGTGGCGAGCTCGACGGAGCCCGGGGCAAGCTCCTCTCGCGCCGCCTCGAGGACCTTGTCCAGCCGCTCACCCCTCGGTAGCGCCTCGACGACCCGGCGGGCGAAGTGGACGATCCCGGGCCGACAGCGGTGGTTCCGTTCGAGCGGAACGCGCTCGGCCCGATGGCGCTCGGCGAAGCTGACGAAGAGGGCGACGTTGCCGCCCCGCCACTGATAGATCGCCTGGTCGTCGTCGCCGACGGCGGTGACCGTCGCCCCAAGCTCGGCGAGGAGGCCGATCAACCGATCCTGCTGGCGGTTGAGGTCCTGGAACTCGTCGACCAGGACGTGGCGGATCCGGTTCGCCAGCCGCTCCCTGAGCCGGCCGCCGGGGGAGAGCTCGTCGACGGCCCGGGCGATCATGAGCCGGAAGGGCAGGAGGCGCATTTCGCCGAGAAGCCATTCGTAGCGGTCGAGGGCGGCGGCGAAGGCGGGGGCGAGGGCGCGGAGCAGCGACCTGTCGATGCCTTCGTTGTGGACGAGCTCGGCGTTGCGAAGGAACGCCTCGACCGCCGGCGCCGTCGCTACCCGGCCCTGATCGCCGTCCTGCCCGGCGGCGTAGAGATCGACGAGGCCGAGCCGCCGGGCGAAGCGGTGGAGGAGCGCCCATTCCTGCGTCTCAGTGAGAGCGTCGGCCGTCTCGTGAGCACCGAGATCCCGGACGGCCTGGAGCGACCAGGCGTGGATCGTCCCCACGAACATGCCTCGGGCCACGGGCGGGAGGTCGGCGAACCTCGGTTCGGCCTCAGCGGCGCGGGCTTCGATCCTCGCCTTGAGCTCGGCGGCCGCCCGCTCGGTGAAGGTGAAGGCGACGATTTGGGCGGGATCCGCACCCTCCACGAGGTAGCGGACGCAGCGACGGGCGAGGACCTCAGTCTTGCCCGAGCCGGCGCAGGCGAGGATCTGGAGCCGCGGAGCGGGATGGGCGATGGCCTGAACCTGCGCCGGAGTGAGGCCGGTCGCGATCATGGCGCGGTGCGGGCCGTCATCGCAGGGCGGCCGGGTCGAGCCGGAAGCGAGCGACGAGCTCGTCGAACTCCTGATCGGCCTCCACGCGATCGGCGACGGCGATCGCTCGCGCCGTGTGGATCTCCCGAGCCCGGTCGACCCACTCCCGAACGAGGGCCTCGGGGGCTCGTCGAGGATCGGCCAGGGTCGTCGGGTCGGCGGCGGCCAGGTCGGCGAGACCCCGGATCCCACGCTCGAACAGGTAGCGACTCCGACCGCGTCGGAGCTGCGGGAACTGGAGGGCCATGAGTGGGATGAGCTCGGGCGCGACCCCGTACCGGATGGCCGCCGCTGCTTCCCTCGCGGCCGCCGCGACAGCCGGCTTGCCGAGGACCTCGGCCGCCCGCTCGTAGAGCAGGCAGAGCCGGGCGAGGTCCTCGAGGTCGCGCTCGAAGTCGCCGCGGTAGCGGGTCGGGAGACGGATCTCGCGCTGATCGACCTCGTCGAGCCAGGCCTCGAGAGCCGGACGCCACCGCTCGCGATCGTGGTCGTCGGCGAAGTAGTCCTGAACGGTCCAGCGGGCGACCTCCCGATACGTCGCTCGCTCCGCCGGGACGACCCGGAGGGCGGCCTGATGCGCGAGGAGGAGGTCGAAGGTCGTCGCCGCGGCCACCTCGCCGAGCGGGGTTATCCGCCAGCCGCCGGGAACCCGCTCGAGGAAGCGCCAGGCGGTGAGGATCTCCAGGGCCTGGGTCAGCCGGGTCCCCGGGTCGAGGCGAGCCGAGAACACGTGACCGCAGTTGTAGATGGCCCGAGTTCGGGTCTCCTCATCGATGGCATCGCCGAAGACGAGGTCGTGGATCGCGCAGGCTTGGTGCTTGCAGATCCGGCCTCGGTAGTAGCGCGACGCGGCCGGACAGCTGCAGCTCAGCTCGGTGACGCCGATCGTCACGTCGTACGAGTGATCGCCCGAAGCCACGGTGGCATGGACACCGTCGGGGGAGAGGTGGTGGCCGATGAGGTGGATCGCACCGCCGGCCTCGATGACTCGCTGGTACTCCGGAATGTCCTCCATGAGGTCGTCCCGAAAGGTCCGGTCGAAGCGGATCGGTTCCGGCCGACGGTGGTGGGCGAGGGTTCGTTCGAAGACGGCAGCGACATCCTCGCGGGTCGCCTCACCGCGTTCGGCGACGACGGAGAGGACGAACCGCATGAGACCCTCGAAGCTCTCGGGCAATCGACTGCCGACGACGCCACCCCGTCCGGCCTCGACCGCCCGGAGGAGCTCGACGACCTCCGGCTCGCTCCAGCGCTCGCGCTCGACGAGGGCGATGCCGAGACCCCGATCCACCTGGGCGGGCCGGCCGGCGCGACCGAGCATGTTGAGGACCTCGCCGGAAGGGAGGATGACGATCCGCCCCCGACCACGGACGGCCTCGTAGCGGAGGATGTCGCGGACGACGACGAGCCCGGCCGGGAGGTTCACCCCGGCAGCGAGGGTCGGGGTGCAGGTGAGGATCCGGAGGCGACGCTCGCGGAAGGCCGCCTCCAGAGTGCGGCGGACCGGTTTGGCAAGGCCGGCGTGGTGGTACGCGATCCCGATCCGGACGAGCTCGGCGAGCCGGGTCGCCTCGGGATCCTCTCCGAGGATCGTCTCAGCGATGGGATCGCGGGCTGCCGGCGGCCCGACGGTCGCGCCGTCGAGCCGAGCCGCGAGATCGCGGGCGGTCGCCTCGGCTCGGGAGCGCGAGCTGCAGAACACGAGGGCCTGCTCACCGTCGGCTCGGGCCGCGGCAAGGACCTCGATGAGGGCGGCGTCCAGGTCCTCGGCGACCGTGGACCGGAGGGCGAGCGGCACGGGGCGATCCTCTGGCCCGCCGCGGACGAGCGGGATCCGGAGCCAGTTGGCGAGCTCGCCGTCGTTCTCGACGACCGCCGAGAGGGCGATCAGGGCGCGGATCCGGTTCGAGGCGAGGAGGCGAGCGAAGAGGCCCTCGACGGCCGGGCCCCGGGACTCGTCGGTGACAAGGTGGATCTCGTCGGCGACGACGATCCCCGGCCGGAAGGACGCTCCCTGGAGGAGCGTGGCGAAGCTCTCGTACGTGGCGACGATGATGTCGGCGTCGTCGGGGCGGATCGGGTCGCGGTAGTCGCCGGTGGCGATCCGCAGGCGGGCGCCGGTCGGAGCAAGCTGGTCGCCCAGGGCATCGAAGACTTCCTCGGCGAGGGCCCGGTAAGGCACGAGGTAGGCGTGGACGCCCGGTTCGGCCCGGCCGAGGGCGCGACGGAGCGCCTCGCGGCCGATGAACGACTTCCCGGTCCCGGTCGGGGCCGAGATGAGGGCGCTCGCACCGTCGAGCACCCCGAGGCGTTGTGCCCGCTCGACGAGCGGGAAGCGGAGACGTGGGTCCACTTGCTTCGATCCGGCGGCCCAGCAATTACCGGATACTTACCCCGTCGCCACCGGTTCGTCAAGTCACAAAGGGCAGGGGTTGCCGACCTGACCGGAGGAGCGGCCCCGGTGTCCCCGGCACCCCTCAACGAGTCAGCGCTCCCGGCCCGGCGCTGGGTGGTCGCAGCTGCCACCTTCGACGGCCCGAGGCGACGGCGTCGGGCGCCGACCTCAACGAGTGTCGGCTCGGGCGTCCTCCACCGGACCGGCCCAGGCACTGAAGGCGTGCCGGAAGTACATGAGCGGCCGGGAGCCCGGCGGCGCCGGCGCTCCGGCCAC
>Ga0272446_1003849_pt1 | contig 18434 bp, 18 predicted proteins | sample YNPCB0061_FD_194587 | JGI IMG/M metagenome (GOLD analysis project Ga0272446, IMG submission 194587) | Hot spring microbial mat communities from Yellowstone National Park, WY, United States - YNP-CB-006-1 | ecosystem: Environmental > Aquatic > Thermal springs > Hot (42-90C) > Sediment | place... | reverse complement strand
GAGTCGTTGATACGAAAGACCATGTCGAGGGTCGGCTCGTCGATGGCTACAGGCGGCAGGGCGATAGGATGGTCGAAATCGCACACGGTATCCCCGATATCCACCTCATCCAGCCCCACGAGGCAACAAATGTCGCCGGCCGCACATTCGGGCACCTCGACTCGACCGAGACGGTCGAACTCCAACACTTGCACCACGCTGTCGTCCACCACTCTGCCATCGCGCTTGACGACCTTGACCTTTTGGCCTTTTTTCACCTTACCGGCGAAGATGCGGCCCACACCGATGCGGCCGACAAATTCGCTATGGGCGATGTTGAGGACAAGCATTTGCAGCGGCGCCTCGACATCGACCGTGGGGGGGGGCACGTTTTCCAGAATGGCCTCGAAGATCGGCGAGAGGTCCTTGGCCGACTCGTTAAACGTCGCCAGATCGCGTGTGGCAATGCCGTTGCGGCCGCTGGCATAAATGACGGGGAAGTCAGCGGTTTCGTCGTCGGCCCCCAGTTCGATGAAGAGATCAAAGACGCTGTTAAGCACTTCCAGCGGCCGGGCATCGGCGCGGTCGATTTTGTTGATCACTACGATCGGCTTCAGCCCGCAGGCAAACGCCTTGCGGAGCACAAAGCGGGTCTGAGGCAGCGGCCCCTCGGCCGCATCCACGAGCAAAAAACAGCCGTCGGCCATTTTTAACACGCGTTCGACTTCGCCGCCAAAGTCGGCGTGGCCTGGGGTGTCGATGAGGTTGACCTTGACCCCGTCAATCTTGAAGGCGCAGTTTTTGGCCAGGATGGTGATGCCCCGTTCGCGTTCCAAATCATTGGAATCCATGATCAAGCCGTGCTGGCCACCAGCCAGTTTGTCCAGTTCCTCGGAGCGGAACAAGCCCGACTGACGGAGCATGTTGTCCACCAAGGTGGTTTTGCCGTGGTCCACGTGAGCAATAATGGCAACATTGCGAATATCAGTGCGTTTCTTCATGAACGGTCCATCTTCCGGGCCGAGTGTTCTAGCCTGTTCGCCGGGCCTTTGCGGGAGAGCATCGTAGAATGGCATTATAACCAGCCCAGCAGAGCGTTGCCCAGACTGCTTGCTGTGAGCGAATGATGAAGATTACACCGGAGCTGTACCTATGCACCTGCTACTAATTCGCCATGCCGAAGCAGTTCCTTTGGGAGAAGAGGGTATCGCGATCGACGAGGCTCGTCCCCTAACAGCGGCTGGTCGCGAGCAAGCGAGGCTGTTGTCGCTTACCTTGCAACGGCACACCCCGTCGTTGGCCCTGATTCTCAGCAGTCCTTTGGTCCGGGCACGCCAAACGGCCGAAGCCCTGCTGGCTGCCTGGCCGAACCAGCCCCCCCAACTCGAAGAGACGCCATTGTTGGCTCCGGGAGGTCGACGCCGCAAAATCGCGAAACACCTGCGGAGCTATCCGCAGGAGACTCTGGCCCTCGTGGGACATAATCCCGACCTGAGTGAGTTGGTCGGTTGGTTTATCGGCGACAAAAATATCGGTGTGGAATTGGAGAAAGGCGGTGTCGCCTGTTTGCAGTTTGACGATCACCCGGCCAAGGGAGCCGGCCTGCTGGTCTGGTTGATTACGCCGGCCTGGTGCCAACCGTTGGGTTAATCCGCTTCGCGGGAGGCTGCATGCTGCTGGGCTACAACACCAATGGCTTTGCGCATCATCGCCTGGAGGATGCGTTGACGATCTTGCAAGAGCTAGGCTACCAAAGCGTAGCCTACACCGTGGATCATGCCCATCCGCCGCCAGAGACGATGCCCCTGCCCTGTGTGGTCGAGACCGGGGCGCGATTTGTACTCGATCCTTGGCGAAAGCATCAACCCACCTTGTTGTCGTCCGATCCCGAGCCACGCCGACGTTTCCTGCGTCAGTGCATCGACTTAGCAACACGCTGGCCCCCGCACGTCGTTAGCTTGTGGTCCGGTGCTGCCCCCACGGAAAACGCGGCCGATGAGTCCACGCTCTTGGCTCGCTTGCGTGACGAATTGTTGCCGCTGCTCGATTATGCGCAAAAGCGTGGCGTACGCTTGGCCTTTGAGCCGGAGCCGGGTATGTTGATCGATACCATGACGCGCTATGAACAGCTGTTTAGAAGCGTAGCACATCCTGCCTTTGGCCTGACCCTTGACCTAGGCCACTTGCACTGTCAGGGTGAAGGGCCGATCCCGGCGATCATCCAACGCTGGCAGGACATCCTGTGGAATGTACATATCGAAGATATGATCGCCGGAGTCCACGATCACCGAATGTTTGGTCAAGGAACTATGGATTTCCCGCCGATCTCAGCGGCCTTACGCGCGATTGGCTACCGCGGCGGGGTGCATGTCGAACTGAGTCGGCACTCGCACGATGCGGTGGAAGTGGCTCGGCGGTCGCTGGCTTTTTTGCAACAAACAGGATTCCACACATGACACACCGTCTAATTTTGGCTAGCTCGTCGCCGGCTCGGCGTATGCTGCTACAACGCCTAGGACGCCCTTTCGAGGTCATCGTCTCAGCCATCGACGAACCTACGGGGTTCAGCGATCCCCGCACCGAGGTAGCCACCGTCGCTTGGCTCAAGGCGGCCAAAGTTGCCCCGCAGATCGACAGCGGACTGGTCCTCGCTGCCGACACTATTGGTTGGATTGATGGTCAGGCTCTGCTCAAGCCACGCGGCCGGGATGATGCCCGGCGAATCTTACGCCTCATGGGAGGACGCACCCACGAATTATGGACCGGCGTCGTGCTATGGCGTCGGCCGGACGACATTCAACTCATCTGGCAAGAACGCAGCCTGGTTCATATGACAGCGATGGACGAAGCCGAATTAGAACGTTACCTCGACACACGCGAATGGGCCAACAACTCCGGTGCCTATGCCATTCTCGAACAGGGCGACCCGCACGTCTGCGTTGTCGAAGGCAGCGAGACCAACGTAATCGGCCTGCCATTGGAATCGCTCGAACAACGACTCACTTGGCTGGAAGGTAGGATTTAACCACGGATCACACGAACAGAACGAACAAAAAAATAGATTAACCACGGAACAGATGAAGAAAAAGCGAAAGAGTTCCGTTTCCTAATAAGTAATAAAACGATAAATGTAGATCAGGAATAGATCAAGATCATTCAAGAATGATATATATCTCTGTGTCAATTTACTTTTATCCGTGAGTTCCGTGGTTCCATCTTGCTTCGATTTCCATGCCCTTTGTGCGTTTCATGTGTTTCAGGAGTCCCTCACTTAAACATACCAGCAGTTGCCAGATCCACACCAAGGTAAGCAGAACGCAGGCGGGTTTGGCTTGGGCCAGCCAGCGTTGCACAGCGTCGCCCAGTAGCGACGTCTGCGCTGGGCCGGCTACCAGAGCCACGCCCAACAAAAAGCCCCAACTCAGCCACTCCCCACGCTGTTGGGCTTCAGCCAACAGCAAGCCCAAAGCCGGGGCGGCGAGCAGATAGGTTTGTGCCTCGACACTCGGGCCGAACGTCACGAACCACAGGCTCGTCAGCAGGAAACCGCCCCGCACGCGATCCTCGGGTGAGGAAGCAACAAGAACCAACGGAATCAGCGCCCCGGTGAATGCTTGAATCCAGAAAAATGAGCACATTTCGAAATCGTAACCGTGCCGTGCTAGCAGTTCACGAACACCTACCAAGTTAAAACGTAAAGCATGGACGCCCTCGGCCGCATACTCGGCGATCCAGGCGTAGCGGGTCCAGGTCTCCTCGATGCCGAGAAACAGTGTGGGCAGCAGGACGAGAGCGAGGATCACTAAGGCCAATCGCCCAGCCAAACGCGGCGCGAACACCGCATCCACCAGCCCCAGGGCTAACGGATAGAACTTGAAGGCCGGCAATCCTAGGCACACCGCGGCCAACCACCAGCGTTGGCGGACAACCGCGACGCTGCCCCACAACAGGCAGCCGATAATAAACGTGTTGGCCTGTTGATTCCATAAGCTAGACAGACCCACGAGCAAGCTGACGGCGAGAAAAGTCGCCACCTGCTCCCGGGGGACAAAGGTACGCTGAAAGGCCCTTAAACCGGTGAAATAAACTAGCAGATTGAGAACCGTCCATAATAGGCAACCGAGCCGCTCGGGTAGCACCGCCAGGGGGGTCATCGCGATACTGAAATACGGCAGATACTGCCGGGCGACGAAGCCTAGAGGCTCGTCGGCCCAAATATCACGACCGGCATCGGCATACTCGGGGAAGACGCTATGGCGTGCAGGGCTAAGCATCGCTTTGACGGCTACGACCACGAGAAATCCAAGCAAGATGGTTCGAGTCATGGGAGACCTCCGCGAAGATGCTTAACCTAAGCGGAGTAAGGTTTGTTTTTCCAGACCGAGTGCGAGGCACTTTCAAAGAAATCGATTGGCTCGTATTTTCGGTCGTGCGTCCAAGAGCTTCGCTCGCCAGTGGGCAAGGGCTGTTGTTTGGGGGTAAAGAAAACCCCCTGTTCACGCTTGTAGGATGGATGGTCGAGCATGTCGCAAGTCCCCAGGCCCGGCATCGGCTGACATCAGGGGATTTTTTGGTTGCCCCGGACCACCGATCTCGCATAGGGTAGGAGGGAGTTCGAGGACTCTGCTATGTTGCGCATCCTGAGTACGCCCAAGCGGCTGTGTGATGGGCTGACCCGACGCGAGGCCTTGCGTGTCGGTGGTTTGGGGTTTGCTGGACTGAGTTTGGCTGATTTTTTCCGCTTGCGTGAGATGCAAGCAGCCCCGGCGCTGCCGCGTTGCTTCGGTCGAGCGAAAGCGTGCATTTTGCTGTATTTGTATGGTTCGCCCAGTCAGTTGGAGACGTTCGACCCCAAGCCCGATGCCCCGGCCGAGGTCCGTGGTATGCTTGGGGCGATTCGCTCTCGCTTACCCGGCTATTTGGTCGGCGAATTGTTGCCTCACACCGCTCAGGTGCTGGATCGGCTCACGGTGCTGCGCTCACTCACACATGCTTATCCCATCCACGGGGCGGCCTACGCTTTGACGGGTACACCTGCGATTGATGTGCCGATGGAACTCAATCCCCGCGATCCCCGTCACCATCCGTTTATTGGTTCGGTTGTCGCGTTTCTTGATCGGGCCAATCGGCCGGTTCCCACTAATTTGGCGCTACCGTTCCCTTTTTCCACGCAACGCACCGGCGAAGTCCACCGGGCTGGCCCCTATGCCGCGTTTCTCGGAGCGGCTTACAACCCGATCTGGACTACATTCCGGGGCACGGCCACCGGTAAGATGACCAAGACGCTCAACGATACAACCCTCGAAGTAGACGAGCCGTACATCGGCATCACCCCCGAGAGCCGTTTCGAGTTGCAGGACCAAAGCGGCGAGATTCGCCTCGACCGACTAGAGCGGCGACGTTCTCTGTTGCAACAGTTCGAAGACCGACGCCGCGATCTGGACCGAACCGAGGCCGGCCTTAGCCTAGATCGCCATCGAGCGATGGCGGTGGAGTTGATGCGATCGACCAAGATTCGCGAGGCGCTAAACCTAAGCCAAGAATCACGCTCTCTGCGTGAATCCTACGGGATGAGCCTGTTTGGTCAGGGCTGTTTGGCAGCACGGCGGTTCGTCGAAGCAGGCTCGCGTTTCGTGAGTGTCTTTTGGGATGAGTATGGCTTGGCCGGCAGCGCCTGGGACACACACTGGGACCATTACAACCGCATGTCCAAAGAGTTGTGCCCCGGCTTCGATCGGGCCTTCAGCGGTTTGATCCGCGACCTAGAGGCTCGTGGCCTTCTGGACGAAACCTTGGTTGTTTGCGTCAGCGAACATGGCCGCACTCCCAAGCTCAACAAGGCCAAGGGAGCTGGCCGCGATCACTGGTCACAAGCCTACAGCGCCGTGTTGGCCGGTGGCGGCATCGCGGCCGGGCGAGTCATCGGCAAGACCGACGCCATCGCGGGCAGTGTGACGGAACGCCCCCTCTCGCCGAAAGACATTTTGGCGACGATGTATCACTTATTAGGAATTGATCCCCACACCCTGATCGAAGATCGCACCGGTCGGCCTAGTGAGTTGGTGCCCGGTGGTCAGGTGATTACGGAAGCCCTGGCCTGACAAAACCCTGGCCTGACGTAACTCTGGCCTGCCAAGCTTCTCGCTTCAGCCCATCTTGCCCTGTCAGGCGGCGTCGCGCACGACATCGCGCGAAACACCGCGTTTGGCTTGCCGGATGAAACTAACAAACTCCATGACTTCCGGCACGTCGCCCATCTTGGCTTCGATCTCCGCTAGGGCCACGGGCGTCAGGGCCATCCCTTTGTACAGAATCGCATAGGCTCGCCGCACGGCGTCGATGGCGGTGTTGCTGATACCGGCCCGACGCATCCCAATCACATTCACCCCGCAGATAACATTGATGTTGCGCACGATGACAAAGGGCGGCACATCCATCGTCGATCCAGCCAGACCGCTAATCATGCACAGCCGGCCCGCGCGTACAAACTGATGCAATGCCGCCGACCCAGACATCAGCACGCGATCAGCCAGTTCCACGGACCCAGCCAAAAGGGCTTGATTGGCCAGGGTGCAGTGGTTGCCGACGATACAATCATGACCGACATGACTATTCGCCATCAAAAAGTTATAACTACCCACGCGCGTAACACCCGACAAATGACTACCGCGATGGATCGTGACATGCTCGCGAATGATGTTGAAGTCACCGATTTCCAGACGTGTCGGTTCTCCCTTGTAAGCCAAATGCTGTGGTTCGCCACCTAGGACCGCATACGGATGGACGACGTTGCCCTCGCCTAAAACGGTTTCGCCGAGAATCTGCACGCCGGCGCGAATGTCACAGCGCGGGCCGATCTGAACCGGTCCATCGATGATGACATAGGGGCCGATCGTCGTGCCCTCTGCGATACTAGCCCTCGGATCGACAAGTGCCGTTGCATGAATTCGTGCCGAACTGGCGATCGCCATGATGACCACCTCTAGAAATCCGATTTGGGCTAGTTGTCCTTTTTTCATCGACTTTTGGATGCTCGCAGCAACAGTTTCTCCCGGTTTTCCTTCAGGCTGCTTGGAGTGTCCGGAGCCTCGCTGAGAGAACCGGCCAGAGTCGCTCCGGCGTTAGCTCGTGCATGCAGTGCATCGTCGGGCAGTGTCGCAGATAGCTCGCCGCACACGAAACCGTGGTCGCTACCACCGTGTGACCCGCTCCATACGGCCCAGCACGCAGCGGCGAGGTACAGGTAAACGGCGCGAGAACCGGCGTACCCAGGGCCGCTGCCAGATGCATCGGTCCCGAATCATTCGACAGCATGAATTGAGCCGAGTGTAACACCGCTGCCAGGGTAAGTAAGTCGGTACGGCCGACGAGATTAACATGGGCCGGCAGGTGAGCAGCAAGAGGTTCTTCACCGGGTCCGCCCACGACCACCACGCCCACATCAAACTGTTGCCGTGCCCACTGCAGCAAGCAAGCAAAATGCCCCACCGGCCAACGTTTGGTCGGCCAACTCGCTCCCACATGCACGGCAAGCAAGGGACGCGGCACTCCAGTAAGCAGAGCGGCCGCTCGGCGATGATGCTCTGCCGTCAGGCCCAAACGAATGGGCGGGGGCGGCCCCGTGCAGCCCAGCGCTTCGGCTACGCTCCAGTTGGCCAGGACGGCAGGCATTTGTTGGACGGGCGTATCGAGCCGATCGGTGTATGCCAGCCAGGCCCCTTCGCGTGAATGCCGAAACCCCAAACGTCGTGGTGCCCCACTCAGCCAAGCCAACGCCGCGCTACGAAACAATCCCTGTAGGTCGATGACCAAGTCGTAGCCGCTTAATTCGGCTACCAGATGGGGGAGGCGTGTCCAAGCGCGACGGCGAGGAAAGATCAGCACGCGTTGCAGATCGGGATGCCCAGCAAGCAAGCCGGCAAAGTTTTCCTTCACCACCCAGTCAAAACAGGCTGAGGGCCAGCGCTGCCGGAGTCCGCTCAAAACGGGTAACGCCTGAACGATGTCGCCCAGGGCACTGGGTTTGATGATCAGCACCCGCCGGGGGTTGAGCTGCTGTAGGGCATCGCGTGGCATCGTCCCGCGGACCATCCTGAGTCCTGTACCCCGGCTTCCCTGCCTGAGTGTTCCGCAGCATAGCCGATGGGCGGCCCACAGAGCAAGACGGTTTGAGTCGGCCCGTTGGGCAAGAAAAGAGTGGACGACAAGGCGGTGTCAGACGCGAGCGTTGACGATGCGGACGCTCAGTCGAGCACGGCGGATAATCTCGGGACAATGCGGATCGACCAAGGCTTCTAATGGCCCTGCGGTCGATTTCAGGAGAATCAACTCAGCCTGGGTTCGCTCCGCGACTCGGGCGGCGACGCTGTCGCTGGTTGCCTGCCAAGTGTGAGGCAGATGCTCGGGGTTGGCTTCGTCGGCCTGGCAAAAGGCGAACGCATCCAGCACCCCCGGACTGTGAAACGGATCGGCCACTACGGGCAGCTGTAATAAAGAGGCCAAAAAGTGTGCATGCACACTACAGGTTCGCAGAGCCAACCAATGCGACAGTTCTTCGGACAAAGCGTGGATGCGATGCAATGCTCGCACGGCGTCGGCCAGGGTTCCTCCCCCCGGCACGAACAAAGCTGGCAGCCAAGGCCGCAGCCGCTCCACAAGATCTGGCAGATCGAACAGGCTGCCGCCTACCTTGACGACCCGCCGCTTGTTTAGCGTTTGCATCCGGCCGCCTCCGCTGCCAGGACAGCGACGGCATAGGCACAAGCCGCCTCGGAAACGTCTGGGCCAAGAAGGTCTCGCAGGCGAAGCGTGGGCACACCCGGCCAATCAGGCGCGAGCAGCCGCACTCCCGAGCCAGACACGATACAGTTTGTCATCGGATGAGCATGCCAACAAAGCACTCGTTTCAAACAATTGTCGATTTCGCCTCGCAGTCTTAGCAATAACTGCTGGGCCAATTCCTGCCATTGGCTCTCGGGGGCCTCCTCAGGCTCGGCACATCGCATCCGAGCCAAGCGACGCATCGCCTGCCCGCGTGTCGCCGGTCGGCCATCGGCCGTGTCGCAATCCAAGGGATTGTCGGCCACCAAGCCGAGTACCAGGCACACGTCGTGCATGGTGGCGAAAAATTCGGCTGCCCCGTCGGGATCGAGTGTCGTTAAAGGAGTACGTCGCCAGCCACGATACAGCAATTCGCCCGAGGCAAGCCGCGTTCGATCCGTGCGACCAATCGGTTGAGGCTGTCCCTCCTTGAGCAAGATCAAATCGGTTGTGGTAGTGCCGATGTCCACCAACAAGCACCAACCCTCTGCGGCGAAGCGGCCGGCAAACGTCGCCAACGCGAGCCAATTCGCTGAAGCAGTTGCTTGCCAATCATGGGCAGCATCGGGGAGCGTAACAAAGTGACCATGCGTTGTCCAGACGGCGATCGATTGGTCTTGGGCAAGCTGAGCAACTGCTTGCAGGATGTGCTGCACGCCCTGGGATTTACTTGCGAAACAATCACACAACTCCCCTGTCATGGTCACGGCCAGATGCGGAGCAGGCGGCAAGTCGGCGAGGAGGTTTCGCAACTCGTCCGCTAAGCGTTCGGGCTGTCGCCATAAGGCGAAAGGCCGCGTGCGTGCTACCCCTTGGGTGTGGGCCGCTTTGAGATTTGCTCCGCCGATGTCCAATCCCAGTACGTCCATACGACGCTCAGCGTTTCGGCGACAACGAAGATTGTGAGGTCGGGGCAGCCAACGGCGGCGGTGAGGTGGCCGGCACCGGCGGCGGAGAAGGAATAGGCACCGGAGCGATACCCGGATTGCTGACCGGGGTGACTGCGGAGGGCAAGCCAGCCCCGGGCAGTGGTTTTATATGTTTGCTAATTTGGTCGAGAATGCGCGCGCTGACAACATCATCGCCTGTGTAACCGACACGGATCGTCACTCGGGTCATGGCTCCTTCGCTGGGAATAGCGCTGGGCACAACATCAAAATAGACCATTACCGTGTCGTTGTCCGCAGTTTTGGTCTGAATGTAGGCGGTGCCGGTGTCCGTTTTTTCACGGATGATAGGGAACCCTAACTCGCTCAGAGCTGTCTTGGTGGCACGAATCGTGTCGCCTAGCAAGGCCGGGTAATCCCGACTAAGGGCACCACGCAGATAGGCGTAGCCCAAAGCGGCCCCGCCCGCTGCCGCTCCCAGTATCGCCACCGCACAACCACTCTGCGTGAGGGCTAGCAACGCAACACCCAAACAAATCCAACGACGACAATTCACCTTCGGCATGGCGAGCCTCCTTGGCCAAACCTCGCCGTATACATACCCAGACGCTTCGAGAGAACAAGGGCAATCGGCCCCACCTGGAGAGGTAACCTCTTGGTGCGGTGACTGCTACGGAGTCGGGCTTGTCTCCAGCAAGGCAATCGTGCTACAAGAGGCTCGTTCATTGGAAAGTCTATCGCTCGTTCTCCAGAAGTTGTGCTACGAGCCTGCCGCTCATGAAAAATTTCTTGCGTGCCCTTTCGTATGCTTGGCCGTATCGAAGACGGCTGGTCATCTCGCTTATCTGCGCGCTACTGGCGGCTATGCTCTGGGGGGCCAATTTTACCGCGATATATCCCCTGTTAAAACTGCTGCACTCACGCCAGACCTTGCATCACTGGGTGGAAAATGCCATCCTCTCGACCCAAGAGACGATTGCCAACTTTCAATCGCAACTCGAGGTTGTCACGGCTCGCGAAGCCCAACTCAAAGCCAAACAACCCAGCAAAACCAATGACCGCCATCTCCGTGATGCGGCTGCCGAGGCCTTGCGTCTGGAGAACAAACTGGCCTCGGCCCGCTGGCGCTTGTACTGGTATCAGGTTTTCAAGAAATACATTCACGCGTTTTTGCCGACCGACACGTTTTCCGCGTTGGCATGGATTCTGGGGCTGCTGATGATTGGAATTTTTGTCAAATGTTTTTTTGAATTTGTTCAAGAGTCGCTTGTAGGAAGTGTCGTCAACCTTGCGGTCTGCGATTTGCGCAATCACTTCTTTCGCCGTGCCATCCATTATGATGTGGCCCATTTCAAGGAAAAAGGCACCAGTGCGACCGAATTAATCGCACGCTTTACCTCGGATATGGAGGCGGTCGGCACCGGGCTGAAACTCAGCTTCGGCAAGGTCATTGCTGAACCCTTGCGGGTGATCTCCTGCGTTGTCTTTGCCTGTATGATCAGTTGGCAATTAACTGCTTTATTTCTGACACTTGTTCCGGTGGCGGTGCTGATCATTCATCGAGTCAGTCGAACGATGAAGAAAGCCACACGTCGCGTTTTAGAGCAGATGTCAAGCATTTACAAAATTTTGCAAGAATCGTTTCACAATATCCGTGTCGTGAAAGGGTTCACCCGCGAGGCTCGCGAACGGCGACGGTTTCTCGAAGCCACGCGTGACTACCATCAACGTGCCACTCGTGTCGTCTTCCTCGAAGCCCTGTGCGACCCGATCATCGAGACACTCGGTCTCACGGCCGTCGCGTTGGCTTTGTTGGCTGGTTCCTACCTCGTGCTAACGGGCAGCACGAGTTTGTTTGGCTTACAATTGACCCACCAACCGATGGAGCCAGAGACGCTCTTGCAGCTGTATATTCTATTGGCAGCGACTGCTGATCCAGTCCGCAAATTGTCCAGTGTCTTCACACGTTTACAGTCGGCAGAAGCTGCTTCTCAACGAATTTTTGAATGCTTAGATCTGGAACCTTCTATCACACCCAATGCGAACAGTAATCGCATCGAACGGCCCGAGTGGTTGCCGACCTTGTGGCAGCAAGGCGAGCCGAAATTACAGGCAGAAGCGGGAACTCCGGTGCCTCGGCGGGTGCATGTCGAGTTTCGCGATGTTTGTTTTTCCTATGACAAAGACGAACCACAACTCTCTGGCATTAGTTTCCACGCTCTTGCGGGCGAAACCATCGCCTTGGTGGGACCTAACGGCTGTGGCAAATCCACGCTCGTTAGTTTGTTGCCACGCTTTTATGATCCCGATTCGGGAAGTATTTGGATCAATGGCCAAGATTTGCGTAAGGTCAACCTGCGGAGTCTTCGACGGCAAGTCTGCCTTGTCACTCAGGATGCGCTTTTATTCGATGATACGATTTTTGCCAACATCGCCTACGGTTGTCCAAGTGCGACCCTGGAACAAGTAGAACATGCGGCCAAGTTGGCGATGGCCCACGACTTTATCAGCCGCACTCCCAAGGGGTATCAAACACGGATCGGCGAGATAGCACGCGTATCAGGCGGGGAAAAACAACGCTTGGCCCTGGCTCGTGCCCTTTTGCGCGATCCTAGCATCCTGATTCTCGACGAGTTCACGAGCCAAGCCGATGCCGAAAAAGAGGTCGACATCCACCGTGCCCTGCGCGACTTCAAACAAGGACGCACGTTATTTATCATCACGCATCGGATGAATACCCTCGAAATCGCCGATCGCATCGTCGTCCTCGATCGAGGCCGAGTCGTCGCTGTTGGTACTCATGATGAACTGATCGGCTCCTGTGCTACCTATCAGCGATTAATGGAAGCTCATGCTTCTCGGTTAGCAGCATGAACATTAGCTGAAAAAATGCGAGTCATTGCTTTCACAACCCTGCTCACGCTTCTGTTGGCCGGGCTATTCCTGACCTGGGGAATCGGTCAACGCGAACTGTATTCCTCGCACGAGGCGCGGGCCGCGATGAATGCCGATTCGCTATTGCATGGTGCACGCTTGCCGCAACTCTACGATGGCAGTGTCGATCTACAAAAACCACCGCTTTATTATGTTCTGGTCGCTGCGGTCGCCTGGATGCGTGGCGGGGTAGATGCTACCGCGGTACGCTTGCCCGCTGCCTTAGCCGGTTGGGGCATCATCGCTTTGCTGCTGGGCTTTGCCTGGTACATCGGTCGGCCGGTTGTCGGCTTGTTTGCCAGTTGGTCGCTGCTGATCGGTATCCATTTCCCCTGGTTGGCACGCATCGGTCGCATCGACATGCCTTTGGCTTTTGCGGTTACGCTCAGTTCTCTGTCGTTCTGGCTAGCATTGCGTGGCCAACGCGGCTGGCTGGTGCTGGCCTATGCTGGCATCGCTCTGGGGGTGCTGCTCAAAGGGCCTATCGGATGGGTGCTGCCGATGGTCATTTTGCTGGCTTGGCTGGTGCAGCAACGCCGTTGGCCCGTTGGACTGGGGCTGTTCCCGGGGTTAGTGGGGGTGACTCTGTTGTGTGCGCCTGTTTATTTGTGGATGCAAAATGAAAGTCAGGGACGTTTCTTTCATGAATTCTTGTGGCTTCACAATGTTCAACGTGGTCTAGGTGGTTCTCGCTTGCGAGCGCATCCGTGGTGGTTATATGGGCCTTATGTTTTCCTGTATCTGTTGCCGGTCACGCCGTTGCTGGTGCTGGGCAGTTTCAGTCGGGCCCGTCGCGAGGAACTGGGCCGGGCTGGGCTGCTTTGGTTGGCAGCCACGGTGCTGTTGCTATCGTTAGCTCGCTTCAAACGTGCGGACTATCTCTTGCCCGCCTATCCGGGGGCCGCGCTGTTTCTGGGGGTATTGTTGGAGCGTTGGTACACGCGCCGACCACTGCTCGTTGTGGCCGGCACCCTGCTGGCCATAGGCGTCTCCTGGACGGCATGGCTGGTATATTTAGAGAAGTATCTGCCCACCGAGGCGTCCTACCGCGACTATCAAGCACTCGCCGGGGTGATCCGAGACCAAGACTCGCCTGAGCCGGTGATCTACTTCCAGGCAGAGGCCCACGCGCTGATGTTTCGGGTGGGTCAGCCGGCACAGGTACTGCTGGATTGGGTCGAACTGCGTCAAGCAGTTCGTCAACCTCGCCTGGTTGTCTTGCCCAGCCGACTCTTGCCTACCTTCCAGCAAGCCTTTCCCGATGCCCAGGTTTCCGTTCTGGCCGACACCGTCCAACTGGCGGGAGGACGCCACGAACGGCCCCTAACGTTGGTGAGGGTGTACCGACCGTCTTAGGACGGAACCAAGGGAATTTAGATACGCGTGGCAGCAATCACGAGTACATCCTCGATAGGCACGTCGGCATGTCCGGCCCGTTTTCCCGTTTGAACTGCCTTGATTTTGTCGATGGTGTCCATACCGGCGACCACCTTGCCAAAGACACAATAACCGTGACCATCCTGAGCGTTGGCGCGATCCAAGAAGCTATTGTCGACGACGTTGATGAAAAACTGTGCCGAGGCACTGTGCGGATCGGGCGTGCGGGCCATGGCAATGGTGCCTCGTTTGTTTTGCAGACCGTTGGCCGACTCATTATTAATAGGCGGTCGGGTTTTCTTTTGTTTCATGCCCGGCTCAAAGCCGCCGCCTTGGATCATAAAGTTGTTAATCACTCGATGAAAGATGGTGCCATGGTAGTGTTGGTCATCGACATACTGCAGGAAGTTGGCCACCGTCACAGGGGCCTTGTCGTCCTCCAGTTCCAGGGTAAAGTCGCCTAGCGTCGTCTGAAACAATACTTTGCTTGCCATAACGAGGATTCCTTGCTGAGAGAGGCGGGCGGCACAGAGGCTCGCCGAGTCCATCCCGGCGAGCAGAGAGAATGGGTAATCAAGCGAGTTATTTCTCGACCCGGCGGATGGAGATAATCTCGATCGTTTCGGTCGGCACATCCCCCCGACCGGTCCGCACATTCTTGATTTTATCGACCACGTCCATGCCGCTGATGACTTTGCCAAAAACACAATAACCGACGCGATCCCGAGCGTTCTTGCGATCGAGAAAGCTGTTATCGACCACGTTGATAAAAAACTGGGAGGTGGCACTGTCGGGAAGCGGGGTGCGGGCCATGGCAATGGTCCCACGCTTGTTCTCCAGGCCGTTGCTGGATTCATTTTTGATTGGTTCGCGAGTCTTTTTTTCTTTCATGTCTTTGGTAAGGCCCCCGCCTTGGATCATGAAGTCGCTGATGACCCGGTGAAAGATGGTGCCATCGTAGTGTTTGTCGTCAACGTACTGCAGGAAGTTTTTGACCGTGATGGGGGCATCCTTTTCAAACAACTCGACTTGGATGGTGCCCTTGCTCGTCTTGATCTCGACGACAGGGTTGGCAGCGACGGCAACGCTGGCCAACAGAGCCAGGGCGGTGAGAGTGTAGATGGTTTTCACAAAGTCTCTCCTGACAATAAACGGTGGGGCATGCCACAAGCCCACACCCTGGACCTACTACTAGGGATTCTATCCCGCCTAGCAAGGGGGGTTGCCTCGGGTGGAAGAGACGGCTAGGTTGGAAACATGGTTTTGTTTTTGGAGGCCCCTTATGAATTCGTCCGCTGGACTGACTGCCTCATTTTTCGATACCGCCTACCAAGGCGTACCGATGTGGGAGATTGGTCGTCCGCAAGAGGACATCATTCGTTTGCATGCTCGGGGCGGTTTTAAGGGGGAGGTTCTCGATCTGGGCTGCGGCACCGGCCACAATGCCATCTACCTTGCCTCTCGGGGCTTGAGCGTGCATGGAGTCGATCGCGTAGCCGTGGCGATCGAGCGCGCCCGGGCGAATGCCGCCAAAGCAGGCAGCACGGCCAGTTTCGAGGTTCAGGATGTACTCAACTGGAAGAATCCGCCCAAAAAGTACGATACCTTGCTAGACAGCGGCCTATTTCATGTCTTTTCCGATGCCGAGCGAGCCATTTACGTGCAGACATTGGCGAAACTAGTGAAGATACGCGGCAGGCTGCATATTTTGTGCTTCAGCGATCAGGAACCCGGAACAGACGGACCACGCCGCATCGGCGAACGCGAACTGATTGATTTGCTGAACATGAAAGGTTGGCTAGTCGAAGAAATTGCCGAGGCACGATACGAAACCAATCAGCATCCCGACGGTGCCCGAGCCTGGCTAGCGACCTTCGTCCGAGATTCCTCTTAACCCGCCTTCCAACCTCGTGCAAAGGTACTCTCTCATGATGCGACTCTCGCTTTCTTGCCTAGTGCTGATTCCTCTGGCGTTGCACGCTGCTGACTTTCCCGATAAGGCGTTGGCCTCGGCCGTGCAAGCAGCCTTGCGGCTGCCCAAGCCCGAATTCAAGGAGGACGACCTGGTCAAGTTGTCGATCTTGGACATCAGCGGCAAAGGGGTCAAAGACCTCACGGGGCTGGAGAAGTGCAAGGGGCTGTATGAACTCAAGGCAAGCAAAAACGAGATTACAAAGCTGGACGCACTGAAAGAGCTATCGAATTTGCAATCGTTGCATCTGGACAACAACAAGATCACCGACCTGACCCCCCTAGCCGGCCTGACCAAGTTGCAGTACCTGGAACTGACCGGCAACCAGGTCAGCGATGTCAAGCCCTTGGCCAAGCTGACAGCGATGGCTTCGCTCTATTTGACGGGCAACAAGATCAGCGATGTTTCGCCCCTGGCGGGATTGACCAAATTGGCCTCGCTGAACTTGGGCGACAACCCTATCAAGGATCTTTCGCCCTTGGCCAAGCTGACTCGGCTGAACACCCTGGAACTGCGAGGCACCCAGGTTGCTGATCTGTCGCCCTTGGCCGGCTACACAGATCTGCGCTTGCTAATGGCAGACAAAGCCCAAATCGTCGATCTGGGGCCGCTCGTGAAGTGGGCCAAGGCCGACGCTGAGGGGCCCAAGCGTTTTGCGCCGTACATGCGGCTCTACCTGGCAGGCAACCCGCTCAGCGAGGAATCTAAAACCAAGCATCTGCCTGCTTTGAAAGCCTTGGGGGTGCGGGTGGAAGACCTCAAGTGACCCCCTCTCGCAACCAAGCGGCGGTATGCACGGCGTGTGGCTGTGTCTGTGATGACATCGTGCTACATGTCGAAGCGGAGCAGATCGTGCAAGCCGAGCATGCTTGTGACCGCGGTTCGGCTTGGTTTACTGGGCCGCACCGCTACCAGGGGCCCGCCGCCTTCCTCCACGGTACTCCGATCGACCTGGAGACGGCACTGGATCAGGCGGCCGCTTGGCTACAGGAAGCGCGTTCTCCGCTGATCTGCGGGCTAGGTGATACCACCTGTGAAGCACAGCGTCTGACGGTGGCCTTAGCCGATCGCCTCGGGGCCATCCTAGATACCACTACCTCCGACAGTCACGGACCGGCGGGCTTGGCCTTTCAGGGCGTCGGGGAGGTGACCTGCACCTTGGGCGAAGTCAAGAATCGGGCCGACTTGGTCGTCTTTTGGGGGTGCGATCCACTTCGCAATCTGCCCCGCCATCCCGAACGCTACTCCGTGACGGCACGCGGCCTGTTTACCCCACATGGCCGAGCTAGCCGTACCATCCTGGCCGTGGACATCGTCCCGACAGAAACGACAGCCCTGGCTGACGAGACAGTGTTGCTGCGGCCGGGCAGTGATTTTGAAGCGTTGTGGACCTTGCGATGTTTGGTCAAGGGGGTGCCACCGTCTGGCGAGGTCGAGGCCCAGACGGGTGTAGCCTTGGAACGCTGGCATGAGTTGGCGCAACGCCTGCGTGCCTGCCGCTTCGGCGTGCTGTTCTTCGGCAAGGGGTTGAGCCAAACGCCCGGTCGGCATCACAATGTTGAGGCCCTCTATTCGCTGGTGGTCGATCTCAACGCCCATACACGCTTTTATGCCAAGCCGATGGGTGCAGCGGGAAACGTCAGTGGGGCGGACAACGTGGTCACCTGGTCGACGGGCTATCCGTTTGCGGTCAACTTCGCGCGGGGCTATCCGCGCTTTGGTCCGGGGGAATTTACGGCCCAAGAAGTGCTAGCCCGGGGCGAAGCCGATGTCGCCTTGATTGTGGCTCGCGATCCACTGGGGCTGTTTCCCTCGGCGGCGGCTCGGGAACACCTGGGGCGAATCCACTACATCAGCATCGGGCCGGTGCCCACTGCCGCGCCGCTGTGTTTCGTCACCGCCACACCGGGCATTCATGTCGGTGGCACCGTGTACCGCATGGACGATGTCGCCCTGCCGCTGCGAGCCGTGCTACCTTGCCAACTACCCAGCGAAGAAGAGGTGCTGGGTCGGCTTTTGCAACGTTTCTCGACCGCCGCGTCGACTGTTGTTTAACGACTCTGGTACGGTCGTCAACGATCCTCGCCGGAATCGACTTTTCTCTCGTTGGCTTGGTCGCGGATGCGGGCGACAATAGTTTTCACATCCTCAGGCAAGAGGGCATAAGTGCTGATGCGTAAAGCCCGCGACACATTCACTCCTACTACTTCTCCGTTGGTGTCGACGATGGGTCCACCGACATCGGCTGGGTTGATGGGCATGTCGTGGGGCAGCACCCGACCATAGCCAAAGCGACGCTCGGTGCTGAAGGGGCCGCCGCCCCATTTGTCATATGGTGGAGCCGCTGCCGTGTTCTTGCCCAGCACCGGGGCGATCTCTTCCTCGGCGTTGCCGCGCCGCACCAACAGCGAGATGCGTTCGCCTGCCTTGAGCCGGGTGATGAGATTACGCAACTGGTTGACCTC
>Ga0272446_1003848_pt1 | contig 18438 bp, 17 predicted proteins | sample YNPCB0061_FD_194587 | JGI IMG/M metagenome (GOLD analysis project Ga0272446, IMG submission 194587) | Hot spring microbial mat communities from Yellowstone National Park, WY, United States - YNP-CB-006-1 | ecosystem: Environmental > Aquatic > Thermal springs > Hot (42-90C) > Sediment | place... | reverse complement strand
ACCTCCTTCTCGACGCGGCCGCCGCCGATGGTCCCGCGCGCGACGCCGCCTTTAGCGACCAGCATGCGCGCGGCGGCCTTGCGCGGCGTCGAGCCCGAGGTGCGCACGACGGTGGCGAGCGCGCAGGGCACCCCCTCGCGTCGCAGCCGCAGCAGCTCCTCGAAGACCTCGTCGTCCATGCGCGTGTCGACGAATCATGCGGCCCGCCCCCGTCGGTTGACAAGCGCGGCGACGGGCGTTACCGGATGAGGATGGCGTATCGCGGGGAGGGTCAGTCGGGCGCGTCGTGCCATCGTCACGCGTCGGCGCCAGCCGTCGCCAGCTGCGCGACCTGCGCGTCGCCGGTGTGCGAGCCCTGCCTCGCCTACGTCGGCACCGAGCCGCGCTGCCCGACGTGCGCGGCCCGCGGCCGTCGGGCGCGGCGCGCGCGCCAGGCGCTGCTCGTCGGTGGCGCGCTCGCGGTGGTCGGCGCCGTCGTCGGCACCGCCGGCTGGGTGGTCACCCGCGACAAGCCCTTCGACTACGGCGTCCGCAAGGCGGAGGTGCGCGCGCTCGACGACGCCGTCGACGCCAAGCCCTGCGACCGCGACGCTGTCTTCAAGCTGGTCAACCTCACCTTCCGGCTGAACGACTACAAGGGCTCGCTCCGACGGGCGAACGCGCACCTCGCGGCGTGCGGCGACTGGCCGCGGCTGCGCTGGCTCACCTACTCCGCCTATCACCACCTCGGCCGCTGGGACGAGGCCATCGCCGAGGCCACGCGCCTCATCGAAAACGCGCCGCGCGACCAGGACTTCTACTGGTGGCGCGGGCAGTCCAAGCACAAGAAGCGCGACCTCGACGGCGCCATCGCCGACTTCCGGAAGGCGCTCGAGCTCATGCCGTCGGCGAACTACATCCCGTTCGACCTCGCGAGCGCCCTCGAGGAGAAGGGCCAGCGCTGCGAGGCGCGCGACGCGCTCGTGGCCTACGTCGTGACGCACCCGAAGACGCGCGACAACGACTGGCTGGTGCAGCGCATCGGCCGCCTGCACGCCGAGGGCGCCTGCCCGGGGCCGGCGCCGGACATCGTCTTCGACGACGACGAGGCGGGCGGCATCGGTCTGCCGACGCCGGCCGCGCGCTGAGGGGCGCGCGGAAGCCGCGGCGCGCGGTCGCGTATCTTCGTCGGTGCGTCTCACGATCGTCGTCGTCGTCGCCGCCGTCGCTGTCGTCGGTGCGCAGGCGCAGGCCCACGCGGCCCCACCGCCGGGCGACGCGCTCTTCGTCGCCACGCGCGCCTGTCGCCCGCAGCGCGCCCGACTCCCCAGCGGAGTGCACGACGTGCGCGCGCTCGGACGAGCGCTCGCCGAGACCACCTGCCGCTCGGTGCGCATCCCGCTCGCGCTCGCCGATCGGCGCGCGGAGGTCTCGTTCGTCGACGCCGGCACCCCCGACGACGGCGCCGAGCGCATCCGCGCCGGCCTGCGCGCCGCCGGCCTCACGCTGGTCTACGACCCCATCGAGGTCGTCGACTTCGTCCGGAGCGACCTCTTCGACCTCCTCGAGGATCCCGTCGTCGTCGCGCCGCCCGCCGCCTGCTCGACGGTGGGCGCGCCGCCGCGCTGGCCCGTCGACGGGCAGAGCGATCTGGCGACCATCGTCGAGGCGCGCGCGCGCCTCGTCTGCCGCGCGCACGTCCTTGCGCGCACCCTCGCCGAGCGCCGCGTGACCTTCGGCCTCGACGCCCACACCGACGACCGCGCGCTCCTCGAGGCGCGCGTCGGCGACGCCCTCCATGCGCACGGGCTCGTCGTCCTCCGCGATCGCCTCGAGCGCCTCGCCCCGCTGACGACCGCGACGACGACGACGGCCGCCGCGACGACGCCCGCGCCCGCGCCACCGCCGTCGACGGTCCCCACCGTCGACGACGAGCTCGCCGCGACCATCCGTTGCGCCACCGCCGGCCACTGCCGCATCCGCCGCGCGCTCGTCGACCGCGCGCTCGCCGACGTCGCGCTGCTGATCGATCGCGCGCGCAGCGTCCCGGCGTTCAAGGACGGCCGCGCCCTCGGCCTGAAGCTGTACGCGATCCGAGCGGGCTCGCTCCTCGACCGCATCGGCCTCCAGAACGCCGACACGGTCCGGACCGTGAACGGCTTCGCGATGGACACGCCCGAGCACATGCTCGAGACCTACACCCGCCTCCGCACCGCGACCCGCCTCGTCGTCGCCGTCGACCGGCGCGCGCAGCCGATCACCCTCGAGATCGTGATTGACTGAAATTCCGCGCGGCGCCTCAGCGCCGGCGCCAGCGCGCGACCAGCCGCGCCAGCCACCCGCCCGACGGCGGCGCCGGCGCGGGCGGCACCAGCGCGCGGATCGCCTCGCGGCTGGCGACGGGAACCCGCAGCCCGCCGAGCGCATACTCGACGTGCGGCACCGCCGCCTCCCCCAGCCACTCGACGGAGAGAAAGACGATCGCCTCCGCCGCGTCGACGGGGACGCCGGCCACGCCGTCGATCGCGACGTGCCGCTCGACGGGGTGGCTGTAGGGGTTCCGCTGGAGCGCGCGCTGCGACTCCAGCCCCGCCGGCACCACCTCGACGACGGGCGGCAGCACCCACGCCCGATCGAACCGGCCGTGATCCTCCTTCAGGCACTCGACGACGGCCAGCCGATCGAGCGGCGTCCCATCGGCGCGCAGCGCACTCGGCGGCTCGGCGCGCCGCACGACCGCGATCCAGCGCGCGCGCGCCACCGCCACGGCGAGGGTGATGCGCTCGACCTGGATGTGAATCGCGCCCATCGCCTCACGCTGGAGACCGTGATTGACTGAAATTCGCGACCGCCGGCGCCTCCTCCGTCGTCGACGCCGCGGCGTGAGCGGTCGCCGCGACGAGGATGAGCGCGATCCAGAGGCCGTCGGCGAGCGCGAGGTGGATCATCTGCAGCGCCACCGGCGCAAGGAACAGGATGTTCAGGGTCCCCGCCGCAATCTGCGCCATGACCAACGCGAACAGCACCGAGGTCGCGCGCCGCACCGACGGCGTCTGGGCGGTGAGGCGCGTGGTGATCGCCGCCACGATCATGACCAGCGCCGTGGTCACGGTGAACACCGGGTGCAGCGTGCGCACCCGCAGGAAGACGTGTGCCGTCGTCGAGAAGTCCTGCGCGATGCCCTCGGCGAGGCTGCGCGCCGGGAAGAGCGTGTCGCCGAGCGCGGCCACCCCGCCCGACGCGCCCGAGAGGAACATCCCGAACATCGACAGCCAGAGGAGCCTCCCGCCGCGACCCGACGGAAACGCGAACCGCGCGCCGCCGCCGGCGTGCCACGCGGTCAGCACGAGCGCACCGAGGAGGAACAGGGTGTTCACGAGGTGCGCGCCCATCACCCAGCCGCGCGCCAGCGACTTGTCGCCGGCCACCCACTCGAACAGCACCAGCCCGGCGCCGACGCCCGCCTCGAGGAGCACGAACACCAGCGACCAGACGGCGCTGCGACGGGTGGCGTCGCCGCGCGGCCGCTCGACGAACGCAAACACGACGAGCGCCAGCACGAGGAGCAGCGCCAGGCCGCTCGTCCAGCGGTGGGTGAACTCGATGACCGTCTCGAGCGCGCGCGCCCGCGGGACGATCTCGCCGTTGCAGGTCGGCCAGTGGCGCCCGCAGCCGGCACCCGACCCGGTGGCGCGCACGAACGCGCCCCAGAGGATGACGGCGACGTTGTAGGCGAGGACTCCCCACGCGAACCGGGCTAGCCGCATGGGGGGGATCTACCTCAGAGCGCGCGTTGCAGCCAGCGCTCGAGGTGGGGGCGCGGCAGGGCGCCGCGCTGCTGATCGAGGACGCGCCCGTCGCGGACGAGCAGCATCGTGGGGATCGCCTGCACGCCGTAGCGCGAGGCGAGGCGCGGGTTCTCGTCGACGTTCACCTTGGCGATCTTCACGCGGCCGCCATAGTCGCGGGCGAGCGCGTCGAGGACGGGGGCGACGGCGCGGCAGGGGCCGCACCAGGGGGCCCAGAAGTCGACGAGGACGGGGACGGGCGAGCGTTCCACCTCGGCCGCCCAGCTGTCGTCGGTGACCTCGATCGGCGTCGGGGGGGTCGCTCGCGCGGCGGCCGGGCGGTGGGCGGCGCCGGCGAGGAGCGGCTGCTTGCAGCGCCCGCAGCGCGGGCCCTCGGTGGCGCGCGTGCGCGGGAAGCGGTTGATGGCGCCGCAGGCCGCGCAGGCGACCTCGACGCGGTCAGCGTCGGTGTTCGGGAGCATACCGTGCAACCTGAGTCGCCGCGCTGCGCCGAACAAGGGGTATGCTGCCCGGCAGGCCATGGCGACGATGAAGAAGGGGCGCAGCGCGAAGGGCTCCGCCGACGACTCCAGCGCGACCACTCCGACGACGACCACCACCACCACGGGCGGGCGGCTCGCGCTCGTCGGCGCGCACCTCCTCGAGCTGGCGCCGCCGCGGCTGCGGCGCGGCGTCCTCCTCGTCGAGGGCGACCACATCGCCGCGATCACCGACGCGGCCCCCGCCGGCTGGCCGACGCTCGACTGCAGCGGCCTCGTCGTCACCCCCGGCTTCGTCGACGCCCACGTGCGCCTCGGCGAAGAGCTCGTCGCCGCGCTCCCCGGCCGCACCGACGGACGCCCCGCCACGCACCTCGCGCGCCTCGGCGACGGCGCCTTCCGCGTCGATCGCGCGCTCGATCACGCCGCGCTCGCCCGCGCCGCCCGCGCCCTCGGCGCCGCCGCCCTCGCCGCCGGCACCACCACCCTCTTCGTGCAGGTCTCCGCGCCGTCGGCGATCGAGGGCTCGCTCGACGTCGTCACCGACGCGCTCGAGGCCTCCGGCGTCCGCGCCGCCGTCACCTACGCCACCGCCGAGCGCCCCGACTCCGCCGCCCCGCGCGACGAGGCGCGCGCCGCCCTCCGCGAGCTCGACCGCTTCCTCGCGCGCTTGACAAAAAATCCGCGCCCGCGCACCGCCGGCCTCGTCGGCGCGCACGCCGCGCACCTCCTCTCGACGGAGATCGCCGAGGCGCTCGCCGAGATCGCCGCCCGCCGCGAGCTCGGCACCCACCTCCGCGTCGCCGAGGCGCCCCTCGACGCCGAGCGCGACGGCCTCCCCACCGTCGCCTGGCTCGAGGCCCGCGGCCTCGTGCGCCCCGGCTCGGTCCTCGCGAGCGGCGCCCACCTCGACGGCGGCGACGTCGCGCGCCTCGTCCACTCGGGCGCCTACGTCGCCCACACCCCGCGCGCCGATCTGCGCACCGCCGACGCGCCCGCGCGCGCCGCCCGCCTCGGCGAGCGCCTCGTCCTCGGCACCGCCGGTGAGAGCCCCGACGTCCGCCTCGAGGCGCACCTCGCCGCCATCGTCAACCAGGCCCCGCGCCTCGCCGCCGCGGCGCTCGATCGCGGGCGCGCGCTCGCCTCCTGGACCTTCGGCCGCGACTTCGCGCTCGGGGCCGGCGCCGCCGCCGACCTCGTCGCCCTGCGCTGGCCCGACTCCCCGTCGCTGGAGGTGCTGGCCGCGCTCCCGCCCGAGGCGCAGGCCGCGGCCGCCGCCGAGCTCCTCCACCGCGCCGCCGTCGTCCACGTCCTCGTCGACGGCGCGCTGGTCCACACGACCGCCCCGGCGACCTCTACTTCGGGATGAGATCCGACGTGAAGGCGAACCCGATCGCCAGATAGGGCACGCCTGCGCTCACGTCGGCGCCCGTGCGCCAGCGGTGCTGCGCGTACCAGTTCACGATGAGGAGCAGCGTGGGCTTGTTGAAGTTGATGTAGCCGCGGTCGAAGAACGTCAGCGCCAGGATCGGCCCGAGGCGCTGCTGCCCGTTGGGGTTCACGTTGGGATCCTCGCCCTCGCGATAGGCCGAGGGCGTGTAGAGCGGCTGCACCGCCGAGTAGCGCACCCCGACCGCCAGCTGCGTCGTCGGCCAGCGCGCGAAGCGGTGCAGGTAGAGGAGGTCCATGTCGTTGGCGATCACCACGCCGCCGTTCTGGATCATCGTGTCTAGCGAAATATCGTAGAAGCTGGTGTCGCCCGGCCGCAGCGACATGTGCCACCACTCGATCGACAGGCGGTTGCGGAAGGCCACCGGCCCGAAGCGCAGCTGCACCGTCGGCTCGAAGAAGACGTGCACGCCGCTCGGGCGGTAGGCCCGCCCCGCCTCGTTCCCCCGTCGCAGATCGGTGTCCGAGTAGGGATCGAGCGGCGAGCCGAACGACTGCAGCGTGTTGAACGTCCCGAACCACTGCATGAGCTCGGCGGTGAAGCGCAGGTTGAGCACCGACAATGGTTGGAGCTCAAACGATGGCCCCACCTTCACGTAGGCGGGGCTGAGGCGCGGCGCCAGCGAGATGCCGACGTAGTTGTCGCGGAGCGCCGGCGCGCTGTCGACGTAGAGGCGCTTCAAGACGCCGACGCGCAGCTGGTCCTCGAGCCCCAGCGGGTTGATGCGCCCGATGAGCAGGTTGGAGATCGCGATGCGGACCTTGGGGATCGGGTAGGGCGTCTTGACGTTGGGGACCAGCCCCTTCGTCTGGGCCTGAGCGGCCCCGGCCGCGCTGACGAGGAGCAGCACGGCGGTGGCGGACGGCAGGAGCCTACGGATGGCGGGCATCCTTGCCATCGTACGATCCTGCCCTGTGCACCGGAAGAGCGGCGTGCGTCAGAACGACACGTTCGTGCTCGCGGTGACGCCGGTCTGGACGGTCACCATGACCTCCTTCGAGGTCCCGTCGGCGAGGACGGCGCGCAGGGCGTAGGTCCCCGGCGGCACGCTGGGGATGGTGAAGTTCCCCGCGCCGCTGGTGGTCACGCTGCCGCTCCCGTCGCTGGCGAAGGGGATGAGCCCGCGGTTCAGGCTGACCTTGGCGCCGTTCACCGGCGAGCCGTTCTGCGTGACGCCACCCTGCACCGCGCCCGGCGTCGGCGGCGTCCCGTTGGTCCACACGCGCACCAGCGCGTGCGCCGCCTTTTTCGTCAAATAGCCCATCTGGTCGACGGTGACCACGTGCATCACCCACATCCCGTCGGCCACCGGCGAGAAGGTCTGCGTCTTCTTCGTGTAGGGGGCGAAGGTCGCCGTCCCCGGGTTGGGGACGGTGTCGCCGTATTGATCGAAGACGTAATAGACGCCCTTCCAGTTCGCGTCGCCCAGCGCGTTGCCCGCCAGCTGGGGGAAGGTCCAGTTCGTCGACACGGTGTCGGCGTACCAGGTGCCGTTGTTGGGGTGCGTCGGCGTGGCGATCGTCGGCACCGCCGTCGAGATCTGCACGCGGAAGTTGTTCTCGACGGTGCTGGTCACCGAGCTGGCGTTCTCCGAGGCGATGTGGAGGTACCACTGCTGGACGTTGTTCGCCGGCAGCGACGCGTTCAGCTTCGAGCGGTCGTAGCTCTTCACCTCGTTGCCGAGGATGTAGTCGACGCCCGCGCCCGGAGCCGGCACCTGGTAGCGGGTCGTATTGAACAGCGCCCAGTAGCCCTGCCGCGACGGGAAGGCGCGGTTCCACGACAGCGCCACCGACTGGAAGTCGTCGTTGTAGATGAGGGTGGGATCGGGGTGCGTGCTCGAGGTGATCGTCGTCGGCGGCAGGAGCCCCTCGCTCTTGGTGCCGACGATGGTGCCGCCCACCGAGCGCGTCGCGCCCGAGAGGATCTTCACGCGCCCGACGCTGCCGGCCCCGCCCTGGTAGTAGCCGGGGTTGGAGTTGTTGATGCCGCCCGCGCCGCCGGCCGCGCTCACCGTCGCCGCCGGGTCGATCGTGATGCTGTCGGCCGCGAGCAGGATGCCGCCGCCCGAGCCGCCGCCGCCCGCGCCCTGCGAGCCGCTCGTGTTGGTCCCCTGCTGCCCGTCGGCGCGGACCGAGCCCTGGATGACGATGGTGTCGGCGAGGAGGCGCAGCACGCCGCCGCCGTTGCCGCCCGCCGCCGAGCCCGCGTTGCCGGCGCTCCCCTTCGCGCCCTGCTGCACGACGGCGTCGGAGCTCGAGCCGTAGGCCGCGCCGCCGCCGCACCCGCTCGAGTAGTTGTACCCGGCGCTGCCCGACGTGCCGTACCCGCCGCCGCAGCCGCCGTTGTAGGTGTACCCATAGGGCGCGGCCGCGCGCCCGTCGGCGACGTCGCCCGTCGCCGAGACCAAGATGCCGGCGCCCTGCTCGACGGTGATCGAGGTGGCGCGGATGGTGAGGTCGCCCGACGTCGAGGTCATCGTCTGGCCGCTCTTCACGGTGAGCGGGCCGTTGACCACGAGGACGCCGTTGTAGTCTTTTTGTGCAGTCGCATCAATCGTCAGCGACGAGGCCGCGCACGTCGCCGAGGCCACGTCGCACACCGCGCCCGCGCCCGCGCAGTCGGTGGTCACCGTCCAGGCGGTGCCGGCGCCGTTGCAGGTCTCGACCTTGTTGGCGTTGCAGCGCTTCTGCCCCGAGGTGCAGCCGCCGGTGCAGAGCCCCGCCGCGCAGCCGTTGGCGCAGGTCGCCTGCGTCAGCCACGCGGTGCCGCTGGCGTTGCAGACCTCGACGCCGTTGCCGTTGCAGCGCGTCTGCCCCGGGGTGCAGCTCACCGACGTCACGCAGCTTGCCGCGCCGCCGCCCGACACCATGCAGCCGAAGGGGCAGCTCTGCGTGAAGCTCCACGCGTTGGCGCTGCAGGTCTCGAGGGAGTTGCCGGCGCCGCAGCGGGTCGCCCCGTTGGTGCAGCCGGTCATGCAGGTGCCGTTGCCGGTGCAGCTCCCGTTCGACGGGCAGGTCGTCGGCTGGGTCCAGACGTAGCAGCCGGCGGGGCCGACGGCGCAGGTCTCGACGGTGATCGAGCTCCCCGGCTGGCAGCGCTTGGCCTGCGTGTTGGGGTTGCACTCGTGGACGCAGGTGCCGGTGAGATCGACGCCCGCGAGATCGACGGGCGGCTGCGTGAGATCGAGCCCGGTCAGGTCGTACCCGACGAGATCCGGGTTGCCGCCCGGCATCGCCATGTCCTCGTCGCCGCCACCACCGCCCATGTCGCGGTTGTTGCCGCCCGGCTGGATGGTCCCGGCAGCGCAGCCCGCGCCGAGCGCGAGCGCGAACATCAAAGTCGACACGATTCTCACGGGCATCACCTCGCCGCGGAAGCTACGAGGTGACCGCGCGCTTCTTGCTTACAGGTCTCTACAGCAGCGGAAGCCGGCCTCGTACGAACGGAAGCCGCTCGGGTGCGCCGGGTTCACGAAGGCGCAGCTCGGCGGCGTGCCGCCGTAGCAGCCGGCCCAGTAGCAGCCCTTCATGACGTGGTCGTAATTGTTCGCGTTGGAGAACGATCGCCGCACCCACTCGGCGACGTTGCCGGTGAGATCGCGCACGCCCTCCTCGGAGACGCAGCCGGTGCGCGAGCCCGACGGATCGGCCTGGTAGAGGCGCTGGGCCTCCTTCATCGCCGCGGCGCTCGGCCACATCCCGAGCACCGTCCAGTTGGGCGCGATCCAGGTCTTGTCGTCGGTGCAGGTGCCGCGCTTGTAGGTCGTGCCGTAGGGGTACGGCCGCATCGTCGTCCCGTTGCAGGCGCGCACCCACTCGGCCTCGGTGCAGAGGCGCTTTCCGCGCGCGGCGCACCAGGCCTCGCCGTCGAGCGCGTTCTGCATCGCCAGCGGGCTGGCGCCGGCGACGTTGGGCGCCTCGTAGCGATCCATGCAGACGCGCGCGGCGCCGACGGAGATCTCGACCGAGTCGGCGGCGCAGGCCGGCGACGCATCGACGAGATTCTCGCTAGACAGCATGTCGACCGGGAGATCGCCGTCGACGACTTGAGGGACGGACGAGAGATCGCCGCCCGCATCGAGCGGCGCGCTGCCACACGCAGCGAGGAGCGCAACGAGAGCGACGAACCGCATCGCCGTCGCTAATTGATCGGGGACACCATGGAGTTGACGCCCGCGCCGGCGAAGCGGATGCCATCGCCCATCGTCGACGCCGGATCGGGGAAGCTGTTGAAGAGCGTCCCCACGCCCGTCGTCGGGTTGATGGTGATGACCTCGCCGGTGCCGTCGTGCGTGAAGCCGAACACCTGGCCCATCGCGAAGGCGACCCCGAAGAGCTTCGGGTAGCCCGTCGAGCCCATGGTGGTCACCGCCGCGGTCGCCGGGTTCACCTTCACGAGCAGGTTCTTGAGCTGCGTCCCGGTGTTGCTCGCGTCCGACAGGCGATAGGCGGTCGCGTACATCGTCCCGTCGGCCACGGCGACGAGATCGCCCGAGACCGCCATGCCCGAGCCCAGCGACGCCACCGGCGTCACCGTCGGCGGCGAGGCGCTGGTGTCGATGCGGCAGAAGGCCCCCTTGAAGTCGGCGGTGTAGAGCTTGCCGTCGGGGGTGAAGGTCAGCGCGACGCCGGCCTGACCGCAGGCGGCGAGGTTCCCGCGCCGCGTGACGTGCCCGTCCGTCGGGCTGGCGGTGTAGATCGCGGTGTTCGAGATCACCCAGATGGTGTCGTCCGGCGCGACGGCGAGGTCGGTGATGACGTCCTCCTCCATCTTGCTGCCGACGAGGACGTTGGGGGCGTTGAAGGGCCCCACGGTCTCCAGCCGCTTCGACTGGAGATCGATGCGGTAGAGGGTGTGGTCGCCGTGCGCGTAGACGGTGTAGCAGCCCGAGCCGAGCCCCTCGCAGCCGAGCTGGCCGAGATCACCCGTCGGACGGGCCATGTCCTCGAACACCGTCGAGAGCGCGAGGTCGTTGCTGCGACCACCACCGCCGCCGCGCCCCGAGTCACAGGCAATCGCCAACAAAGACAACGACGCAAGAAAAATACGGGCACTGCGGAACTGCATGCCTAGTGATCACAGGTTCTTCGGCCGCAAACAAGTGAACTTTTCGTATGCTCCCGCCCCTATGGGTCAGCGATTGAAGACCGTGGGGCACAACCCCGCGCGCACCGAGGGGTGGGACAAGCTCACCGGCAAGGCGCGCTACATCGACGACTACGTGGTGCCGGGGATGATCTGGGGCGCGACGGTGCGCTCGACGGTGCCGCACGCGCGCATCGTCGAGGTGACGCGCGATCCGGCGTTCGACTGGAGCGGCTTCACCGTCGTCACCCACCGCGACATCCCGCAGGGCGGCAAGAACGTCGTCGCCATGCTCACCGACGATCAGCCCTTCCTCGCCGTCGAGCGGACGCTCCATCAGGCCGAGGCGGTGATGCTGCTCGGGCACGCCGATCGGGCGCGGCTCGAGGAGGGGCTGCGCCACGTGCAGGTCGACTACGCGCCGGAGCCGGCGGTGCTCGAGCTCGACCGCGCGACGACGGTGCTCAAGCAGATCGCCATCGAGAAGGGGGACGTCGCGCGCGGGCTGGCCGAGGCCGAGCTCGTCGTCGAGGGCGTCTATCGCACGGGCGCGCAGGAGCAGCTCTACATCGAGCCGAACGGCGTCATCGCGCTGCCCGAGGCCGACGGCGGCATCACGGTGATGGGGTCGCTGCAGTGCCCCTACTACGTGGTCCGCGCGCTCGAAGGGCTCTTCGGCCTGCCGCGCGAGAAGGTCCGCGTGATCCAGACGACGACCGGCGGCGGCTTCGGCGGCAAGGAGGAGTACCCGTCGGTGATCGCGGGCCACGCGGGGCTGCTCGCGCGCAAGGCGGGCGTCCCGGTGAAGATGATCTACGGGCGCCACGAGGACATGGTGGCGACGACGAAGCGCCACCCGTCGCGGGTGCGCCACCGGACCGGCGTGATGCGCGACGGGACGCTGGTGGCCGCCGACATCGAGGTCGTCCTCGACGGCGGCGCCTACGTGACCCTGTCGCCGGTGGTGCTCTCGCGCGCCTGCATCCACGCCGCCGGGCCCTACCGCATCCCGCACGTCCGCATCGCCGGGAAGGTCATGCAGACGCACACGCCGCCGAACGGCGCCTTCCGCGGGTTCGGGGCGCCGCAGTCGCAGTTCGCCTCGGAGGCGCACATGGATCGCGTCGCCGAGGTGCTGGGGATGGATCCCGTCGCGCTGCGACGGAAGAACCTCCTCAAGATCGGCGACGCGACGGCGACCGGGCAGGTGCTGAAGGCCAGCGTCTCCGCCGAGGAGGCGCTCGACCGCGCGCTCGCGCGGCACGAGAAAATCGTCAAGCGGAAAAAGGGCGCGGCGGCCGATGGTGTGAAGCGCGGGCGCGGGGTGGCGCTCTTCTTCCACGGGTCGGGCTTCACCGGCGGCGGCGAGGCCAAGCTGGCGTCGAAGGCGGGGCTGGCGCTGCGCAAGGACGGCGTCGAGATCCTGGTGGCGTCGACGGAGATCGGCCAGGGGACGCGCACCATGCTGGCGCAGATCGTTGCCGAGGCGCTGGCGCTGCCCTACGAGCGCGTCGCCACCGACGATCCCGACACCGCGCGCGTGCCCGACTCGGGCCCGACGGTGGCGTCGCGCACCTGCATGATCGTCGGCGGCATTCTGCAGCGCGCGGCGGGGCGGCTCAAAGATCAGCTCGGCGGCTGGGAGAGCGTCGCCGAGTTTGACAAAAAAGCGCGCCGCTACCTGAAGGAGCACGGGCCGCTGACGCTCATCGAGCAGTACGAGCACCCGAAGACCATCGTCTGGAGCGACGAGACCTACCGCGGCGACGCCTACCAGGCCTACGCCTGGGGCGCGAACATCGCCGAGGTGGAGGTCGACCCGGTGACCTACCAGGCGCGCTGCACGCACCTCACCGCGGCGATCGACGTCGGCAAGGCCATCCACCCCATCCTCGTCGAGGGGCAGATCGAGGGCGGGTCGCTGCAGGCGGTGGGCTGGGCGCTCTACGAGGACGTGGTGATGCGCGACGGCAAGATGGCCAACGCGTCGCTCACCAACTACATCATCCCGACGACGCTGGACACGCCGCACATCGCGGTGGAGGTGCTGGAGAACCCGCACGAGGGCGGGCCCTTCGGCGCCAAGGGCGTGGGCGAGTGCCCCGTCGACGGGCCGGCGGCGGCGATCGTGAACGGGCTCCGGCAGGCGCTGGGCGTGCGCGTCGACGAGATCCCGGCGACGCCCGAGCGGATCATGCGGAAAGTTGCTGGACGATAAATCATGCAGATTTCTGTCAACGGTAAAAAGAAGCGCGTCGCCGCCCCGGCGGGGCGGCGGCTGCTCGATACGCTGCGCGAGGACCTGGGCCTCACGGGGACCAAGGAGGGGTGCGGCGAGGGCGAGTGCGGCGCCTGCACCGTCCTCATCGACGGCGAGGCGGTGAACTCCTGCCTGGTGGCGACCTGCCAGGCGGAGGGCGCCGAGGTGGTCACCGTCGAGGGCAAGACGCGGCGGCTGGAGAAGCTGCGCAAGGCGTTCCTCGAGCGCGGCGCGGCGCAGTGTGGGATCTGCACGCCGGGCATGCTGATGGCGGCGGCGGCGATCCCCGACGGGGCGTCGCGCGAGGAGATCCGCGAGGCGCTGGCGGGGAACCTCTGCCGCTGCACCGGGTACATGAAGATCTACGAGGCCGTCGAGGCCGTGGTGCGGAACCGATGATCGCCGGCGACGCGCGGATGGACGTGCTGCGGCCGAAGCGGTTGAAGGACGCGCTGACGATGCTGCGCGACGAGGGGCCGCTCCTGCCGCTCGCCGGCGGGACCGACGTCTACGTGGCGATCAACGCCGCGGGGCTGCCGGCGCACGCGCGCTACATCGACCTCTGGGGGCTCGGCGGCGAGCTGCGCGGGATCGCGCGCAAGAAGCGGGCGATCGAATTCGGCGCGCTGACCACCTACACCGACTGCATCCGCTCGGCGGACGTGAAGAAGGTGCTGCCGATCCTCGTCGAGGCGGCGCGCCAGGTGGGCGGGGTGCAGATCCAGAACCGCGGCACGCTCGGCGGCAACATCGCCAACGGGTCGCCGGCGGCGGACGCGGTGCCGGTGCTGATGGCGGCGGGCGCGCGGGTGGTGCTGCGCAGCCGGGCCGACGGGGAGCGGGAGATTCCGCTCGACAAATATTACCTCGGCTACAAGCAGACGGCGCGGCGCTTCGACGAGCTGATCGTCGCCGTGCGGGTGGACGTGCCCGAGGGGGCGCAGCTCTTCCGCAAGGTGGGGACGCGCGCGGCGCAGGCGATCTCGAAGGTCGTCCTGGCGCGCGTCGCCAACGGCGTCTCCTGGGGCTCGGTGGCCCCGACGGTGATCCGCTCGCCGCAGCTCGAGGCCTACCTGACCGCCGGCGGGCGCGACCCCGAGGAGGCGCGCCGCCACGCCCACGCCGACGTGCGTCCCATCGACGACGTCCGCTCCACCGCCGAGTACCGCCGCACCGTCGTCGGCAACCTCGCCGCGACCCTCGTTTCCGTCTAGCAGAAAGACGTCAGCAGCCGCCGCCGACGGAGCAGAGGCCGGAGGCGCAGCAGCCGGTGCCGCGGGGGACGATGCACTGGAGGCCGTCGGCGACGGGGGCGCCGGCGCAGCGGCCCATCGTGCAGGAGTCGCCGCTCGTGCAGGGGTTGGCGTCGTCGCACAGCGCGCCGTCGGGGCCCGGCGTGTTCACGCAGGCGCCCGTCGCCGAGTCGCAGCGGTCGACGGTGCAGGAGTTGTTGTCGTTGCAGTTGCGCGGCGCGCCGCGGCAGACGTTCATCTGGCAGCGATCGTTCACGGTGCAGCGATCGCCGTCGTCGCAGGGGGCGCCCGGCGGGCGCGGGAGGTTCACGCAGGTCCGGCGGAACGACGAGCAGAAATCGATCGTGCAGGAGTTCCCGTCGTCGCAGCTGCGCGGCGGGCCGGCGACGCAGCGGCCGGCGACGCAGCTGTCCGGCGTGGTGCAGAAGTCGCCGTCGTCGCAGGGCGTGCCGTTGGGCGCGGGCGCGAAGCGGCAGCGGCCGGTCGCGCCGTCGCAGGAGTCGACGGTGCAGGGGTTGTTGTCGTTGCAGGGGCCGGGGCAGGGCAGCGCCAGATCGGCCGGCGGCGCCAGATCGGCCGGCGGCGGCGCGAGGTCGGCCGGCGGCGCCAGATCGGCCGGCGGCGGCGCGAGGTCGGCCGGCGGCGTCGCGAGATCGAGCCCGGCGAGATCGAGCCCGGCGAGGTCGCGCGGCGGCAGCGTCAGGTCGGGCGGCCGCGGGAGGTCGAGGGGCGGCAGCGCGAGGTCACGCGGAGGGCCCGCGAAGTCGAAGCGCGGCAGATCCTCGACGCCGCCCCCGAGGTCGCGCGCGCCATCCGCGTCGGGCAGCGCGCTGTCGTCGATGAGCCCCGACCGCCCGCACGCGCCCAGCATCCCGGCGACGGCGAGCACCCCTAGTGCGACACGCATCCGATTGGATTTTACCCCATTTCGAGCGGGGCCGTCGGAAGCCGCCGCCGCGCCGCCCGTACGCTCGCGCATGGATCAGGTCACCGAGGTGGGCTATCGGTCGTTGGGCGACAACCTCATCGACTCGATCAAGGGCGTGGTGGTGGGCATGCTGCTGTTCCTCGTCTCGTTCCCGCTGCTCTGGTGGAACGAGGGGCGCACCGATCTCTCGACGGTGGCCAAGCGCGCGGTCATCGTCGACGCGCAGAGCGGCGCCGCGTCGTCGACGGGCGAGGGCAAGCTGGTCTCGGTCACCGGCGCGCTCACCCCCGACGGCACCGTCGGTGACCCCGAGTACCTGAAGCCGGGCGCCTGGGCGCTCCTCCGCCGCGAGGTGGAGATGTACGCCTGGGTGGAGAAGGTGCACAAGAAGGAGACCAAGCAGCTCGGCGGCGGCACCAAGGTCGAGAAGACGACCACCTACGAGCGCGCCTGGACGGCGAGCCCCGAGGACAGCGCCGACTTCAAGGTCCCCGAGGGGCACGCCAACCCGCCGCTCGAGGTGCACGGCGCGACCTGGACGACCGACCGCGCGCGCATCGGCGGCTTCGATTTCGCGCTAGACAACATCGAGCTCCCGGCGGCGCGCCCGCTGGCGCTCACCGACGCCATGCTCCGGCCGGGCGCGCCCAAACGCGTCGGTGACACGCTGTTTGAGGGGCGCGGCACGCTCGACGCGCCGCAGATCGGCGACGTCCGCATCCGCTACACCGCCGTCGAGAGCGGCCGCGGCGTGACCGCCTTCGGCCAGCGCAGGGGCAAGGAGCTCGTCGCCTACCTGCATCAGGGCAAGGAGCGCCTCTTCCGCGTCGTCGACGGCACGCACGCCGAGGCGATGGCCCACCTCCACGCCGAGCACACGACGACCACCTGGGTGCTGCGCCTCGTCGGCTTCCTCTTCCTGTGGATCGGCCTGGCGCTCGTCCTCGGGCCGATCAACGCCGTCCTCGACATCATCCCGCTCCTCGGCTCGGCGGGGCGCGCGCTCACCGGCATCGCGCTCTTCCCGGTCGCGCTGGCGCTCACCGGGCTCACCATCGTCACGTCGATCCTCGCGCACAACCCCGTCGTCCTTCTCGGCGTCGTCGTGCTGGTGATCGTCGGCGTGGTGGTACTGGTGCAGCGCCGGGCCGCGCGGCGCCGTAGTATCGTCGCGGCGTGAGCTCGCCGACCCTCGAGAACACCACCGTCGTCGTCACCGGCGCCTCGGCCGGCATCGGCCGCGCGATCGCGCGGCGCCTCGCCCCGACCGCGCGCGTGATGATCCTCGTCGCGCGCCGCCTCGATCGCCTCGAGGAGCTGGCGCGCGAGCTCACCGCTGCCAACCCGCGCCTCACCACCCACTGCCTGCGCGTCGACCTCGCCGAGCCGACCGAGCTCGACGGCCTGTGCGCCTCGCTCGAGGCGCTCGGCCCCGTCGACGTCATCGTGAACAGCGCCGGCATCGGCGACTACGGCGTCTTCGACCGCATGTCCTGGTCGCGCCTCGAGACGATGCTGCGCCTGAACGTCGTCGCGCTCACCCGGCTCACCCACCACGTCGTCGGTGGGATGATCGCGCGCCGGCGCGGCTTCATCCTCAACGTCTCGAGCGGCTTCGGCCTCGCCTTCACGCCGGCTTTCGCCGCGTACATCGGGACCAAGCACTACGTGTCGGGGTTCACCGAGGGGCTGGCGCTCGATCTCGTCGGCACCGGCGTGGTCGCGACGCATGTCTGCCCGGGGCCGGTGGCGACGGAGTTCGCGCTGGTGACGGGCGCGCCCGAGGGGATGCCGACGATCGAGGAGGCGGTGCCGCGCTGGATCATGGTCACGCCCGAGCTCGTCGCCGACGCGGCGGTGCGCGGGCTCGAGACCGGGCGCGCGATGGTGGTGCCCGGGCTCCTCATGAAGGTCTTGTGGATCCTGAACGGCATCACGCCGCGCCCAATCACGCGAATGGTGATGGCGCCGCTCGCGCGGTTGTACCGGCAGCGCGAGCTCGAGGCGGCGGCGCCCCCGAAGCAGCTGTCGAGCTGAGCGGCCGCGCGCTATTTCCCGTCGGTGAGCTGCTCGGCGGCGATGCACAGGAGGCGCACCGATCCGCGCGCGACGAGCTGCGCGCCCTCGCGGATCTCGGCCTCCCACACCTGCGAGCTGCGCCCGCGCGTCACCGGGCGCGCGATGCCCTCGAGCTTCGCGCCGACGCGCACGGCGCGGATGAACGAGGTGTGGTTCTCGAGCCCGACGGCGCGCTGACCGCGCGACATCGCCACGAGGTGCGCGCCGACGGAGGCGATGGTCTCGATGACCCCGCAGTGCACGCCGCCGTGCACGATGCCGTAGCCCTGGAGGTGCTGCTCGGCGACGGTGAGCTCGCAGCGCACCTCGTCGGTGGTGGCGCGCGTGACCACGATGCCCATCGCCCGCAGCCACCCGGTCGTCGAGGCGGCGTTGATCTCGGCGGCGAAGTCCTTCGCGCCGTCGGTGCCGTCGGCGGCCATCAGCGCGGCCCTCGCGTGGGGCGGGGCGCGCTCTTGCCGGTGCGGAGGGCGACGAACTCGTCCTCGGTGGCGCAGCGCAGGTAGGGGTTCGTCGACCGCTCCCAGCCGATCGTCGAGGTGGGCGTCTCGCCGTAGTCGTGGCCGGGGTAGACGCGCGTCTCCTCGGGGAGCGCGGCGAGGAGCTGCAGCGACTTCCACAGGACGCGCGGGTCGCCGCCGGGGAAGTCGGTGCGGCCGCAGCCGCCGATGAACAGCGTGTCGCCGGTCATCACATTTCCGTCAATCAGATAAGACCGACCGGCGATGGTGTGCCCAGGGGTGGCGAGGACCTGCACACGCTCGCGCCCGAGCGTCAGCGTCTCGCCGCCCTCGAGCCCGACGATGGTCGCCGAGGGCGCCGCCTTCGCCGCCGCGGGCACCTCGCCGCTGCCCACGTAGACCGGCGCGCCCGTCGCCCGCGCCATCTCCTCGACGCCGTCGACGTGATCGTGGTGCGTGTGCGTGAGGAGGATCATCGCCACCCGGAGCGTGCGCGCCTCGGCCTCGCGCAGCAGGCGATCGACCTCGTAGGCGGGATCGACGATGGCGGCGACGCCGTCGTCATCCCAGGCGAAGACGTTGAAGTTCTGGAGCAGCCCGACCTCGATCTGGAGAAAGTTGGCCATTCTCGGCTTGACGTCCTTTCGAGCGC
>Ga0272446_1003847_pt1 | contig 18447 bp, 17 predicted proteins | sample YNPCB0061_FD_194587 | JGI IMG/M metagenome (GOLD analysis project Ga0272446, IMG submission 194587) | Hot spring microbial mat communities from Yellowstone National Park, WY, United States - YNP-CB-006-1 | ecosystem: Environmental > Aquatic > Thermal springs > Hot (42-90C) > Sediment | place... | reverse complement strand
TTGAGGGTGGCATATTGCGACAAGTGAGCAGTCACGTCGGCATGCAAAATCTGATAGACGATCACGAACCCCACCAGGAAGCCCATGAACACCCCTTGGGTAAAGATGGTGCCGATGGCTGTGGCGTCGGCCCAATAATCGCGTTCGTAGCGGATGTAATCGTCCGCAGTAAAGACGCGCAAGTCACGCCCCACCATAGCGCGGAGGTCACGTTCCACGGCGGCACGGTCGGCTCCTGGCTTGAGCCGAATCAGTCCCACATCGATCACTCCTGCGCGTCGCTCGGGAAATAGCCGCAAAAAATTGGCCTGTGAAACGATCAGGTTACCATCGGCCGCAAACGACGCTCCCAAGCGCACGGTGCCACGAATGCGCAAGCGGCGGCGGTTGACCTCGACCTCGACCAGCTCGCCGGCCGCCAGTTTTTCAGCGACGGGGCCAAACTCCGGACGCGAAGCGGCATCGAACAGGGCCGTATCCACATGACGTAGTTCATCGAGCGTTTCAGCCAAACCAGGCAAAGCCAGCGTGGCTTCTTGCAGATCGATGCCGAGGATAAAGATGCTACGCGGCCGACCCGTCCAGGGATTTTTCCACGGACCTCCACCGACACACACGGGAAAGACTGCCGCGACCTGGGGATGGGCACGCAGGCGATAGAGCAGGCGACGCGAAAAGCCATTGGACATATAAACCGATGTCGTCACTGGGCTGATAACAGCGATGTCACATTGCAGCCGTCTCTGGATCAGCGAAGCACTGACAAACAAGGCATCCTGAAAGCCTAATTGCATGAACATGAGGACGTTCGCAAACAGTACCCCGAGTACAGCCACGATCAGCCGGCCGGGTTGATAGGTGAGTTGCCGCCAAGCCAGCAGGAACATACGCACGTCAGTTCTCCGCTGCGAGCAAAATCTCGACGCGGGCGTTGGTCAGCCCGGCGACCTGTGGACAGGCCGAGCTGTCTAACGCAACGCGTACCTCCACAACCCGTGCATCGGTGTCAATCACCGGATCGTTGCTCATCACCTCTTTTTTCCCCACCAAAAGGCCGATGAGTCGCACCGTGCCAGGGACCGTTTTTCCTAAAGCGGGAATGATCACCTGTGCCGCTTGTCCTGCGTAAACACGCGGCACGTCGGCTTCATAAACCTCGGCAACGGCCTCCATCCGCGAGGTATCGCCCAACTCGAGCAGCCCCTTGTCGCCGATCCGTTCGCCTGGCCAGGCGTGGATTTTGAGTACCCGGCCGGCAAACGGGGCCTGCACCAGCGAGGTATCGCGTTGACGGCGGGCCATTTCGACGCCGGTCTCAGCCAAGAGCAATTCGGCAGCGGCGAGTTGAACGTCCTCAGGGCGCACGCTACGCAGACTGAGCCATTCCGCCTCGGCTTGCTGAAGCTCCGCCCGAGCAGCATCGCGTTGCGTGCGTTTATTCTCCAATTCGGCCTGGGCGGCCGCTCCGCCCCCGGAGAGTTGCCTGACGCGCTGAAAGTCGCGTTCGGCATTTTCAGCCAGGGTGAGGAGGCGATCGCGAGTGGCCTGTTTTGCACGGATGTCTTCGAGTTTGGCTCCGCTTTGCACCGAGCGTAATTTGGCCCGGGCCACTGCCACCCGCGCCAGCGCCTCGCGTAAGGCCGCCTCGCGACGGGGCAGGCAATCCAGTTGGGCCAGCACAACCCCGGCCTCTACGACATCACCCTCGGCGACCAGGAGAGTCTCGACCCGTTTGCTTTCGCTCAGATTGGCTGGAAACAAACGCACCACTCGCGAGGCCGGTTCCAGCCGCCCCAGAGCGGCCACCCCACGCGGCACACGAGGCGCAGGAGAATGAAGCGAGGCAGGAGAGGTTGGCCAACACCACCAAGCAAGCAGAAACCCGACCAATAGAGCAATCAAGGCGGCGAGTAATCCGCGAATCATGGAGCCGTCCTATTCTGCAAGAATCTTAACATGCTTGAGACAGAGCATAATTTAGAAAATAGAAATAATCACAAACAAAATGAATAATAAACGGCGACACTATGCCCAGCTTCATCACAGGGGGTCGCTTCATCGGCCATGATGACTACCTGCACAAATCTGGGTAATGTATCCAAGAATGTCACGCACGCTAATGACTCCGAGCAAATGCCGATCACGCAGCACGGGTAGATGCCGATAGCCACCACAATCCATCTTATGTAGAGCCAGAGCAAGGGAATCGGTCTCGCGAACGGTTTCAGGCCGCCGCGTCATGCACTGTTCGATAGGTAGGCTTTGGGCTTCGCGAGCCACGCCACGAAAGAGCACATCGCGTTCGGTGAGGATGCCAACGAGCCCTTCCTCAGGCTCGACCACGAGAACGGCACCAATATCGTGTTGCGCCATGCACGCTACCGCTTGCGCCAAGGGGGCATGCGGAGGCAGGGTGAGAGCCTGACGTGGCTGAAGAGTGGCGACCGTTTGACACATGAGAGCCTGTTCGACGCGATCACAAGGCATCGGTTTATCTTGTTGGCTGATGTCTTGCTGACAAACCGAGCAGCGATCGACACCTGGCAAATTGATCGAGTCACAACAGGGGCAACGCATGCTCATGCTCCTGATCAACGGGGGGAACCACAATCGCCCCCTGTTGCCAACGCTTTGCCAACACGCTTGCCAACTCAGGCACCGGCTCGGTCGTTGGGGACCATTGCGCTGAAGCCGCACTAGGGGACGCCCCGGGGACCGCTCGCAGCACTCCCAAAACTTCGGGCAAGCTAGGGGCGGAATCACTCTGGGTCCAGCGGGCCAGGCTCAACGCCCAGGTCGGATCCTCGAGGGTCTCATCATGGAGACAGCGTAGTGGGGGCGGCACCTCCGCACAGGCTACAACCTCGGGACGCAGGCCGCGCCATACTACCGTGCGATCCCGATCTTTGCCAAAGATCAACGCTTGGCCATGCTCGACATAGAGCAAGTTGTCAAGTCGTACGGCTTGATCCGAAGCATATGCAAACGCATATGGGTTAAAAATGTTACAGTTCTGATAAACTTCGACAAAAGCGGTTCCCCTATATCGGGCGGCACGATCCAGAGTGGCCGCCAAGTGGTCGATGTCCACATCCAAAGTACGCGCGACAAAACGACAGTCGGCACTCAGGGCCACGACAGCCGGCCGCAGGGGAGCATGGCTAACGCCGCAACGTGTGGTGGGGGTGCGGGTGCCAGGCCGGCTCGTGGGCGAAGCTTGCCCCCGACTTTGTCCTAGGATTTCGTTATTGATGAACAAGATTTTTATGTCGATGTTGTGCTGCATGATCGAAAGCAGATGATTGGCTCCGCGTTGCAGCAAATCCCCCTCGCCACCCACCACCCATACCTGCAAATCGGGCCGTACCTTCTTCAGACCCCAGGCGACGGCCAACCCACGACCGGGCAAGGTTTGAAAGCCATACGTTTGCAGATAATGGGGCAGGCGAGCGGCACAGCCGGCCCCGCTAAGAAAGACGAACTGCTCGCGGGGTAGGTTAAGCCCGGCGAGTACTTTCTTCAATTGTGCTAAGATGCTGTAATCGCCACACCCCGGACACCAACGCGGTTCGGCTGCGCTGGCAAAATCTTTGGGCTGCAACGGCAAGTGGTAGCTCATGCCGACTGCTCCTGAAGCTCGAACAAGACCTGCTCGGCGGCGGCGAGGATCTCCGCGACGCGAAACGGGGCACCTCCCGGGCGTGTGTAGCTTCGCACAGACCATCCCCGCAGCGACCGCAGATGGGCTGCCAGTTGTCCCTCGTTGAGTTCCACAACCAAGACCGCGCGATAGCTCTGGAACCCGTCCAGTACCTCTGTTGGTATCGGGTGCAGCTGGCGTAGGTGAGCATGAGCGACGGCATGGCCACGACCACGCAGAAGCAAACACGCCTCACGCAGGGGGCCATAGGAGCTGCCCCAGCCCAGCAAAAGCAGTGTCGCAGAGGGATCATCGGAGCGATCTCCCTCGATGGGCAAGGTCGCAGCCGCTGCCTGCAACCGACCCACTCGCGCTACGCGAGCCGCACTCTGGCGAGCATGATTGCCGGGATCGAAAGACACCTTGGCCGTGCCAGGTTCGTACTCGAGCGGTCCAAAACAGTGTTCGCCTCCGGGTGTACCGGGTACGGCATAGGGGTGTGCCTCCTCGGGAGGGGCGGAATCCCCCCACCCAGACAGAGCAGGGCACTGCGAAAAAGGTGAGTCGGGGATCGGCACCAGCTCACTCAATTCAAGCAAATGAACATCACTAAGCACAATAACAGGCGTGCGGCCTTCGATCGCTAATCGTGCCGCTTGGACGACCAACTCCACCCCCTCCGCTGGCCTCGCCTGCGCCAGCACAACCAACGGCGCAACGCCGGTTCGGCCATGCAGAGCGGCGGCGAGGTCGGCCTGTTCCACTTGCCGAGGTAAGGCCAACGCCGGGCCTCCGTGCTGCACATGGATGACGACGACCGGCAGTTGCGTCAGAACCGCCAAACCAAGTAACTCTGACTGAACCGATAGCCCTGGACCCGAGCTTAACGCCACGCCCAACTGGCCTCCATAGGCGGCTCCCAAGGCGGCCGCGATGGCAGCGGCTTCGTCGGGGCATTGCAACGCTGCGAGCCGATCACAGGCCAACTCGTGGCAAGTGGCGAGTAGCTCGGCCGTAACCGGTGCAGCAGCCGCAGCCAGCAGCACACAGCGTGAAGTAGCTTGAGCGGCGCTTAGCAGACCCAAGGCGAGAGCCTCGTTACCGGAGAGAAGTCGATAAGTGCCCGGCGTGGCACAGCTGGTCGGCGGCAACTCACAGCGCGGCAACGATGCGCTCTGAGCCTGAGTGTGGCCGGCTTTCAAGGCTAACTCCGTGGCACGGGCCATCTCGGGCTTGTGGGCAAAAGTGGAGCGTAGCCAGTGCTGCACGGGATCAAGAGGCAGATCGAGCATCCAGGCAAGTAGACCGAGAAGGAAAAAACTCTCACACCGATCACATTCCGGCTGGGAGAGCTTGCATGGGGCCAAAGCCGTGCGATTCCACGAGGTGAGCGGCACCGGGTAAAGCCGACCCTGGGCAGTCAAGCAGGGCAGGGGAAGGGCAAAGCGTTCGGCATGGATCAACACCAACGCCTCAGGAGCAAGTTCCACCGCAAGCGTATGCAAGGCGCTGGGACGCAAGGCGAGTAACAGATTAACCGGCTCGGGACAGCTGGAAATCTGGCTGCCGCACCGCAATTGGTAGGATAAGGCGGCACTCCGTGCGCCGGGTGGGGCGCGAATCTCGGCTGGGGGATCGGCATGCAGAAACAAAGAGGGCAGGCGTCGAGCCAGAAGCTGGGCTAACTGCTGTGCCAAAAAAGGGATACTATCGCCCGCTTCTCCGGCCAGATGCAGCGTAAAAGAGGTCGGCAGTCCGGGATGGCTCACGCACTGGCCTCCTGAGGGTTGGGGTAGACTTCGCGGCGGGATCAAGCTCCTTCCCGTCGCGAAGGCAGTGCCCCCGGGTCGGGCGGTAAACAGTAGATCGTGGCCGGAAAATGCTCCACCAAGTAATGTACGATGACACGCGAGGAAAGCATCCCCAGGGGCCGACCTTGTGCATCGACCACGGGCAAATGGCGAAAGCCGCCTTTTTGCATGCGTTCGACAGCCAGACCAACGGGTTCGTGGAGAGTGGTCGTCTGCACCGGGGAGGTCATACAGCGGTGCAGAGGGGTCAAGAGTGGCATGTGCCGAGCCAGCACCCGACGCACGAGGTCGCGTTCCGTAAACAAGCCGACGAGTTGTCCTTGGGCCTCGCAGACCAGAACCCCCCCCACGCGTCGCTCGCGCATCAGATCGACCGCCTCGGAGATGCTGGCATGGCACGGCAGACAGACGGCCGGTCCCAAACGCAGCCGCCCCACGCTTTCGACCTTGAGGTTACGGGCTAATTCCATGCAATCCACCTGCCAAGGCGGGAAGGTCTGCAAACCTGTGATTTATTGTGGCAATCCCTACTGGAGAGACAATCCCGTTAACCAATCGACACGCCCCTGTTAACTCTCGTAAACAGCTCGGTCACCTCGGCCCTGACGATTTCGCCGAAATTTCGTACCTGCCATTCGGCATGGTGCATGCAGGACATTTTTCGCCTGGGTAGCTCATGGCCAAGATCGAGACGATGGAAGTCACAACCATGAACCGAAGCGAAAGCATCCGACCTGATCTGAATGCTCTGCGAACCTTGCCAACGATTCACGAGGTCTGCGAGATCTGGGGACGCCTGGAACTCAAATTGGAAACTGCCGACACCCGCTATTGGCTCACGACGGAAGGCGCGCCCCGCAAGACCTCGGGCCTACCGCTGAACTATGTCCGGGATTACATCACCGTGGAGAAACGCAACGCCCAGGGCCATTGGGATCTCAAGGCCGTTTACAGCCCCGATGCCTGGAAGTTGTCTCAAGGGTTTGATTACTGCCAACTGCTCTACCGCGAACTGGATGCCCTGCAGGCCCAACAAGAGGAGTCGTTTTCTTGGCAACGTGTCCGGGAAATCGAAGCCATCGAGGCGGAGTTGGAACTGGTCAACCGGGTGATTTTTGAGTTGAGCGAGCGGGTTCGCCTGTCGTGGATGTAGGCGTAGGCAGGGCATGGGGAGTCGGCAGTCGCTCAGGGCCTTCTAGAATTCGCCCCGGAAGCAGGATTCGCCCCTGAAGTCTATCGTCGCTGGCTAGAATTCGGCGACAAAAGTATCTGTATTGATTGCTAATGAAAGGGGGGAGAGGGGAGTTTCCCGCGATCCAGCGGCTTTGCCCTCTGCCTCCTCCAGGCAATCAAGCGATTGCGGTAATCAAGCGTTTGCCCGAAGCGATTGGTCGGCTCAAGGCGGATCGTAACCACCCCGAGTGAAGGGATGACAGCGACACAACCGCCCCAAACCACGCAGAGAGCCGATCACTGGACCATCTTTGCGAATTGCCTGAATCATGTACTCGCTGCAACTGGGATAAAAGGGGCACAAAGGCGGCAGCAAAGGGCGAATCACCGCGCGGTAGGCCAACACCAGGCCAATCAGAGCCTGACCGAGCAAGCGAGCGATCATCCGGGCATCCTCTTGACGACCCGTCGTACCAGTTGGATCAGCGAGGATTTAATCGTCTCGAGGGTTGGTTCCTCACAGCGACGAGGGATCAGCACCAGATCGTAACCCCCCGGCAGATCGGCTCGGCAGAGACGAAACGCCTCGCGATACAGTCGCCGCAGGCGGTTGCGCTGCACCGCCAGGGGCACACGCTTTTTCGGCACGCTCAACCCCAGACGCAGATACGGCAGCTGGTTTTCGCAGGCGTAGAGGATCAGCCAATCGTCGCTGGCGGTTCGTTTGCGTTGATAGACGCGTTGGAACTCCTCGGCTCGACGGAGGCGTTCCGTTCGAGAAAAACGTTGATTGGGCTTGGCTTCGCTCATCGCTTAGGACCACCCCAGCCCCGAGCGGGGGTTCTGCGGATACAGACTGGCCAATTCTTGCACCAGGGCGCGGCCGCGCTCCTCTTCCACCTTGGGCACGACGATTTTAATCTCGATATATTGGTCGCCGCCCTTGATTCCCTTGCCACGCAGTCGCAGTCGTGACCCCGACGAGGTGCCGGGCGGCACCTTGACTGTTACGAGGGTGCCATCCAGCGTGGGCACGTCGATCTTGGTGCCCAGCAGTGCCTCGGCGACGCTCAGCGGGACTTCCATGGAGATGTTATTGCCCTCGCGGCGGAAGTACGGGTGCGGGTCGATCTTCACTTGTACGAGTAGGTCGCCGCCTCCCGGGGCCTGCCCGCGTAGCCGCAATTTGTTCCCTTCTTCAATGCCTGCGGGGACTTTGACTTCCACCTGCTGACCATTGATCGACAGGCTTAGGTTGCCCCCCAAGGCCGCGGTTAAAAATGGTACGCGGACCTCGGCCTCCATCGGGGCGGCGGCCCGGCTGCGGCGTGTGCGTCGGCCAGGGGCCTCGAAGCCGCTGCTGGCAAATCCGGGGCCACCAAAGCCGGCAAAGCCGAAGCGACCCAGTAAGTCTTGTAAGGTTTCGGCGTCGATGTCCCCAGAGGTGAAACCAGGGAAGCCGCCCGTCGCGCCGCCCCCTTGACCGGGGAAAGCGCCGTTGCCCACGAAGCCGAAGCGGTCATATTGTTGGCGTTTTTCTTTGTCGCCCAGCACGTCGTAGGCTTCTTGTACCTCTTTGAACTTGGCTTCGGCGGCTTTGTCGCCCGGGTTGCGGTCGGGGTGATATTGCCGGGCTAATTTGCGGTAGGCTTTCTTGATCGTTTCTTCATCCGCGGTCCGTTCGACTCCTAAAACCTCGTAGAAATCACGCGGCATATCGGCTTCCCCTGATCACTTGGTAATTATTCTTATTCCTATTCTACACGCTCGAAGTGGCAGGGGAAAAGCATCACGGGCGAGGCGAAGCCGCTGCTCCGCTCGCCCGCCGTCCTCGAGGTAAGACCGCTCGTCTCAGCTTGCTGCACCCGTCCCTTTATTCGGATCTTTGGGGTCATTCGATTTTTTGGAGTCGTTGGAGTCCTTCAATTCCTTGGGCTGTTTTAATTCTTTGGGATCTTTTGAACCCTCTGGGCCTTTCGGCTCATTTGGCTCTTTGGAATCCTCGGCAGGGGGTTCAGGCAGACGCGGCCGAGGCACGGGCAGTTTATCGATCGAATCGGTGATACCCGGAATCTTGCCCCAGTAGAGCGGCTCCGGGGGAACCTCGGGAATGCCCAAAGCGGCCAATCGACTTCGCACCAAAGCAGCATTTTGTTGCGGCGGAACCAGCCAGTGGATGCAAGAATAATCCGAACGAGCGGCATAGCCCGAGCCGGGCTGTCCGGGATACAGCGTCACGCCACCGAATGGGAAAAACCAAGCCCAGTTGGGGCCTACATCGAGCAAAGCCTCGCCCGAGGCATACAATAAGCCGTGCGTGTGCGGCGAATAAATCGCCCCGCTCGGGCGATTCACGAAAGCAGTGGCCGGCCCACACCCCCCGTTGGGGCATTGACCCGGCGTGGACAACACAGCAAGCAGGCACAGGAGCATGGTCTGCCCTCCTGGAGTAGAGATGGTTTCCATGCAAAGATACACGCTGTCCCACGACGCGAGTGGCGTTCGCTGACGAATCAGCGCAAGGATTTTCCGCGGCCGACCCTTAGCTTCGGCGTAGGTGTCCTGATTCGCCTTGCTTTTCTGGTTGGAAGCAAACGCAGGCTCTGGGGTTTGGCCTGTACTCCGCTTTATCGCCGCGTTGCTTATAATCCAGGTAAAGCATCCGCCGTTAAGAGAACCACCATGGAAATCGTCACCAGCGCACTAAAAATTGTTCACTATCCGCATCCGGCGTTGCGGCACAAGACCCGGCCGCTCACCGGCATCGACAAGAAAATCACCACGCTGGCGGCAGCGATGCTGGATCTGATGTATGAGCATAAAGGGCTAGGCTTGGCTGCGCCTCAGGTAGGCGTGCCTTTTGCGATGTTTGTGTGCAATGTGGCAGGGGACCCCGCGGTGAAAGATGCCGAGTTTGTCTTTCTCAATCCGGTGATCGTGGAACGCAAAGGATCGATGGAAGGCGAAGAGGGCTGCCTCAGTTTTCCGGGCTTGTACCGCAAAGTCCGCCGCGCTCGCAGCATTGTCGGTCAGGCGTACAACCTTCAGGGCGAACTAGTCACCATGGAAGCCAGCGAACTCGCCTCGCGACTGTGGCAACACGAAACCGACCACCTCGATGGCATCCTGTTCATCGACAAACTCGGCCCGGTCGGCCAACTCGCTAGCAAGGGGGAGTTGGCCGCTTTTGAGCAGGAGTATCGCAAAGCCCAACGCAAGGGCGAACTCCCCAGCGATGAAGAAATCCACAAGCAACTGGCGCAACTCGAGTTGCTCGCTTAAGTTATTCTCAACTTAAGCGATTCTCAACGCGTGAAGCCCATCCAGAAATTAAACACCTGCCGGTCGTCAAAGCGCCCTTTGACGATCGGGAAGCCGAAATCCAGGGCGATCGGCACCGGCCCGAGCATCGGCACCGTAAAACGCAGACCGAAACCGGCCGTCACCCGGTAGGTTTCCCAATCGTCGATGCGGCTGGACACGGTACCGGAGTCCACGAAGGCCACGGCAAAGATTTGATCGTTGGCACGCAGCGGTACCTGATATTCCAGGCTGTTCATGAACATGAAGGTTCCGCCCGTTTTGAAGCCATTTTCCTGCGGGCCGACGCCGCGGAACTGGAAGCCGCGGATGCTGCGGAAGCCGCCTCCAAAGAACCGCTCATAGACCGGTGTGTTGGTCCCCGCCCAGCCGAGATTGTGATGGAAGGCCAACACTTGCCGACCGCTACCGTCGGCCCGTTGCGTGACCGTCCAGAACTTGCTTAGCTCAAAATTTACCAACGGGTAGACCTGATCGCCAAATATCTGTTCATAGCTCAGATCGGCCATCAAACCCTCGGTCGGCCGTAGCAGATTATCGCGGGTATCATAGTTGACCCCGGCCCGCACTCCAGCGAGGAAGTTGTTGCCGATCACTCGCTGATAATCTTGTGGGGCAAAGGCCGACACCCCGTGAACCTTGACATCTTCGGCTCGAGCCGTGACCGACACCTGCCAGCGGTCATCCAGGCGACGACCCAAGGTGACACGACCGCCCAGGCGGTCTTCGTTGTATTCGTTGAAGAAACGCTGGAAGAAGTAGCCCGACACCGTCAAACTGTACGGGCTATCGAACAAGAATGGCTCGCGGAACGTGGCCATGTAGCGTTGCAAGAGCGTACCGGGCACGGCCTCCAAGCGGAACTCTTGGCCGGCCCCCCGAAAGGCGTTACCGCTGAGCAGATCCTCGAAGCTTGTGGGCACGCGAAAGAGGTCGAAGTTGCGTTCATTTAGTACAATCGAACCGGTCAGTCCCTGGTCGGAGTTGACCCCCGCCCCGAACATCAGGCTACCGGTGCTGGTTTCCTGTACGTTGACCACCACTTGCTTGAACGGGCTATCGGGATTAAATGGATCGTCCCGCACCGTCACTGTTGGTCGCACCGAACCATCCGGCGACATCTCAAAAATGTTCAACCGGGCCAGATTCCGCTCGGCCTGACGCAGATCGGGAAAACTCAGCGTCTGCCCCGGATACAACGGCAACTGCCGCAGAATCACGTTGTCTGCCGTGCGTTCATTGCCGATGATGACGATCGACCCCACCAGAGCCGGCTGCCGGGGTTCCTCGACCTGATAGGCGACACGCATCAGGCCGGGCTTTTCCTTAATAAACGTCGCTTCGGGATGGACGCGGGCCTGTCGACCGGTGTAACCGTAATAATCGGTAATGCGAGCGACATCGGCATCGATGGTCCGCTGGTCGTAGTACTGGTCGGGTTTGTGCTTGGTGAGCGATTCCAGCGCTTCGGTGGCCAGACTCTTGGCCCCGATCACCTCCGGAGCTTTTTCAAGCTTGTAGCGCACGCCTTCGTTGATGTGAAAAATGACATCGACAGTTCGGCTGTCGGGCGAATGACGAATCTCGCGGCTGACGCGCACATCGTGATAACCGTAGGAACGATAATAACGGGTCAGTTCGCCCACGTCATATTCCACCATAGTGGGGTTGTACTGCCCCATGATTCGCCAGCCCAGCATCATCGCCTGGGTGTTGATGCGTTGCCGCAACACATCGCTGGAAACGAAGCTGTTGCCGGTAAATTGGATCGAACGGATGTAAACCTTCGGCCCCTCGGTGATGTTAAAGATCACCTCGGTATCGGTTTCTTGGCTGCCACTCTCCAGGAAACAGGCGGCGTAGATGCGACCCTCGTCGTAATATTTTTGGATGATGCGTTGACAGGCGGCACGATTGGCCGCGGGGTTGCAATGTCCCCCGGGGCGAATGTTGGGGCCGATGAGGCTCTCCAGTTCGTCCTTGCTGACATGGACGTTGCCACGGAAGACCACCGAGCGAATCAGGCTGGGATATTCCTTGACGTGCAACAGGATGCGAACGCCGCCCTGGCCGTCGTCCTCGCGGTCGGCCCAAACCCGAGCAAACGCCCGCGAGGCATACAGTTCGCGCACATCTTGGCCCAACAATTCGGGCGAAAACTCCCGACCCACTCGCGTCTGCAATTTGGCTAAAATTGTCTCACTAGGCTGCAGGCGGTTGCCGATGACGCGGATATCGCTCACCTTGGGCCGCGTTGCTTGGGCCTTGAGCATCGCCAGGTCCAACGCTCCGAGAACCAGCAGCAACGCCAGCGCGACGTTGCCGCGCCACCCCAGCGGCGAATCTGCCCTCTGGTAGCGATGCATCTGCATAGGTTCCTCCCCCATCCCAAGCTCTGACCGACCCCCGCCGATCTGCTTCTGTGCTGTCGCTGTGAAGTGTGGCCGATCTAGTCGGTGGCCCAAAAAGAATCAAGAGCGTTTGCACGCGGGTGGGGCTGCGCAAAGATCGCCGAGATAGCATGCCTTCAGCCCTGGTTCCGTTCGAGAGGCTCTCAGACAAGCACAGATACAAAATAAGCCGACGTACACCTCTTGGTGGTCGTCGGCTTGTCAAGTCGGGCCGAGAGGATTTGAACCTCCGACCTCCTGAACCCCATTCAGGCGCGCTAGCCAAACTGCGCCACGGCCCGGCTGTTGTTTTGATAGCAGTTGAGTCCCTCTATTGTCAAGAGAGGCTCACAGTCAAGAGAGGTTCACACTCGCGCCGGTTCGCGGGGGGAATCGGGCAGGGGCCTCCCTGCTCGCCGGGCTTCGATCTCCTCCTGGAACAATTGCCTTACCTTCCGACGCGTCATCCAATCCACGAACCACGGCAAAAATCGGTTGACTAGCAGGAGCAGTCGGCCCTGCAGGGTGAAGGTTACCTCGTCGCTGCCTCGCGCCAAGGCATCGAGTGTCAGCTTGGCTACTTGCTCGCTGGTCATGCCGCGCAGGTGATCCAACTGCATTTTGGCCTTTTGCTCGATCATGTTTTTGCTGAAGTTGGTTTGCGTCAGCCCTGGATTGACCAGCAGCACGTCGATACCATCTTTGGCCAATTCGGCCCGCAGAGCTTCGCTGAAGCCCTGGACGGCGAATTTGCTAGCGCTGTAGTCGCTGCGGGCCGGCAGTCCGCGACGACCCGCTACCGACGAAATATTGAGGATGGCCGGCGTGCGCCCCTGTTTCAGCAAGGGCAGACAAACCCGCGTTGTCTCCGTCAGGCCGAAAAAGTTGACCTCGAATATTTGCCGCATTCGCTCCGGCTTGGCGTCGGCAAAATGGCCCGTCGCGCCGATGCCGGCATTGTTGATGAGGACATCCAAACCACCCAGCAGCCGTTGAGCCGCCTCGACCATGGAAAGACGGTCGCTGGGGTGGGTGACATCGGCCTTGATGGTGTGGATGTTTCTATTTTTCGACTTGGCCTCGGTTACCAACTCCGCGAGCAGTTCCTCGTTGCGGGCGGCGGCCAGAACCATAGCCCCGCGTTGGGCGGCTTCCAAGGCCAAGGCTCGGCCGATTCCCTGCGAGGCCCCGGTGATGAGGATGCGTGCCCCACGTAACTCGCGACGCCGACCCATGTCTGTTCTCCAGCAAGGAAGGGTTCGATCAGCAAAGAGAATTGTCTCACAGGGTCGCTTGCTTCTTCAAGCGAGGAATAACCGTCAGGGGAAAAAAGGTGGGCAAAGAGGGAGGGATATACGATCTGGGCATAACCTACCCGGGTCCGATTCTACTCTTAACGAGGAGATTGGGCAGAAAGCGTTTGGGAACAAACTTTCCTATCGCGACGGGAATAGCTGCCTCAAAAGAGATTGTGGGAGTTCCACTTGACCCCTCCAGTTTCGAGTTTCGCACTCCTGCCGTTTGGCCTGACCATCGCTACGCTGTCTGTGGGCTGAGCCAAAGGAGGGCAACCGTGAACGCTGCCGAGATTCTGCAACAGTTTAGTCAAAAACGCGCCGAGATGCTCGCGCAACTGCGGCGTGTGATCATCGGCCAATCCGAGGTGATCGAGCAAATTCTTGCAGCGATTTTCACTCGTGGTCATTGTCTGCTAATCGGCGTGCCCGGACTGGCCAAGACGCTCATGGTTTCCAGCATCAGTCAGATTCTCGATGTCGGCTTCAAACGGGTGCAATTCACGCCGGACCTTATGCCTTCGGACATCACGGGCACGATGGTTCTCGACGAGCCGGAACCCGGCCGCCGCGAGTTTCGCTTTGTACGCGGTCCAGTGTTTACCAATATTCTGTTGGCCGACGAGATCAACCGCACGCCGCCCAAGACGCAGGCAGCGTTACTGCAGGCGATGGCCGAGCGCGAAGTCAGCGCGGGCCAGGAGACGTACAAGTTGCCAGATCCGTTTTTCGTGATTGCGACCCAGAATCCCATCGAGCAAGAAGGCACCTATCCGTTGCCCGAGGCGCAGCTGGATCGTTTCATGTTCACCATCAAGGTCGATTATCCGAGCTTTGAGGAAGAGAAGAAGATCATCGCGATGGCGGCCCGCCCCGAAGCGGTCGAGATGACCAAGGTACTCAGTGCCAAGGCGATTCTCAACTTGCAGAAATTGGTGCAGGCCATGCCCATCGGCGAGACGGTGATCGACTATATTGCAAGGCTGGTTTGCGCTACACGTCCCAAAGATCCCTCGGCCCCGGAATTCATCAAGCGCCTGGTTGATTTCGGTGCCGGACCTCGCGCCGGTATCAATCTGATGCGGGCCGGCCAAGCCTTTGCCGCCATGGCAGGGGAACCGGCCGTTACCGAGGCCGATATTCAGAAGGCCGCCATTCCGGTGTTGCGACACCGCATAGGCACCAATTTTCAGGCCCAGGCCGAGGGACTGACCAGCGAGGATCTCATCCGCAAATTATTGGCCACCATCGCCCCACGCGACGAAGCCAAATATACCAAGCCGCGGCGTTAGGGTTGACTCCAACAAATCAGTGAAACACGGCCTGATGGCAAGCGCGACGCCGATTATTCGATGGACTCGACACGTCCACTTCGCGCGGAGCGGTAAATCGCCTCGATGATGGCCACCGATTTACGACCTTCGCGGCCATCGACGGCGGGCTTGCCGCCTTGCAAGATGGCCTGGACAAAGTCAGCGAGTTGGCGGCGGTGGCCCTCGTGACCGATGGCGGCGGGGTTGCTGCTACCGCCGGAGGCACCGGTTTTTTGGGCGAAGCGGGTGCGAATCGCGTTGTCTTGAGGCAGGGCGTCGGCAAATTCCCAGCGAATCAAGTCATCCTGCTCAATCACGACGCTGCCACGATCGCCGTGGATAGCGATCGTTTTAGGCAATCCGGGATAGACACTTGTGGTTGCCTGGATGACTCCTAAGGCTCCCGAAGCAAAGCGCAAGCATGCCACTGCTGTGTCTTCGACTTCGATGCGTTCATGAGCTAACGTTGCCGTAAATCCCATGATTTGCGAGACGTCCCCCATGAGCCATTGTAACAAGTCAACATTGTGAATCGCTTGATTCATCAAGGCCCCACCGCCATCTAACGCCTGCGTGCCCTTCCAGCCGCCTTCGTCATAATAAGCCTGCGACCGCCACCATTTCACGGTGGTCTCTCCAAGCGTGAGCCGGCCGAAACGTCCCAGGGCGATGGCTTGTTTCAGTTCCTGGTTAGCATCGCCGAAACGCGAAGGGAAAATGGTACACAGCAGCACGCCGGCCCGATCGCAGGCAGCGATGATCTCGTCGCAGCGAGTGACGCTGATCTCCAAGGGCTTCTCGACGACGACATGCTTGCCTGCCTGAGCGGCCTGAAGGGCCGGCTCGCGATGCGCTCCCGAGGGAGTGGTGATGATGACCGCATCGACTTGTGGATCGCTCAGAGCAACGGCCAAGTCGGTGTACAATGCAGGAGTAATTCCCAGTTCAGCGGCCATTTTTTCCGCATTAGTCAGCGAGCGACTCACCAAGGCACGGACCCGCGTTTGGGGGATCTCGGCAAGAGCGCGGGCGTGAAAACGGGCGATCATCCCGCAGCCAACAATCGCAAAGCCGATGCTATTCATGAAGGAAACTCCTTGAGCTTTAAGATGCCGAGCCTAGGAAATGAGCTTTTACATTAGGCGTCCATTTCTTCCAGGCGAACCTCGGTGGCGCGTTCCATGACGAACTTTTGCCGTTGGCCGGCATCCTTGCCCAATAAATCCGTAAAAGCGCGATCCGTATCCAGAAGCGAATCAATCTCCACTTTCAAAAGAGTGCGATTTCGCGGATCGAGGGTGGTTTCGGCCAACACCTTGGCATCCATTTCCCCCAAACCTTTGAAGCGGGACACCTCAAACTTAGCGTTGGCTCGCAGCCCTTTGAGAATCTGCTCCTTGTGAGCATCATCGCGGGCCCAGTATGTCTCCTTGCCCACATCGATGCGATACAGGGGCGGCTGGGCTAGATAAACATGGCCACGTTTGATCAGTTCAGGCATATGTCGAAAGAAAAATGCCAACAATAGCGTCGAAATGTGCATGCCGTCTGCATCGGCATCCATCAGAAGAATGATGCGGCCATAGCGTAGGCCGCTGATGTCGAACTTGTCGCCGGCTCCGGTGCCGATGGCGTTGACCAGGTCGCTGAGTTCCGCGTTGGTCAGCACCTTGGAAAGCGGCAACCCCTCGCTATTGAGGATTTTGCCGCGTAGTGGCAGGACGGCCTGCGTTTTGTTGTTGCGGCCCTGCTTGGCCGAGCCTCCGGCCGAATCCCCTTCGACGATGAATAGTTCGGTTTCTTCCAGGCTGGTCGATTTGCAATCGGCCAGTTTGCCGGGCAATTGCAGTCGGCGTGCGGTGACGCTTTTACGGCGGACTTCATTGCTGGCTTCGCGGGAAGCAGCTCGGGCTTTGGCCGCTAGGACAATCCGACCGATGATGGCATCAGCGGCGGTACGGTTGGCATGGAGCCAAGCCTCCAAGCCGGTTCGCACAAAAGAATCCACTGGGGCGTTGATCTCGGGGTTATTCAGGCGTCCCTTGGTTTGGCCTTCAAACTGCGGTTCACGAACAAAGACGCTCAGCACCGCGACGATTCCCTCACGGATGTCATCTGCACTGATGTCTAATCCTTTTACTTTGACATCATGCGTGGCTATGTAATTTCGCACAGCTTTAACAATGCCCGACTTTAGGCCATTTTCATGTGTGCCGCCGTTTGCTGTGCGGATGCCGTTAGCATAAGTGCGAATGGATTCATCGGTGGATTCAGTCCACACCAACGCCACTTCCATTCGCTCGCCGTCGTTTCGGGCCAACGTGAATACATGAGGGGTGACGGCCGGCTTGGCGTTTTCCTTGATGAGCCGATCGAGAAATTCGGGAATCCCGCCCGGATGGGTCAGGTCATAGGTCTCGCCCGTGACCTCGTTTTTGAAGACAATCTTCAGCCCGCGATGCACATAGGCCATGTCGTCCAGGCGGGTGCGGATCAGCTCGGCATCGAAATGAGTGTGCCGAAAAATATCGGGGTCCGGCTCAAAATAAATCGTGGTGCCATGTCCACGCGCTTCGCGCAAACGCTCGATTGGACCGAGCGGCTTGCCACGACTGAAACACTGTTGATGCTCGTACCCCTCACGGCGGATGGTGGCCACGAGTTTTTTCGAGAGGGCATTGACGACCGAGGAACCAACCCCATGCAAACCCCCGGAGTAGATGTAGCCTTTGCCTTCACCAAACTTACCGCCCGAATGCAGCGTGGTCAGAATCAGTTCCAGGGTCGGCTTTTTGTGTTTGGGATGAATCCCAACCGGAATGCCCCGGCCATTGTCACTAATGGTGATGCTTTGGCCATCTCTATGTAAGACAACCGTGATGGAATCGGCATGGCCATTGAGATATTCATCGACAGAGTTATCAACGATCTCCCAAACCAAATGATGTAGCCCGTGTTTATCCGTGCCGCCGATGTACATCGCGGGGCGTTTGCGAACGGGTTCTAGCCCCTCGAGAACGACAATATCCTCGTCGGAGTAAGTGCTAGCCTTGGTTCCGGTCGGTGTCATCGATAGGGTTTCCCTTACAGCAAAAATCATTGGGCATTTCTTTTTTAGGGATGTAGACAAATTCGCTCTCTGATCTCGGTCACCATCTCATCGAGTTACCGCAAGTGAGGTTCTGCCCAGGGACAAGATACAAGATGAAAATGCCGGGCTGTGAAAAAATCCGGCCTCATCTCGGCCGACTCTTGTCTTTGCTCACTCCAGCAGGCCGTTGGTCAACTCGGCTTTGCCGTTGCGTTCGGCCTGGCCTTTGTCGACGGCGTCCCAATCAGCCAACTGAATGGGGGGCGGCACGATACGCACGAACGATTTGCGTTTGACGGCCTCGAACCCCTTACCGCCGCGACTGACCAATTCGTGACGTTTGCTAAATTCCATGGTTTTGCCGTCGTTGGTTTCGACGACAATAGGCGGGCGGTCTTTGCCCAGCAGACCGG
>Ga0272446_1003846_pt1 | contig 18448 bp, 11 predicted proteins | sample YNPCB0061_FD_194587 | JGI IMG/M metagenome (GOLD analysis project Ga0272446, IMG submission 194587) | Hot spring microbial mat communities from Yellowstone National Park, WY, United States - YNP-CB-006-1 | ecosystem: Environmental > Aquatic > Thermal springs > Hot (42-90C) > Sediment | place... | reverse complement strand
GGCGCCTCACCCGTGGCCGCGCACGGGTCCGGGAACCGCCCTCGACGGCAAGCCGAAGTTCGACCTGTCGCGGTTCGACGAGGGCTATTTCCGGCGGCTGCGGACGCGCGTCGACGCCGCACGCAAGCGGGGCATCTACGTCTCGGTGATGCTCTTCGAGGGCTGGGGCATGCAGTTTGTGCCGGACGCGTGGAAGAAGCACCCCTTCCACCCGGCCAACAACATCAACGGCCTCGACACCGACGCCGGCGGCAACGGGCTCGAGATCCACACGCTCGCGCGACCGGAAGTGACCCACATCCAGGAAGCCTACGTGCGCAAGGTGATCGACACGGTGGGTGGGCTCGACAACGTGCTCTACGAGATCGGCAACGAAACCCACCCCTCCTCGACCGAGTGGCAGTACCACATGATCCGCTTCATCCACGAGGTCGAGAAGGGCAAGCGCAAGCGGCACCCCGTCGGCATGACCTTCCAGTTCCAGGGCGGCAGCAACCGGACGCTCTTCGACAGCCCCGCCGAGTGGGTATCGCCGAACCCCGAGGCCGGCGCCCGCGACTACCGGACGAACCCGCCCCCGGCCGATGGCCGCAAGGTGGTTCTGTCGGACACCGACCACCTATGGGGCATCGGCGGCAGCGCCGACTGGGTATGGCGGACCGTCCTGCGCGGGCACCATCCCCTCTTCATGGACCCCTACCAGCGGGACATCCTCGAAGGAGGCAGCTTCGAACAGTGGGAGCCCATACGCCGCGCCCTCGGTGTCGCTCTGAGCCTGTCGAGGCGGCTGGACCTCGCGTCCATGGCGCCTCAGGAGGCGGCAGCATCGTCGGGCTACTGCCTTGCGAAGCCAGGGGCCGAGGTCGTCGCCTACCTGCCGAAGGGAGGCGAAGTGAGCGTGGACCTCTCGGCCGCGAGCGGAACGCTGACGGTCGAGTGGGTGCACCCGGTCGAAGGCACGGTCACCCGCGCGCCCGCGGTGGCCGGAGGCTCCCGGGTCACGCTCCGGGCGCCATTGGCCGGACCGGCCGTGCTCCATCTGCGCAAAGAGGTGCAGCCGGCGACCTGACGCGAGGGCAGGCAATCCAGGGCGATGCCCCGACCCTGCCGGCCGTCCGCAGGGGCGCTCGCGTACCGCAGGAGTCTCCGCGCGCCTCGCCGAACCGCACGATCGCCCGGCGACCCCGGGACGCCCCTACCTCGGAGCTCGCGCCATGCCCGACCGCCTAGAGACGCTCGCCTTCCGGCCGCTGCCGCTCGGCGCCGTCCGCCCGCGCGGCTGGCTGCTCGACCAGCTCCGCATCCAGGCGGACGGTCTGACCGGCCACCTGGAGGAGTTCTGGCCGGACCTGGGGCCGGACAACATGTGGCTCGGCGGCGCCACCGAGGGCTGGGAGCGAGGGCCCTACTACCTCGACGGCCTCGTGCCCCTGGCCCACCTGCTGGACGACCCCGTGCTGAAGCAGCGCGCCCAGCGCTGGATCGACTCGATGCTGGGCATGCGCGACGCCTCCGGCTGGCTCGGCCCCGTGCAGGCGCCCGGCCATAAGCCCTACGACCAGTGGCCCGTCACCATCGCGCTGAAGGCGCTCTCCCAGCACGGCGAGGCCACCGGCGACCCGCGCGCGCTCGACGCGATCGTCGCCTTCGGCCGCTATCTGCGCGACACCCTCGCCGAGCGGCCACTGTTCGAATGGGGCAAGTTCCGGTGGCAGGACCTCGTCCTCAGCCTGCACGCCGCCTTCGAGCGGACCGGCTTCGAGTGGCTGCTGGATGTCGCGCGCATGGTGCGCGAGCAGGGCTACGACTGGCGGGAGCACTTCGAGCACTTCACGCACACGGGCAAGACGCCCCGCGAGGAGTGCCGCCTCGAGACGCACGTGGTGAACAACGCGATGGCCGTCAAGGCCGGCGGCGTCTGGTGGCGCCAAAGCGGCGACCCGCGGGACCGCGCCTGGGTGGACCGCACGCTGCAGGCGCTCGACACCTACCACGGCCAGGCCAGCGGGATGTTCAGCGGCGACGAGCACTATGCGGGCCTCAACCCCTCCCAGGGCACCGAGCTCTGCGCCGTCGTCGAGATGATGTTCTCGCTCGAGTGCCTGCTCGCGATCCTCGGCGAGCCGGCCCACGCCGACCGGCTTGAGCGCATTGCCTACAACGCCCTGCCCGCGACGTTCACGCCGGACATGTGGGCCCACCAGTACGACCAGCAAGTGAACCAGGTGCTCTGCAGCGTGGCCCCGCGCGACTGGACGAACGGCCCCGACGCCAACACCTTCGGCATCGAGCCGAACTTCGGCTGCTGCACGGCCAACCTGCACCAGGGCTGGCCCAAGCTCGCGCGCTCTCTGTGGATGGCGACGCCGGACGGCGGGCTCGCCGCCGTCGCTTGGGCGCCCTGCGCGGCGCGGGCCACCGTGCGCGGGGGCGTCCGTGTGGAGCTGGTCGTCGAGACCGACTACCCCTTCCGGGAGAGCATCCGCGTGGAGGTGCGCCCCGAGACGCCCGCCGCCTTCCCGCTGCTCCTGCGCATTCCCGGATGGGCCGGCGGAGCGACGGTCCGGTGCGGAGGGGCGGAAGCGCCAGCCGCGGCCGGCGGGTTCCATCGTGTCGAGCGCGCGTGGAGCCCCGGCGACGCCGTCGAGATCGTCCTGCCCATGCGCCCGCGGGTGGAGCGCGGCTGGCGCGGCGCCGCGACGGTGCTGCGCGGGCCGCTCGTCTTCTCGCTGCGGATGGGCGAGGAGTTCCGCCGGATCAAGGGCGAGCCGCCGCGCGCCGACTGGGAGGTCCACCCCACCACCCCGTGGAACTTCGCGCTCCGCCTGGAGGACGAGATGGCCGTGTCTGAGGGACCGGTCGGCGCCGTGCCCTTCGACCCCGCCGCCGCTCCGGTCGCGATCCGCGCGAGAGGCCGGCGTCTGCCGGAGTGGGGCATGGAGGGCGCCTCGGCGGCGCCGCCCCCGCAGAGCCCAGTGTCCTCCTCCGAGCCGCTCCAGGACCTCGAGCTGATACCGTACGGCAGCACGCATCTCCGGGTGACCGCCTTCCCGGTGCTGGACGGGTGAGAGCCACCGTCGGGCTGCTGCTCCTGGCCCTTGCCTCGGCCGATTCGGCGGCGCCCGGCGTAACGGTGCGCGCCGATCAGGCGCTCTGCGTCAACGGGTACGAGCGCATCGAGGGCGGCGTCTTCGGGCTCACCGCCTACGAGGGCGCCGATTGGGTCGAGACCCCCGAAGGACGCGGGTACTACCGCGCGTGGGGCGTCGAGAGCGTGGGCATCCCGGTCCCCTTCGAGTGGCTTGTGCCGAAGGGGCAGGCGCCGATGGACGCGGCCGCTGTGGACGCCTGGTTCGACCGCGAGGACGGCGCTCCCTGGTACGCGACCCGCTACCCCGGCCCCGGGACCGACCGCTACGTCGCGGGACGCATCCTGCCGGCGCTGGCGGCGGACGGCGTCGAGCCGTGGGCCTACCTCCTCAACGTCGTGCCGGGCTCTGCGGACGCGAACGGCCTGCCCGCCGACTTCGACTTCTGGGCGCGGTTCGCGGGGCGGACGGTGGGCCTCCTCGCGCGGGTCGAGCCGCGCCTTCGCTACGTCCACGTGGGGAACGAGCCCAATGCGTCCTGGTTCAAAAGCGGCATGGGCGGGCGGGACTACGCACGCCTCTTCACGGCGGCGGCGCGGTCCATCCGGGAGCGAGCGCCGGGAGTGCGCGTCGGCGGTCCGGTCCTCTGCTGGCCGCCCACCTGGCCGCCGTCTCAGGAGGGCCAAGAGGACTGGTACACGTGGGAGACCTGGACGCGTCCGGTGATCGACGGGTGCGGCGCCGATCTCGCGTTCCTGGACTGGCACGCGTACGACGTGGACGCCCGCACGCTGGAGGGCGAGGTGCACATCGTGACGGCCTATGCGCGCACCCGACAAGGCAGATGGCTGCGCAGCGCCATCACCGAGACGAACTACACCCTCTTGCGGTCTGCGTGGGCGGACCGACCCACGCACTACCGCTTGCGTGCCCTCCCGCTGGCTCGCCAGACGATGATGGCGCTGCGCAACCCCGACAAGCTCTTCACGCGGCAGGTGCACGACTTCCACGCCTGGGTGGCCGATCCCGGCGCGTTCCGGTGGCGGCCAGACGCGGACGGGCGGCCGACCCCCGTGATGGAGCTCTACGGAGTCCTGCGGCCGCTGCGGGGCACGCGGCTCGTTACTGGACGTCCGGAAGGCGGGCCGCTCCTTGAGGCCTCGGCCGACGGAAGCCGCCTCACGGTGGCGATGTTCAACCCCACGGCGCGCCCGTGGCGCGGCGCGCTCGATGTCGCCGGGCTGAGGCATCGCCGCATCCGCGCGGTCACGGCGCGCGTTCTGGACGCAGTCTCCCTCCGGCCTGCGCCGGGCGTTCGCCCGGGCGCCGTGGTCGAGCTTCCGCCGGAGAGCCTGACGGTCGTGGCGTGCGAGCTGTCGAACCCGATCGATCCCGCCCAGCGCCTTCGCCGGGACGAGCGCTTCGCGCGGCAGGTGATGGCGCCGGTACCGCCAGACGGCAGGATGGCGCTGGACTTCCGCGCGACGACGCGCGGAGCCACGGGTGCGAGCGTGCGGCTCGGTTTCAAGGGGCCGGCGGCGGATGCTGCGTGGCGTCTGCGGGTCGGCGACGAAACCCATGCGCTGCGCGCGCCCGGGGCGTTCGCGGAGGTCCGCCTGAAGAAGCCGCCGCGCGCCGGACCGGTCGTCGCCACGCTGGAGCGCCTCGGTCCGCCGCCCACGGGTCCGCGCGTCCATCTCCTCAGCTTCGCCTCGCTGATGCTGGAGCGCGCCGAGCGACGTCCCCGGCCGGCGGGCGAACGGCGCTCCGCTCCACGCCGCGAAGACCGCCGCGGCAGCCCGTAGAGGACGGCGGTCGCCGCCCCCCGCGCGCTCTCGTCACACGGTCGGAAGGGATCGCTCGCCACGCGGCGTCATGGACCGCTTCCGGGCGACGCCCTTCGTTCGAGCTTCCCCCGGTGCGCTTGCCGCCGAGCGGCCCGCCAGGGCGCCGGTGGGTCGCTCGGGTATAATCGTCGCATGAGTCCGCGGGAACGCCAGGAGCAGTGGGAAGACGCCTACCTCGCCCCCTGGGCCGCGCGGGCCGCCGCCTCCCGCGGGCGCGTCTCCCCGGAGCCGCCCGACCCCGTCCGCACCGACTTCCAGCGTGACCGGGACCGCATTCTCCACTCCAAAGCGTTCCGCCGCCTGAAGCACAAGACCCAGGTCTTCCTGGACCCGGAGGAGGACCACTTCCGGACCCGGCTCACGCACACCCTCGAGGTCGCCCAGATCGCCCGCACGATCGCGCGCGCACTCCGCCTGAACGAGGACCTCACGGAGGCGATCGCCCTCGCCCACGACCTGGGGCATCCTCCCTTCGGCCACGCCGGCGAGAAGGCGCTCGATGAGGTGGTCCGCGAGGTCGCGCCGCGGGGCGGCTTCCGTCACGACGAGCAGAGCCTGCGCGTCGTCGAAACGCTGGAGATCCACGGAGAGGGCCCCGGCCTGAACCTGACCTGGGAGGTGCGCGACGGCATCGCCCACCACAGCAAGGGCCGCTCCAACCTGGGCGACACCGGCGCACCGCGCGCCTCTACCCTCGAAGGGCAGGTGGTGCGCATCGCCGACCGCGTGGCCTACATCAACCACGACATCGACGACGCCGTGCGCGCGGGTATCCTGAAGCCGGCCGACCTGCCCGCCGACTGCGTCCGCACGCTGGGGGCGACCCACTCCGAGCGGATCGCCACCATGGTGATCGATATCGCGACGGCGAGCGAGGGCCAGTCCGCGGTCCGCATGAGCGATCCGATCGCCGCCGCGACGGACCGCTTGAAGGAGTTCCTGTTCGAGCGCGTCTACTGGAGCCCCTATCGGGGAAGCGCGGAGATGGCCAAGGCGCAGCGCGTGGTGCGCGACCTCTTCCGCTACTACATGACGCACACCGACGGAGGCGCAGGGGCGCCGTCGTTTCCCGAGGGGCCCGTGGAGGCGCGCGCGCAGGCGGTGTGCGACTTTGTGGCGGGCATGACGGACCGCTACGCGCTCTCGCGCTACGTGGAGATCTTCCTGCCACGCGGGATGGTCGCCGCCGAGCAGGACGCCGCGCTGGCGGAGACCGAGGGCGAGCGGCCGACGTGGCCGGTCGGAGCGTGAGGCTCTGGGCGCTCGCCGGCGGCGCGATCGCACTGGCGGCGGCAGCAGCCGTGGCGCTGGCGGTCGTCGCGGCGGCAGGAAGAGGCCGCGCCGCGCTGCGCGAGGCCGCCCGGGCAGGGGAGACGTTCCTGAACCGCGCTGGGGCCGGGGATGTGGCCGGCTCCTACGCGTTGATGACGGAGGACGGCAAGCGGCGCCTGCCGCGCGCAGACCATGCGTTCCGCGTGGAGGAGGCGCGATGGGCGCTGGGCGACTATCGTGCCCGTACCGATGACCTGGAGTTGAGCGGCATGGTGGTGTGGAAGCGGGACGGATGGCGGTGCCTCGCGGGCTACAGCCTCGCGGGGCCGAAGGGTACGGGCGCGGCCTCCGTCGAGCTGCGCCGCGAGGCCGGCGCGTGGCGCGTGCAGAGCTGGTCGTGGGCGCTCGCGGCCGCCGGCACCGGAGACGCGGGGCGTTGACCGACTGCATCGCGGTCCTCGGCTGCGGACGGATGGGCACCGCGCTCGCCCGCGAGGCCGCGCGCGTGGGGCGCTCCGTATGCCTGGGATCGCGCGACCCGCAGAAGGCCGCGCGCACCGCCGAGGAGGTCCGTCTTGTCAACCCGGCCGCCAACGTCCACTGCGGATCGTATGCGGACGCGGTCAGGGGAGGCGATCTCCTCTTCCTCGCGGTTCCCTTCTCCGAGGCCGCGGAGACCCTGCGCTCCGTGCGCGAGTGGCTGCCGGGGCGCGTCGTGGTGGACATGACGAACCCCATGGGCGCCATCCCCTGCTCCACCTCGGGCGCCGAGACGCACGCGGCGATCCTCCCCCACGGCGGCAAGATCGTCGCCGCCTGGAAGACGAACTACTGGACGCTCCTGGACCCCGCCATCCGTGAGGGCGTGGTGCATGACGTGCTCATCTGCGGCGACAGCGAGACGTCCAAGCTGCGCGTCTCCTCGTTCGTGACGGACGTGGGCTTTCGGCCCGTGGACTGCGGCGGCCTGGCCAACGCGCGGATCCTCGACGCGATGGTCGCGCTTCTCGTGGAGAACGACAAACGCTACGGCAACCGGCACCGCTCGGCGTGGCGGTTCCTGCCGTAGAACGCAAGCGGAGCGGCGCGATGGCGGAACCGAAGCGGGGGGTCACCCGGCGCGCGGCCGTCGGCGGAGCGGCAGGCGCAGCGGCGGCCTGGGGCCTGGGAGGGAGCGGCATGGCGGAAGCGAAGACCGGACGCGGCGCGGACGACATCGGAGCGATCGTCGCTCGCACTCCCTTCGTCGACACGCACGAGCACATCGTGGAGGAGGAGCGGCGTACTGCCTGGAAGCCGCACCCGCTCCTCCCGTGCAACGACTGGGCGCTGCTCTTCAGCCACTACATCGACTCGGACCTGCAGGTCGCCGGCATGGCGCCCGCCGATCGCGAGCGGCTGCTCTCACCGAACCTGGACCCTGCCGCCAAGTGGCAGATCCTCGCCCCCTGGTGGCCCCTCGTCAAGAACACCGGCTACGGTCAGGCCGTGCGGCTCGCCATCGAGCGGCTCTACGGCGTGCGGGACCTGAACGGCCGCTCGGTGGGCAAGCTCGCCGCGGCCTTCGAGGCCGCCATCCGACCCGGCTACTACGTCGAGGTGCTGCGGAAGCACGCGGGGATCGAGTCCTGCCAGGTGAACTCCCTCGAGACCACCTTCATGGAGACGCGCTACCCGGCGCTCCTCCTGCAGGACATCTCGCTCCTCAACCTGCACACCCCTTACAACTGGATGAGCAACGCGGAGCGCGTGGGCGTGCGCGTCAGCGACCTCGCGAGCTACCACCGCGCCATCGACGCGTGGTTCGCGCGGTATGCCCGCTACGCCGTCGCCGTGAAGAGCCAGGCGGCCTACAGCCGGCGGCTCGACTTCGAGGACGTACCCGCGGAGCGCGCCGAGGAGCCCTTCGCGCGCATCCTCCGCGGCGACCCGCTCTCGCCCGCCGAGGTGAAGCGCGTCGAAGACCACCTCTTCTGGTATGGCGTGCGGCGCGCCACCGAGCACGGTCTGCCCGTGAAGCTCCACACCGGGTACTACGCCGGCCACAACGGGATGCCGATGGACCGGCTCGCCACGAACCCATCGGATGTCGTCGAGCTGCTGCGCCGTGCGCCGGACACCACCTTCGTGCTGATGCACATCGGCTACCCCTTCCAGGAGCAGATGGTCGCCCTCGCGAAGCACTGGTCGAACGCCGTCATCGACATGTGCTGGGCGTGGATCATCAGTCCCACCGCCTCGGAGCGCTTCCTGCGGGACATGATCGTCACCGCGCCCCGCTCCAAGGTGCTGACCTTCGGCGGCGACTACATTCCGGTGGAGCCCGTGGTCGGCCATGCGGCGATCGCGCGGCGCGGCATCGCCTCCACACTCGAGGGCCTCGTGCGCGACGGCTGGCTAACGCGCGCGGACGCTGTCGAGCTGGTCGAGCCGCTGATGCGCGGCAACGCGGAGCGCGTGTTCCGACTGGCCGAGAAGCGCCGCGAGGCGGCGCGCGTGCCCTGGCCCCACGAGCCCGTCCCCGCCTGAGAGAGCTCGCGGGCCGAGCCCCGCCCGAACGGAGAGTGGCGTTGATCGAGGATCTGAAGCTGGACCGGGACGGGCTGCTGCCCGCCGTCGTGCAGGACCACGCGAGCGGCGAGGTCCTGATGGTGGGCTACATGAACCCGGAAGCCCTGGACCGTACCCTCAAGACCGGCCGCGCCACCTTCTGGAGCCGCTCGCGCCAGAAGTTCTGGGTGAAGGGCGAGACGTCCGGCCACTGCCAGATCGTGCGCGAGGTGCGCATCGACTGCGACCGGGATTGCCTCCTCGTCAAGGTCGAGCAGGTAGGGCCGGCCTGCCATGAGGGCTACCGTTCCTGCTTCTACCGGCGCGTCGATCCGGCCACGGGCCGGCTCGAGGTGGTGGAGGAACGGTGGAAAACGCCGGAGGAGATCTACGGCCCGCGCGGGTAGCCTCGCCGGTGGCATGCGCCGCGCACGCTTCGAGAAGCCCCGGTCGGGGGGCTTCTCTTCGTTTCTGGCGCCGCGCGCCGGGCAGTAGCCCCGCGCGGAGGGAGGTCGGGATGCAGGGGATGGGTCGAAGGGCACTCGTGGCGCTGGCGCTGCTCGCCGCGTCTAGCCTGGCGCGGCCAGCGCACGCGCAGCCGCCGCGCTACCCGGACATCCTGCCGCTCCATCGCGTGCGCGCCGGCATGAAGGGCTACGGCCTGACCGTCTTCCGCGGCACCAGGATCGAGCGCTTCGACGTCGAGGTCGTGGACGTCATCCGGCAGGGCAGCCTCGTCGTGCCCGGGCGCGACATGATCCTCATCCGTCTTTCCGGAGGCCCCATCACCGCGCGCCGCGCCTACATGGTCCGGGGCATGAGCGGCAGCCCCATCTACATCGGCGGCAAGCTGATCGGCGCCTACTCGCAGGCGGAGCCCAGCACGAAGGAGGCCCTCGGTGGCGTCACGCCCATCGAGGACATGCTGGAGGCGTGGGACCCCAAGCTGCCCACCGAGCCGCTCGTTGCGCTGCCGCCGGCAACCCGAACGGGAACCGCCCTGGCGCTGGCCCGGCCGCTCCGCATCGGCCGCCGCGTCATCGACCGCATCGTGTGCGACCTCACGCCGGACAGCCCGGTGCGCTCTGCGGGCCGCACGCTCGCCCTGCGCCGATGCGCGGGAACGCTCGCGGTGCCCATCGCCTCGCAGGCGGTGCGGCAGCGGCTCAAGGAAGCGCTCGCGCCGTACGGTGTCGAGGTAACGCAGGGCGGAGCGCCCGCGGGACGCAAGCCCGGCTTCGCCGGAGCGCCCATCGTGCCGGGGGCCGCCCTGAGCATGCTCCTCGTCGCGGGCGACAACCCGCTTCCCGCGACCGGCACCGTGACCTACCGCAAGGGAGACCGCATCCTTGCGTTCGGCCATCCCTACCTCGGCGTGGGGCCCATCGAGGCGCCGCTCTCGTCCGCCTACATCCACGAGATCTACCCGCTGCTCTCCGGCACCTACAAGATCTCCAGCCCGGGACCGGTCGTGGGCACCTCGGTGCAGGACCGCAACTTCGCCATCGCGGGCGTCATCGGCCGCAAGCCCCGCACCATCGCGGTGACGGTGGATGTGGACGACAAGTCCACCGGCCGAAAGGGCGTCTACCGCTCCCAGGTGGTCTCGCACCCTAACCTCTCTGCGGCGCTCGTGAGCGTTGCGGTCGGCTCGGCCATCGCGGACATCCGGAGCACGCCCGGCGCCGCGATGGCGCGCGTCCGGACGAGCGTCGAGCTGGAAGAGCTGGGCAAGGTCGAGCGCGAGAACGTCGTGTTCGACCTGCGCGCCATCGACGCGGCAGCGCTGGGCGACCTGGACGACATCGCGATGGCGGCTCTGTCGAACCCCTTCTACCCCGTGGCGATCCGCAACGTGAACGTTCGGGTCGAGATCGAGAGCGCGCGGCGCACCGCCGTCATCGACCGCGTGTTCCTCCGCGAGGGCCGGTTCGAGCCGGGCCAGACGGTGGACATCGGCGTGGTGCTGCGACCCTACCGGAAGCCGCCCGTCACGCGCACCCTCCGTTTGACGATCCCGCGCACCGCGCCGAGCGGCCGCATGTCCCTCGTGGTGCGCGGTGGGGCAGTCGCGGCGCCCATCGCCATCGGCGGGCTCATCATCCGGCAGGCGCCCGCCGCCCAGCCGGAGCAGGCGCCGCCCACCTCGCTCCGCCAGATCGTGGACCGGCTCCTCGAGCGCGAGAAAGGCAACGAGATCGCGGCGCGGCTCGTGCTGCCCACCACCGCGGTCAACGTGGACGGCCAGCGGCTCTCGGGACTGCCGCCGTCGCTCGATGCCGCGATGCGCTCGGCCCGCTTCTCGTCGGTGCGGCTCGACCGCGAGGACGTGAAGGTCGTCGAGGCGACGGAGTGGGTCGTCTCTGGCCAACAGACGCTCAGCCTCCAGGTCCAGCGGCGCGACGCGCAGGAGACGCCGTCGCAACCTCCCGCCCAGCCGCAGACGCAGCCCGCCGGCAGCCCCGCGACCCCGCCCGGCGCGGCGTTCCGCGTTCCGCTCGATGACGAGGACCTCGCGGCGGAGGGCGGGCTGGCCGCGCCCGACGAGGCCGCGGCCGCGGTGGCGCCACCTCAGGCCGGAGCCGCCGCGCGGGGCTCCCGGCGCCAGAGACCGGCGCAGACCGGTCCGGCGACAGCCGACGCGGCCCCGCCGAAGGACGCGACGACCGCCCAGACGCCCGCGGCGCCTCCCACTCCGGCCGCCACCGAGACGCCAGTGAGCCGGCTGGCCCAGGTCTGGAAGCAGACCTCCCGCGCCGACTTCGAGAAGGGCAAGCTGCAGGGCGTGAGCGTCACTTCGAAGGGCGATCTCACGCTCACCCGCACGCTGCGCAAGCTGCACGCGGGCGCGGACAGCTTCGCCTGGAGCATGGCGCGCGCGGCCGACGGCGCCATCCTCATCGGCACGGGCGGCGACGCGCGGGTCTGGCGCCTGGACGCCGGAGGCCTCCGCGAGCTGGCCCGCCTGCCCGAGGTGGCCGTTCACGCCGTCCTCGGGCTGCCGGATGGAACGGTGTTAGCGGCTACCGCCCCAAGGGGCCGCACGTACCGCATCGCGCCCGACGGGAAGGCGGAAGTGCTGCACGAGGCCGCCGAGCCGTACGCGCTGGCGCTGGCGCTCGACTCCTCGGGCGCCCTCGTGATCGGAGTGGGTGGCGGGCAGGGCATCGTCTATCGCGCCGGCCCCGAGGGCAAGCCCGCCCTCTGGTTCCGAACGCCCGACGAGCATGTGCTCTCCCTCGCCGCCGCGCCGGACGGCGCGGTCATCGCGGGCACGGCGCCGCACGGAGTGGTGTACCGCATCGCTCCGGACGGACGCGCGAGCGTGCTCTTCGACGCGCCCGAGCAGAGCGTCACCGCGCTGGCCGTCACCGCCGCCGGCGACGTGTGGGCGGCCACCGCCCCGCGGGGCGTGCTCTACCGCATCCGTCTGGACGGCCGGTCGGAGAGCGTGGCCTCGCGTGCCAGCGGGCCGCTGAGCGCCCTGTGCCTCGCGCCAGAGGGCGGCGTCTTCGCGGCCGGAGGGAGCGCGGTGCTCCATGCCTCGGCGGACGGCGCCGTCACCTCGCTCGACAACCCTCAGGACGTGGACCTGCTCTCCCTCGCGGTCGCGCCGGACGGAACGCTCCTGGCCGGCGCCGGCAACGCGGCGGACATCTTCGCTGCGTCGCCCATCGTGCCGGGCGCCGCCGGAACGCTTGAATCGGTCGTGCACGACGCGCGGCTCCCCTCCCGCTGGGGCACGGTCCGCTGGAACGCCAGCGTGCCGGCAGGCGCCGCGCTGCGGATCGAGACGCGCAGCGGCGAGACCTCCGAGCCGGACGACTCGTGGAGCGGGTGGTCGCCTCCGCGCAACGCCGGCGGCGAGGAGGCCGTCGCCAGCCCCTCGGCGCGATTCCTGCAGTACCGCGTCACGCTCACCGCCAGCCCCGCGGGCGCCAGCCCGTTCCTGCGCGACATCGCCTTCGCCTACCTGCCGCGAAACCAGGCGCCGAAGGTGGCGTTCCAGGCCCCGACCGGCGGCGAGCGGTGGGCGCGCCAGCAGACCGTCCGCTGGGAGGGGAGCGACCCCGATCGCGACACGCTCGCCTATGACCTGTTCTACAGCGCGGACAACGGCGCCACCTGGAAGGCGGTACCGACGGCCGCGGGGACGCCAGCCCCTGCCGCCCAGCCTTCGCCCGCGCCCGCTCCGGCCGCGCCGAATCCATCGGCCCCCGGGCGGCGGCCGCTCACCGTCGCACAGGTGCAGCAGGAGCTGGACCGGCACCCCAACGTGCCCTCCGCGCTGCGGGAGGCGATCCTGCAGCGCGCGCGGGAGGTGAACGCCGGCGCTGCGGCCGCCGCTCCCGCGCAGCAGCCCGCCGCCCAGCCGTCGCCCGCCGCGCCCCAGGCGCCGGCGACGGCCACCCAGCGCGCTGTCGACACCTCGCTGCTCCCCGACGGCGTCCTGCGGCTCAAGGTCGTCGCCTCCGACCGGCCCGCGAATGGCGCGGATGCGCTGACGGCCGAAGCGGTGTCCGAGCCGTTCATCGTCTGCAACGAGGACCCCGCGCTCTACGTGTTCCGCGCGGAGACCAAAGTGAACGCCGACCGCACCGCCTCGCTGGCGGGCGCGGCGCTGCAGAAGCACGTGGCGGTCGTCGCGGTGCAGTACCGCGTGGACGGCGGGGCCTGGACCGCGGCGGCGCCGGAGGACGGCATCTTCGACAGCCAGATCGAGGGCTTCCGGATCGCGACGGAAGCGCTGGCCACCGGCAAGCGGCGCATCGAGATCAAGGCGTTCAGCGCGGCCGGCGTCACCGCGACGGAGACCGTCGAGGTCACCGTGCCATGAGCGGAGGGAGGTCGAGATGAGGGTCGTCGCGTTCACGGGCGCCGGCATCAGCCGGGAGAGCGGTCTGAGCACCTTCCGAGACAGCGACGGCCTCTGGGAAGGCCATCGCGTCGAGGAGGTGGCGACCGTCGATGCATGGCGGCGCGACCCGGAGCGGGTGCTGCGCTTCTACAACGAGCGCCGCCGCGCGCTCCTCGCGGCCGAGCCCAACGCCGCGCACCGCGCTCTCGCGGAGCTGGAGCGCGATCACGCGGTGACGATCGTCACGCAGAACGTGGACGATCTGCACGAGCGCGCCGGCTCGTCGAACGTGGTCCATCTGCACGGCGAGCTGCTGAAAGCGCGCAGCGTGCTGGACGACGAGACGCTCTACGATTGCCGGGGCGACATCGCGATCGGCGACCTGGCGCCGGACGGCGGGCAGCTGCGGCCGCATGTGGTCTGGTTCGGCGAGGTGGTGGAAGGCCTGATGGAGGCGGAGCGGGCCTGCCTGCTCGCCGAGGCGATGCTGGTGGTGGGCACCTCGCTCGTCGTCCAGCCGGCGGCCAGTCTCGTCGGCTTCACCCGGGCGCGCCGCATCTGGCTGGTCGACCCCAACCCGCCGGACGTGGAGGACTGGCTGGGCGACCGCGTGGAGGCGATCGCGGAGCCGGCCACTGTGGGCGTACCCATCGCCATCGCCCGCCTCCGCGACTGGGCGGGCGGCTGAACGCAGGGAGAGCGTCAGGCGCGCCGGCGGCGGAGCAGCAGAGAGACCAGCCCGAGCCCCGCGAAGCCTGCCGCCTGCAACCCGGCCGGCTCCAGGAGCGCCACCCCGTAGCCCTGCAGCTCCAAGATGCGCGGGCTGCCGGTCCACCACCTGGGGTCGTAGCCCACGTGCGGCCAGTGATCGAACTCCGCTCGGAAGAACCGGCCCTCCACCGGCGTGGCCAGGACGCGCGTGGCCGCGAAGAGGCCGCCGCGATCCTCGGGGTGATCCACGGTGAGCACGGCGGACCCCCAGCCGTCCCCCGCGTTGACCTTCGCGTACAGCCGGAACTGGCGGAAGTCGTGGTTGCCGATCAGGCCCTCGGTGTCCCCCGACCCGGCGACGTAGACCTTCTCGAGGGTCAGCAGAGCCGCCGTCCGGAACTCAACCCAGTGGACCGTTCCCTCGGGCGCGTCGAAGAAGATCGTGTTCCCGGGTTCGACGGTGCTCAAGCTCGCGCCGAACATGTCATCGATCCGGCTGCCGTCGACGAGGGTCCGGTGGGCCGTCACCGTGTTGCCATGGGCGACGGCGAACCAGTCGTACTCGGCGCGCGCCGCGGACGGCCAGCACAGCGCGGCGAGCACGGCGAGAGTGGCGGCCGCGCGCACGGCGGCGCCCTGGCGCGTCGGATAGCGCAAGGTCATCGAAACATTACTCCCCGGGGGCAAGAGCGGCAGCGCAGGTGTGGAAGTCAGCGACGACGCGCGACCCAAGCAAGTGTTGGAAGTGCAAGTTCCGTGCCAGGCAGGCATCCCGCTTTCGGCCGGGCCGCGCGGCCGGCGCTAGCAGCGCTCCCGCTCTCCGCGGATCGTGGCCAGGGGAGGAGCCGGCAAAGCGGCGCTCGGCCGCGCCCTGGACCCCTACATCCCAACCCCCACGTCCTACATCCCAACCCCCAACCCCTAACCCCCGCTCGCCTCGCCCGGCCGCAGAAGCTGCTCCGCCGGCGACTCGCTCGCGCCGGAGGCGGGGCGCAGCAGCCGGTCCTCCTCCACACTGGCCTGGGCCGGCCGCAGCAGCAGGTTCCGCTGACGCTCCAGCTCCGCGCGCTCCTCCAGCGCCGCCAGCGTCTCGCGCGCCGCCGACTGGATCTCCTCGATCAGCCGCTCGACGCCCGCGGGGTCGAACGCGCGCGCGACACGCAACGCCACGCTGGCGGGGACCGGCAGGCTCACGACCCGCTTCACCGCCGGGATCGCGCGCGCGTCGCCCACCTGCTCCAGCGCGCGCAGCACCGCCAGCCAGAGCGGCGGACTCACGTTGCGGTAGGAAAGGATGGAGAGGAGCCCGGACATGCCGGCCTCCGAGATGAGCGGGGCGTCCGACGCCCGGAGCTGAGGGAGCAGCCGCTCGAGCGCCTCCGCCGCCACCTGCCGCGTCGCGCTGTCGCCGTCCTGCCACGCCACCGCGAGCGCGTTCACTGCGCGAGGGTCGTCGAAGCGCGCCAGCTCCCGCGCTGCCTTCCTCCGGCTCGATGCGGCCGCGTCGGCAGCGGCGGCGCCTCCTCCGAACACCAGCCACAGCCACCAGAACGTGCCCCAGCGCTGGCCGAACACGAGGTAGATGACGGCGGCGATCAGGGCCGCCCGCTTCAGACGGCCCACCCAGCGCGTGCGCCGCCACCGGCGGTAGCGGGCGATCTCCGCTTCGAGCGCCTCGGTCCACCGCCGCAGCTCCGCGTCGGCGGCGTTCCGCTTCGCGCGCTCCACCTCCAGGACGCGCTCCGCCAGCAGGCGCCGGCGCTCGCGGTCCTCCTCCGTCTGCCACTCGGCGCTCTCGTCCGGCAGCGCGCGCAGCTCCTCGGCCATCGCGATGGCACCTCCCCAGGCAGTATACGTCGCCCGCGCGCCGCCGGTTTGGGCCGGCTCGTCACCGGAGCAGCATGGCGTCCGCCCAGTTGGCATGGTCGGCCCCGATGCCGTTCCCTCCGTCCCCCACGATCAGCTCGAGCCGCTGTGCCCCGCGCACGCTGACGTCCACTCTCGCCGGAGGCGTGTCGCGCGTCATCAGCCCCGCCGAGCGCCAGACGGTGCGGCCGTCCACCCGCACCTCCATCGTGATGGTCGGACCGGTGGCCTGGTCGGCGCCTGCCCAGCACCGGAACCGGCGCCACTTTCCACCCAGCTCGTACACGATCCGCGACGGCGCGTGGGTGCCCAGCCCCCTGCGGAACCGGCGGCCCGCGATCGTCATCGGCTTCTCCCACACGCTGCGGTTGCGCTGAAGCGTCCCCCAGCCCTGCGTCACCTCTAGCGGTTCCAGCGCGTCCAGGAAGACGCCGTCGATCCGCTCCACCTTCGCCTCAATCCGCTCGACCGGCGCGCCAGGCTCGAGCTTCGCGCCCTCCAGCACCGGAACGGCGGCGAGCCACAGCTTCTCGGGCGGGGGCAAGGCGCCGTCCCGGGGCCGGCTCGCGCGCGGCGACGTGGTGGCGGCGACCCACGCCGAGACGCGGTCGTCCGCCCGCGCGCAGCGCAGCTCCACCTCCACCCGCGCCTCCCGCCCGGCGAGCGGCACGCGCAGCCACACCCAGTGCTCCGGGTCCGGCATCCCGGTGGCCTTCCACCCCGCCGAGGAGAGGGTCACTGAGGGGCGGACCTCCTGCCCGTTCACCCGCGCAACGCACTCGGGCTCCGCGGCCTCCGCCGGGTTCTCCACGAGGAGCAGCAGCTCGTGCCGTGCGTTGCCCGGCATCCGCACCGTGCCTCCCAAGCGCACCCGCAGGCGAGGGCCGTCGGGCGGGGCGCTCCTCGTCGCGTCGGGCGCGAAGACCGGTCCGCTCCCCGTGTACTTCACCGCCCCCGTCTCCGCGCGCACCTCCGCCACGGGTGGAGGAAAAGCCCTGGTCGCCCGGCTGGCTCGCGCGGGGCCGGGCGCCACCTCCAGCACGGTGGTCTCGTAGGGCCGCAGCGCCACCTCGAACTCGTCGGTGGCGCTCACCGGCCCCGTCACGGCGCGCGGCTCCGGGTAGATCGCCCGGACGCGCAGCCCGGACGCGTCGGCCGGCGCGCCCATGTGCTCCTTCGCGTTGACCCGAACCGTGGCGGGCGCGATCCAGGGGTTGCGGAGCATCAGCAGCCCGCGCTCGCCCGACCAGTGGCCGTAGCCGTAGGGCTCGCGCGGCATCGAGCCGCCCAGACCCGGGCTCTTCTCGCGCCAGGAGGCCGGCTGGATAGCTACCGTGTTCTCCAGCGTCGCGGCGTTCGCGCGCGCCCACCGCATCAGCGCGGCAAGGAACTCCCAGCGCCGCGGCGTCATGTGCGCGGGATGCACGTACAGCGAGAGGAACTGATGGCCTCGGAGCACGCACGTCACGGCGTCGTTCTGCAGCGGCTCGGGCGTCTGGTGGATGATCCCCAGCACCTCCTGCGCGGCGATGGGCGCGAGGATGTCGCGCGCGCCGTGCAGGTTGTAGAAGTCGCGCGCCGACGTGGCGCTCTCGCGGTAGTCGGGGCAGGGCACGCGCCCCGGCGGCGAGTCGTCGCCGAAGGTGCCAATGACGCTGTTGCAGTGCTCCAGCCACCACGGGCTCGGGTCGTAGCCGAAGCAGGTCGGCTCCATCCAGAGTTCGGGCGCGGCCCGGCGCACCGCCGCGAAGACGCCGATGATGCCCTCCGCGATCGCCTCCGCCGAGAGCGGGCCGGGCTCGTGGCCGTGGCCCGTCTCGTTGCAGGTCGGCACATACCCGTCGAACTTCACCTGCCGAACGTGGAAGCGCGTCACGATGTCCACGAGCGCCCGCGTGAACGCCTCCCGATAGCGAGGCCCGCCCAGGCAGGCGTAGTTGCTCCCCGTCTCGTAGCCCGCGGAGCGCGCCCAGCCGATGTCCAGCGCCGGCGGGTACACCGCGCTCGGCGAGATCCAGAGGCCCGGCGAGGAGCCGATGGCGCTGGTGGCTGCCAGCAGGTCGCGGAACCCGGTCGGGAAGAGCTTCGGGTCGATGCCCCACACCGTGTCCGCCCTGGACCAGCCCATGTCGATGGTGAAGCTGTCCGGTGCGACGCCGTGCGGGCGGTAGAGAGAGTCGCGGAACGCTTCCACGAGCGTGCGGATGTCGGCCTCGGTGTACGGCACCGGCGACGTCCACCAGGAGTTGTAGTTG
>Ga0272446_1003845_pt1 | contig 18451 bp, 16 predicted proteins | sample YNPCB0061_FD_194587 | JGI IMG/M metagenome (GOLD analysis project Ga0272446, IMG submission 194587) | Hot spring microbial mat communities from Yellowstone National Park, WY, United States - YNP-CB-006-1 | ecosystem: Environmental > Aquatic > Thermal springs > Hot (42-90C) > Sediment | place... | reverse complement strand
AGACGGTGAGCCAGGAACTGAACCGGCAACTCAACCGCGAGCTCGCGGCCGCGCATCATTACGACGCGCTGGCCTGGTGGTGCGCGCATCAAACGCTGCCCGGGTTCGAGCGCTTCTTCCGCAAGCAGGCCGCGGAAGAGCGCGAACATGCGGCGCGGATCGGGCGCCACCTGGCGGGCCGTGGCGTGTGCCCGGTGCTGGAGGCGGTGCCGGCGCCGCGCACGGACTTTGCCTCCTTGCTGGACGTGGCACGACAGGCGCAAGCGCTGGAGCAGGATAACAGCCGCGGCATCCACGCCGCTTACGAGGCGGCCCTGGCGGCGAAAGATTATCCGGCACAGGTCCTGTTGCACTGGTTCATCCAGGAACAGGTGGAAGAGGAGGCCTGGACCGCGGAAATGGTCGCGCGGGTGGAAACGGCGAGTTGTGCGGGCGCCTTGCTGGACATGGACCGGCACATCGAGCGGTTGCTGGAGGCGAGAGAAACCTCGAAGGGTTGAGGCCGCCTGACCCGGCCGGTTTTGGTTCGCCCCGGCGACGACCACCTGCGCGTCACTCGACCGAGTCCACATCCGGGCCGGCGCGGGCGGGGCGGCGGGGCGGGGCGTTGGGGCGAAGCATGCGTTTCTGGCGCTCGCGTTCGCCGGCGTGGCGGACCACGGGGATGGGTTGCTCGGTGTTGATGTCGAGCCCGGTCACGTACATGGCGGCGGCGGCGGTCATCGGCAGGGGGATGAAGTCCTGGACCTGTTGGAGATTCCAGCCTTCCTTTTTGAGAAATTGCTCGACCACGCCCATCTCCTTCTCGGTGCAGCCGGGGAAGCTCGAGATGAAGTACGGCACCAGGTACTGCTCCTTGCCGGCGGCCTCGCTCAGCTCGAAAAACTTTTCCATGAACCCCTGGAAGTCGCCGGCCGGTTTGCGCATCCGGCGCAGGACCTCGGGATGGAGGTGCTCGGGGGCGACCTTCAGGTGGCCGGAAACGTGGTTTTGGACCAGTTCCTTGAGGTAAGTGGGCGTGCGCAGGGCCACGTCCATGCGGATGCCGGACTGGACGAAGACGTGTTTGACGCCGGGCTGCTGGCGGGCCTGGCGCAGCAGGTTCAGTTGGGCCTGCTCATCAATGCTGAAGTGCGGGCAAATCGTGGGCCAGAGGCAACTGGGCCGGTGGCAGTGTTTGCAGGCGTCCACGTGGCCGTTTTCGCAGCCGTAGAGGTTGGCCGTGGGGCCGCCCAGGTCGGACACCGTGCCGCGGAAGGTTTCGCTCTCGGTCATCCGGCGGATTTCTTTGAGCACCGAGTCCACGCTGCGGCTGGACAGGAACTTGCCCTGGTGAAAGCCCAGGCCGCAGAAAGTGCAGCCGCCGGCGCACCCGCGCGAGACGATGATCGAGTCCTTGATCGTGGCAAAGCCGGGGATGCGGCCGCGGTACACCGGATGCGGCCGGCGCATGAAGGGCAGTTCGTACAACGCGTCCAGGTCGCGGCCCTGGAGGGGAAAGGCGGGCGGCTCCTGCAGCACCGCGCGCGCGCCGTGCCGCTGCACCAGGCGCTTGCCGCAGTAGGGCGTTTGCTGGGCCTCGACCACCTTGGTGAGGCGCAGCAGCAACTTCTTGTCCTGCTGAATTTCCTCCCAGCTTGGCAGGAGAATGGCGTCGGAAAAATCCGCCGCCGCGGTGGCCTTCGCGCCCAGGAAAAGGGCGGTGCCGCGGATGCCGCACAGGTCCGTCCGGCCCGCGCGCAACCGGGCGGCGATTTCGCGCACGGCCGTCTCGCCCATGCCATAGACCAGGATGTCGGGCTTGGCATCGGCGAGGATCGAGGGCCGCAGCTTGTCCTCCCAGTAATCGTAGTGGACCACGCGGCGCATGCTGGCCTCCATGCCGCCCAGCACCACCGGCAGGCCGGGAAACGCGCGGCGGCACATCTGGGTGTACACGATCGCGGCGTGGTTGGGGCGTTTGCCAGGGAGGCCGTCCTCGCTGTACACGTCCTCCTTGCGCTTGTGCCGGGCGGCGGTGTAGTTCGAGAGCATCGAGTCGAGGTTGCCGGCGGTTACGCCGACAAACAGCCGCGGCCGGCCCATGACCTGGATCGAGCGGATGTCCCGCCAGTCGGGCTGGGCCACGATGCCCACGCGCAGCCCCTCGGCCTCGAGCACGCGCCCGATCATCGCCGCGCCAAACGAGGGGTGGTCCACGTAGGCGTCACCCGTGATCAAGAGCACGTCCAGCTCCTCCCACCCGCGCCGGGCCATTTCCTCGCGCGTCATGGGCAGGAACCCTTCCGCGTCGGACGGTTGGTAATGGGGCGCTTTCGCCATGGCGGGAGAAAGTGCGGCATCGCCTGCTGTTGCGCAACCCCGCGCCGGGACGAGCCGGGCGGGTCGTGGCCGGGCCGCCGGCGGCGGCGAAGCGGGCCTGTTCAATCGCCCAAGAGCCGGCGCAGGGCCGCGCGTGCGGCGTCCGCCCGGTCGGCGCCCGGCCGCGGGGTGAAGGACCGTTCGGCGAAGACGAACCACTCGCAGAAATTGGCGCGGTCCTTGTCGGCCACCGGCTCTGCGCGGGGCTCGCGACACTGGTGGGCGGCGCGTTCGTCGTAGCGGGCGCAGTTGAGGCACACGCGCAGGTCGGCGCGGCATTGCGGGCAGGTGTCGTTGCGTCCGGGGGCGTCCCGGTACGGCCACACCCAGCCGCATTGATGACAGTGGCGCGTCACGCGGGCAGTTTAGTCGGGCGAAGCCGGGGTTGGAAAGCCCGGCCCGGCGTACGCTCGAAAGCGCCAGCAAACTGGCGCACTCCAAACGCTCCGCGAGCTGCGGGGGCCGCAATTCCTCGCGGCAGCGTCGGGAGTGCGGCGGCATGCCGCCGCGGTGTGTCACACGACTACACCTGCCCACCCCATCTGCCGGCTATCCCATTCAAAACCACCCTGGGCGCTTCGCCTGCATAGATCGCTCGGGTACCGTGCAGCGCAAACGGCTTGGTACCGTGTGCGGGGCGCACCGGGTGGAACGGGCCGGAGCGTTCAGGCGCGGGCGGCCAGGTAACCGCTGAGCGCGGCGGCCATGATTTGGTCCTCGCGCCACTCCCCGCGCGCGAACGTGGCGGCAATGCGGCCGGCGGACATGACGGCGATGCGGTCGCACAGGGCCAGGAGCTCGGGCAGGTCGGAGGAGACCACCAGCAGGGCCTTGCCGCGGCCGGCCAGTTCGTCCAGCCACTGGTAAATCTCGAACCGGGCGCCCACATCAATGCCGCGGGTGGGTTCGTCGAAGATCAGCACGTCGCAGTCGCGCAGGAGCCAGCGGGCAATGACCACCTTTTGCTGGTTGCCGCCGCTGAGGTCGGCCACGCGCTGCTCGGCGTCGCGGCAGCGGATGCGCAGGGTCTGAATCCACCGGCCGGCGGCGTCGGCCTCGGCGTGGCGGCGCAGCCAGCCGGCGGGCGAGGCGAAGCGCCGCAGCGCGGGCAGGGTGATGTTGGCCCGCACGGGCAGGGACAGCAGCAAGCCCTGCTCTTTGCGGTTCTCGGTCAACAGCGCCAGGCCCTGCCGGACCGCGTCGCGCGGTGAGCGGATGCGCGCCGGCGTCCGGGCGCCGTGGAGCCGGATTTCGCCGGCGTCGGGCCGGTCCGCGCCCACGATGGCGCGCACGGTCTCGGTGCGGCCGGAGCCCATCAGGCCGGCCAGGCCGAGAATTTCGCCGCGGTGCAGGGTGAGGTTCACGTCCCGGACCGCGGGTGCGCGGCGCAGGCCGCGGACTTCGAGCGCCACCGGGCCGCGCGGATGCGGCCGGCGCGCGAAGGCATGGCCCAGCTCCCGCCCCACCATCAGGCGCACGATCTCGTCGAGCGGGAACTCGGCGGCGGGGCGCGTGGCGACGCGGCGGCCGTCGCGCAGGACGGTGACGCGGTCGGCGATGCGGCGAATTTCCTCGAGGCGGTGCGAGATGTAGAGGACGGCAGTACCCGCGGCGCGGAGCGCGGCGATTTGGGCGAACAGGTGCTCGGTCTCCGCGCCGGTCAGGGCGGCGGTGGGTTCGTCGAGGATGAGCACGTCGCAGCGGCGCGCCAGGCCGGCGGCGATTTCCACCAGTTGCTGGCGGCCCACGCCCAGCTCGCGGACGGGGCGGGCGGGGTCGAGGTCGCTCAAGCCCACGCGGGCCAGCGCGGCGCGGGCGCGGCGCGCGAGTTCGGCCCGGTCAATCCAGCCCCAGCGGTGCGGGAGGTCTTCGAGGCAGAGGCTTTCGGCGACGGTGAGGTTGCCGATGAGGTTCAGCTCCTGGAGCACCATGCGCACGCCGTGTTGGGCGGCGTCGCGGCGGTCGCGCGGGCGGTAGGGCCGGCCGTGGAGCGTGAGCGTGCCGGCGTCGGGCGGAGTGAGACCGGCCAGGATGCGGCAAAGGGTGCTCTTGCCGGCGCCGTTTTCGCCGACCAGGGCGTGGACCTCGCCCCGGCGCAGGTCGAAGTCCACGTCGCTCAACACGCGCACCGGGCCGTAGGATTTGCCGAGGCCGGTCGCGGCGAGGACGCAGTCCGGGGAAGGCGTCATTGCGCCGCGAGGGTCTCGCGGGTGATGAGGTCCACCGGGGTCTCGCGGTCGGCGGGGGCGGCGCGGGTGCGGAGCATTTCGAGGGCGTACTCGATGCCGAAGACGGCGAGGCGGTCGGCGTGCTGGTCGGCGGTGGCCAGGACGCGGCCTTCGCGGAGGAGCTGCTGGACGGCGGCGATGTTGTCGTAACCGACCACGAGCACCTGGTCGAGTTTGCCGGCGGCGCGCAGGGCGGCCACGGCGCCGAGGGCCATGCTGTCGTTGGCGCAGAGGAAGGCGCGCAGGTCCGGATGGACGGTGAGGATGGCGGCGGCGACCTGGTTGGCCTTGTCGGTCTCCCAGAACCCGGACTGCGAACTGACAATCTGCGCGCCGGCCGCCTTCATGGCGTCCTCGAAGCCCAGCTTGCGCTGGATGGCGTTGAAAGCGTTGGGGGCGCCTTCGAGGATGGCCACCTTGTCGCCGGGCTTCAAACGCCGGGCCAGGTACTCGCCCACGGCGCGCGCGCCCTTGCGGTTGTCCGGGCCGACGAAGGGGAACTTCACGCCGGCCTGGGCGAGCACGGCGTCGTCGAACTTGTTGTCAATGTTCACCACCACGATGCCGGCCTGCCGGGCCTTTTTGCAGACGGGCACCAGGGCCTTCGAGTCGGCGGGGGCGATGACGAGCGCGTCCACCTTTTGCGCGATCATCTGCTCGACCAGTTCGACCTGGCGGCCCACGTCCAGCTCGTCCTTGATGCCATTGGCGAGGAGGTCGTACTGGTCGGCGTGGGCCTGTTGATGGGCCTTGGCGCCGTTTTCCATGGTCAGGAAGAACTCGTTGGCGAGCGACTTCATGACCAGCGCGATGCGGGGCTTGCGGGGGCCGACGTTTTCGCCGGCGGGTTTGCAAGCCGTCACCCACACGGCTGCCAGCGCGGCGGCCAGGGCGAGGGCGCTCGACGAAGCGGGAGGTCCGGGCCGTGATTTCATGGGAGCGGGCAAGGTCGTGCCGCGCGGCCGCCGGCCGCGGGCCGACCCGGCGCGGGCTGGTTCGAAGGAACTGTGGCGTTCATCGCAGCGGCGTGTTGGGAAGCGCGCGGGGTTACTTCCAAGCCCGGGCGGCGGACTCGCGGTACACGCACGCCTCGCGGATGGCCACCTGGCGGCCCTGGGAGCGGGGGTCGGCGGTGCCGGTGGTCACGATGCGCAGGGTGTGCGGGCCGGGCTTGAGGCCGTAGATTTGCCAGAGCACGTTGTCGTGGGTGTTGGGCACGATGTAAGCGTCCAGCGCCAGGTCCTGCTTTTTGCCGTCCAGGTACACCTCCGCGCGGCCGCCGAGCTGGTTCAACGTGCCCAGGACGGCCACGGCCACGCCCTCGAAGCGGAACACGGCTTCGTGGCCCGCGCCCTCGCTGAGCTTCGCCCCGCGGTCGTCGCGCCAGGCGCCGGACCAGGTCCAGGCAGCGTCGCTCACGGGCACGCGGCGGTCGGGGATGCCGGGGGACCATTGCTCGAGTTTGGGCGCTTTCGGCTTCTGAGTTTTGATGGTGACCTCGGTGTCGGTGACGCGGCCGCCGGTGCGGCGGATCAGCTCCAGTGCGCGGGCCTCGGTGGAGCGGACGATGTCGTTGAACGAGTAGTCGGTGAAGTCGAACTTGCGGTTTTCGAGCTTGGGCATCTCGGCCTTGAATTTGGCCGGGAGGCGCTCGTAGCCGAGCATCACGCCGAGGATGCCGCCCGCGTTCGAGGGGTTGCAGTCCGAGTCCTGACCGCAGCGGGTGCTGACCTCGAGGGTGCGCTCGAAATCGCCGCCGCCGTAGAGCAGGCCCAGGGCGATGTAGGCGCCGTTGAGCTTGGCATCAATGTTGAACGGGACATTGAAGCCGTCCGGGCAGGGGTCGTCGCGGTTCCACTTGTCCTCGATGAGTTGCCAGACCTTGCGCCAGTCGTTGGGATGCTCGGCGTGCCAGCGGAGCACGTCGGCGATGAGCCGGCCGTACTCGCTGCGGGCGGGGATGCACCGGAGCCCGGCTTCGACCACCCGACGCGGGTCGGTCTCGAAGTAGGCCGCCGCGTACATGCCGCACACGAACATCCCGCCGTAGAGGCCGTCGCCGTAGTTCATGACCCGGCCAACGCGGTCGCAGTACTTGTTGGACTCGCGGGGCAGGCCGGGGCACATGAGGCCGATGAAGTCGGCCTCGATTTGGAAGTCAATGTCGTTGGCGTGGAAGTTGTACTTCGGGTGGCCGGACCCCGGCGCGGCGATGCCCTGGTTGAGCGCGCGGCGGGCGCCGGCGTTGGCGTGCCAGAGGTGGTACTTCGAGACCTTGAACGCCTCGCCGAACTGCGGCGTGGTGGCGTCCAGGCCCAGGTCATCCATCACCTTGGCGAAGGTCATTTCGACGTAGAGGTCGTCCTGGTGGATGGTGTTTTCGAGCATCCCGTCCTTCCAGGTCAGGTCCCATTCGCCGATCTTGCCGTTGGACTTGAACTCGGTGGGCGCGCCGTAAGCGACGCCGATCATCTGGCCCGCCCAGCCGCCGCGGATTTTGTCCAGCAAAGCGGCGCGGGAGAGCGTGCGGGTTTGGGCCTGCGCGGCCGGGAGCCCCACCAGACAGGCGGCGGCCAGGGCCAGTGGGCAGCAGAAACGGGTGACGTGGATCATGGCTCGAAGGGTGAGCCTTCCGGCCCCGGGCGGTCAATACGCTTTCGCCGGCGGCCCGGCCGGGGGCACCCCTTGCTTGCCAACGCCGGGGCGTGCCCGCTTTAATCCGGTCGTGGTGCAACAGCAGACCCTCCGCGAAGCCGTCAGCTTCGCCGGCATTGGCCTCCACAGCGGCCAGCGGGTAAACCTCACGTTCCAGCCGGCCCCGGCGGGCGCCGGCCTGCGCTTCCGGCGCGTGGACCTCGAGGGCCGGCCCGAAATTCCCGCCCGGCTCGAGTCCGTGGCGGAGACCACCCGCTCGACCACGCTGGCCAACGGCGCGGTGAAGGTGCAGACCGTCGAGCACGTCCTGGCCGCGCTGGCCGGCTGCGGGGTGGACAACGCGGTGATCGAACTGGACGCGGGCGAGCCGCCCATCGCCGACGGCAGCGCGCGCGAGTTCACGCGTCTGATCGAAAAGGCCGGGCTGGTGCCGCAAGGCGAGCCGCGGGACCCGCTGGCGGTCAGCGCCCCCATTCAGTTTCAGGCCGGCGAGTCGTTCATGAGCGTGTTCCCGCACGACCGGCTCAAGATCACCTGCACCAGTGCGGACAAGGCCGGGCGGTTCACCCAGTTTCACAGCCTGGAAATCACGCCCGAGACCTGGCGGCGGGAACTGGCGCCGGCGCGCACCTTCTGCTTTTTCGAGGAGATCGAGTACCTCATCAAAAACGGCCTCATCAAGGGCGGCAGTCTGGAAAACGCCGTGGTCATCCGCGACGACGCCGTGTTGACCACCGAGCCGTTGCGCTACCCGAATGAGTTCGTGCGGCACAAGATGCTCGACCTCTTGGGCGACCTCACCCTGTTGGGCCGGCCGCTGCTGGGGCATGTCGTGGCCCTGTTGCCCGGCCACGCCGCCAACGTCGAGCTGGCCCGCCAGATCGCCGCCCAACACCGCCGCACCGCGCAGGTGCTCGAGGCCTTCGCCCCGCCGCCGCCGCCCCGCCCGGCCACCGGCCTGACGGTGACGGGCGAGACCCCGGTGGTGGACGGCGCGGAACTGGACGCCGACCAGGTGCTGCGGATGTTGCCGCACCGGTACCCGTTTTTGATGGTGGACCGGGTCACGCGCATCAGCGGCAACCAGATTTCCGTGCTCAAAAACGTCAGCATCAACGAGCCGTACTTCCAGGGGCATTTCCCCGGACACCCGATCATGCCCGGGGTGCTGCAACTGGAGGCCGTGGCCCAGGCCGCCGGCATTCTCATGCTCCGGCAGGCCGAAAACGCCGGGAAGCTCGCCTACTTCATGTCCGCCGAGTCCGTCAAATGGCGCAAACCGGTCCGGCCCGGCGACACGCTGGTGATTGACATCGAACTGACCAAGACCCGTGGCAAGATCGGCAAGGCCCGCGGCGTCTGCTCCGTGGCCGGCGAGGTGGTCAGCGAGGCCGAGGTCACGTTCATGCTGGTGGACCGCCCGTGAACCCGCCGCCCCGGCTCCCTGGCCGCCCCCTGGCCGGACGACCGCCTCGCCCCGCATGGGGACCGCGGCGCGGGCGCCCCCGAACACCATGATTCATCCCACCGCCATCGTTCACCCGGACGCGCAACTGGGCGCCGACTGTGACATCGGCCCGTACTGCATCCTCGGCCCGCACGTGGTGCTGGGGCCTCGCTGCCGGCTTCACAGCCACGTGGTCATTGACGGCCACACCCGCCTGGGCGAGGACAACGAGATTTTCCCTTTCGCCAGCCTGGGGCTGCGCAGCCAGGACCTCAAGTGGAAGGGCGGCGTCACGTACACCGAGATCGGGGACGGCAACACCTTCCGCGAGGGCGTGACCGTGCACAGCGCCACCGACGAGGGCGGTGTCACCCGCATCGGGTCGCACAACCACTTTCTGGCCTACGCCCACATCGCCCACGATTGCCAGGTGGGCAACCACGTCATCATGTCCAACTTCGCCGGCCTGGCCGGGCACGTGGTGATCGAGGACTACGCGGTGCTGGGCGGTTACGTGGCGGTGCACCAGTTCTGCCGTATCGGCACCCTGGCCATGCTCGGCGGCTGCACCAAGGTCCGCCAAGACGTTGTTCCCTACATGCTGGTGGACGGCGACCCCGGCGAGACCCGCGCCCTCAACAAGGTGGGGCTCGAGCGGCGGGGCGTCTCGCCCGAGGCACAGGCCGCGCTCAAGCAGGCCCATCGCCTCCTGTTCCGCGAGGGCCTGGCCATCCCCAACGCCCTGGCCCGCATCGAGCAGGAACTGCCGCCGTTGCCCGAAATCCAGCACCTGGTGCGCTTCGTGCGCGCCAGCCAGCGGGGCATTTGCTGAAGCTGTCGCCGGCCCGCCCTGGCGGCCGGCAAATTTCTCCCGATGACCCCGCGCGCCCGCCACCTCGAGGCCGTGGCCATGCTGGTGCTGGCCACGGCGTGTTGGTCCCTGAGTTTCCCGGTCATGAAGACGATGATGCAGGCGCAGCAGGACCTGCTCCCGGGCGTCAGCACGTGGTTTCTGTCCGCGCTGTGCGTGTTGTACCGCTTCGCCCTGGCGGCGGCGGGCATGGCGGTGCTGGCCGCGCCGGGGCTGCGCGGCCTGACGCGGAGTGAGGTCGCGCAAGGCGTGGGGCTGGGGCTCTTTGGCAGTGGCGGGCTGCTCTTTCAACTGGACGGGCTGGCCTACACCAGCGCCTCGACCTCGGCGTTTCTGACCCAGTTTTACTGCCTGCTGATCCCGCTGTGGCTGGCGGTGCGCCACCGGCGGTTGCCGGCGCCGCGGGTCTGGTGGTGCTGCGCCGCCGTGCTGGCCGGCGTGGCGGTGTTGGCGGACTTTGACTGGCGCCGCTTCCGGCTGGGACGCGGGGAAATCGAGACCCTCATCGGCTCGGTGCTGTTCACCGGCCAGATTCTCTGGCTGCAGCGGCCCCGCTACGCGGGCAACGACGTGCGGCGGTTCAGCCTGGTGATGTTCGCCGTCATGGCCCTGAGCATGGTGCCGGCGGCGGTGCTGACCTCCCGGAGCGCCGGGGACTGGTGGACCGCGTACAGCACCGGGCCGCTGCTGGTGTTGCTGGGGGTGTTGGTCGGGGTGTGCACCTTTGGCGGATATTTGTTGATGAATCGCTGGCAGCCGGAAGTTTCTGCCACGCAGGCCGGGTTGATCTACTGCGCCGAGCCGGTGTTTGTGAGCCTGCTGGTGTTGTTCCTGCCCGAGTGGTTGGCCGGCTTTGCGGGGGTGGTTTATCCGAACGAGTCCCTCACCTGGCGGCTGCTCCTGGGCGGGGGGCTGATCACGGCCGCCAACATCGCGCTCACCCTGGCCCCGCCACCGCCGGAGCGCGTCGCGCCCGCGCCGCCCGCGCCGGTCCGTGTCGCGGCCGAAGCGGCGGCGGGCGATGCGGCGCGAGGTTGAGAGGCGCTTGCCGCGGGGCGGGCAAACGTGTTTGGTTGTCCGCGCGAACCACGGTGTCCATGTACCTGACCGGCATTGGCGATGAAGCGGGCGCGTCGCTGGACGCGCAAATCCGGGCCACACAGGCCCTGGGCTGGACGAGCCTCGAGGCCCGGGTGGTGGAGGTGCCCGGTTTTCCGCGGGCCAACCTGCACGACCTGCCCGAGGCGGCCTTCGAGCAGGTGGTCGAGCGCCTGGGCGCGGCCGGGCTGAGCGTGTGCTGCTTCGGCTCCACCATCATGAACTGGGCCAAGACGGTGGACACGCCCTTCGAGGTCACCCTGGCCGAGGTGCGCCGCGCCATCCCGCGAATGCACCGGCTGGGCACCCGCCTGGTGCGCATCATGAGCTTCAAGCCGGCCGACGACGCGGACACCATCCCGCCCGTGGTCTTCGAGCGCGTGCGCGAGGTCACGCGGATGTTCCTCGAGGCCGGGCTGCAACCGGTCCACGAAAACTGCATGAACCACGGCGGCATGAGCGCGCGGCACGCCCTCGAACTGCTCGAAGCCGTGCCGGGACTCCAATGGGTGTGGGACACCGGCAACCCGCTCTTCAATCCGGACCGCAGCCGCCCGCGCCCCTGGCCGCGTCAGGACCCGTGGCGCTTTTACCAGCAGGTCAAACCCTGGATTCGCCACGTGCACGTGAAGGACGTGATCTGGGACGCCGCCGCCGGGCGCGAACACTACACCTGGCCCGGCGAAGGCCAGGCGCGCGTGCGCGACGTGCTGCGGGATTTGCTGGCCGGCGGTTATGACGGCGGCATCTCCATCGAGCCGCACATGGCGGCGGTGTTTCACGATCCCACCGCCCCCACCGCCACCGCCGAGGCGCAGTTCGAGAACTACCTCGAGTACGGCCGGCGCCTGGCCAAAATGGTGGATGAAATCCGGGCCGAACTGGCCGGCGCCACGGCGCCTTGACCCCGCCGCCCCGCTCCGTACCCCGCTGGCGGGGACGCGGGCGGCCATCGCACTGGCGGGGCGGGTGCGCTTGTGCAACCTTTGCGGCAACGCGGTGTTTGCAAACCAACCATCGGAGCCTCGATGCCCGCGACACAACAACACTTGAAGCCCTTGGGCCTGCTCGCCAGCGGACTCATTCTGCTGGGAAACAGCCCGGCCCGCGCCATCACGCCGGCAGATGCCGGTGGTACCTCCCCCGCGCTTGAAGCCGCGCCCCCGGACAGCTCGCCTGCGGCCGGGGCCGCCGCGGAGGCCGCGCCGGCCCACCCTTACGAGGTCATTACCCGGCGCAACGCCTTCGGCCTGAAAGACCCCCCGGCCCCCGCGCCGCCGCCCAAGCCGCCGGAGCAACCGCCGGTCAACACCTCGGCCCTCAAACTGACCGGCATCACCACCCTGCTGGGCAAACGCGCCATGTTCGTCCTCAACGACGGCCGCACCAACATCGTCTCCGACCTGGTCCGCGAGGGCGAGCGCGACCGGTTCATCACCAACCTCGAGGTGCTCGAAATTGACGCCGACGCGCGCGCGGTGAAGGTGATTTTTGGCGGCCAGGAAATGCGCCTGGACTTCGTGAACAACGGGCTGCGCCCGCCCACCAACATCGTGGCCACGCCCGCCGGCACGCAGGTGGCCGCCGCCCGCCCCGGTGTGCCGGCCTTGCCGACCCCGCCGACGCCCGGTCAACCACCCGCCACGCCCACCTTCCAGGCCGGCAATACCGCGTTCACCGCCACCCCGGCCGGCGCGGTGCGCAACCTGCCTGCAAGGCCCAGCCGCTTGGGCGGCACGGTCGCGGGCGCCCCGAACCCGCCGGGCGCTGAAGCGCCGCCCGAGGTGCCCGTCGAGCAACAAATCCAAATCCTCCGGGAGCAGCACCGCGTGGCGCGCGAGTTGAACATCCCGTTGCCGCCGCCCCCGCCCGCGCCCGGCTTGGACGACCTGGACCACGGCCCGCCGGCCTTGCCCAACCAGCCGCCCTCGCTGCCCGGGAGCGGTCCGCCGCCCCTGCCGGGCTACGGCCCGCCGCCGCTGCCCGGTCAGCAATGATCACCGCGCCGTGGGCGGCGGGGTCCGGGGCAATCGCACCTTGTGCCACTGCGCCGGCCGGGCATCCACCGGCAGGGAGACGCGCAGAAAGCCGCCGTCTTTGAGCAATTCGCTGCCGGCCAGCGAGGGGCACAGGCGCACCTTGAACGGGCGCCAGCTCCGGGCCCGGCGCAGCGCCCGGCTCATCCGGCGAATCCCCGCGCCGAGGCCATGGATTTCCGGCATGCCCGCCAGCCAGCGGCTCTGCCACAGAATGAGCCCGCTGTGCAAATGGCCGATCACCGTGGCTTCCAACGTGGCCAGCCGCGCCTGCACCGCCGGCTCTTCCGCCAGGAACGGCAACGCGGTCGGGTCGTGACAGAACAGCAGCCAGCGGCGGTCCGGCGCCAGGGCGGTCAGCGCCTCGCGGATTTCGCGCAGGTGCGCGTCCCGCAAGGCCCGCCACTGCGCGCGTTCGGCGGGCAGGGTTTCGGCTTCCAGCACAGGCAGGGCCAGCAGGGTGGAGGTCACGCCCAGCAACGTCCAGGGGCCCAGTTCCACACGCCAGAACGGCCGCAACCCCAGTTCGCCGGTGGCCCGCTCCCAACTGGCCAGCCGCAGCCCGCCCACCGCGCCGGCCAGGCTCGTCTTGCCCAGTTCGTGGTCGCCGAGCACGGCGGCCAGCCGGCCGGGGAAGCGGGCGCGCAGGGTTTCCAGGACGTGCCGCGCGCTGGCGCACGCCGCCGCGTCGCTCACGCCCACAAAGGCCGAGTCGCAGGAGTAATCGCCGTTGGCCACGACCAGGTCCGGCGCGCCGGCCCGGGTGCAGAAAGTCTCCAGGAGATGATTGTGCGCCAGCGGGTCGCGCAGCCAAATCCAGTGTCGCCAGGCCTGCACCAGCAGCCGGGGCAGCCGCCGGGGGATGGCGCGCGCTTCGTAGCCGCGCCGGGCCTGCTCGCCCGGGCTGGCGTAGTGCACGTCGCTCACCACGGCGAGTTGGAAGGCCTCAGGCATGGCGAGGGATTGGGGGGCGGGCGCGCCGGGCGCGCGCCGGGTGACGTGCCGTTCGAGCCGGAGCACGGCGGTGCTTGTGCGGAAACAACCGCCCCGAAAAGGCGACAGGCGCCGAACCGTTTCGGCGCCCGTCGGGCAAGGTCTGCTCTAAGATCAAGGCCGGGTCAGGCGTGACGTCGCCGCCAGACCAACAGGGCCGCGCCGCCCAGGGCGAGCAGGGCCAGCGGCGGCGGCTCGGGGATGATCTGAAGATCGGCGAAGCTGGTGGCGATGCGCAGGTTGTCAATCGAGAGAAACCCGGGCGCGCCCTGGTTGGGATTGACCCCACTCACCCCCTGCCGCAACGCAAAGGAGTTGATGAGCCCGGTAAAGGTGATCGCGTCGGTGGCCGTGACGCTGGGGTCGCTTTCGGTCAGCGGATTGACCCACAAGGTGGTTTGGTCCGTGGCCAGGTCCAAGCGAACGACCACCTCGTAGGTGACGCCCAGGGAGAGGTCCATCGGGTACTCGATCGAGGCGGCGGAGGTCCAGGTTTCGTTGGCGATGGCCAGCCGGAACTTGCCGGGCGCGGCGCCCTCGAGGTTGGCCCCGATCCGGGAGTAGTATTCGTTGAGGGCGTCGGTGCGGAAATGGGCGAAGTAGGACCCCGCGGTGTAGTTGCCCGAGTTGACCGGGAGGGAGGTGAAATTGACCAGAAAGGCGGCGTAGAGCTTGGTGCTGTTGTCCGTCTGCGGGTCAAAGGAGACCGACCACACCCGGGTCACGTCCTCGCCGCCGCCGGCCAGGTCGGCCTGGTTGATGACCGCCTCGCCGGAGGTCACGTCCAAGGGCCGCGACCCGCCGCTGTGGGTCACCCACACGTTGGTCGCCACCTGGCTCAACTGCCCGTCCGGGTAGTTGAACTCTTCCCACATCAGAACATCGGCCATCAAAGCCGGGCCCGTCAGGACCGCGAGGGCCAGGGAAATCCGCGCGTTTTTCATGGGTGTTCGAGTTTGCAGTTCCGGTCGGCTATCGCTTGACGGAGACACCTTACCGTCCCGGTCCAGCGTTAGCAACAGGGGCTGTGTAAAGCGCGGGGGCAGCGTTGAAAAGCAAAAAAAGCGCGCCGGCTAACTGCGGTCCGGAAACGCCGGCGTTGAATTCCGCCCGGCGCCCCGGTACACCTTGGCCCGTGCTGCACAACGCCACGCCATGAAAACTCCCTGCCTCATCCTTGCCGCCCTGACCGCGTCACTCGCCGTGGGGAACGCGCGCGCGGATGAAAATGATCCCCGCAACTGGATCGGCCACGACCGCACCCGGCCGCAACCGCCGGTCGTGGACCCCGGCCAGCCGAGCACCCCGGACCGGGCGGGCCGAGCGCCGTCGGACGCCCTGGTTTTGTTCGACGGCACGGACCTCTCGCAGTGGGTGGCGATGAACGGGGAGCCCACCCGGTGGATCATCAAGGACGGCGCGATGGAGTGCGTGCCCGGCAGCGGGTACATCCGCACGTTGCGCTGTTTTGGCGACGTGCAGTTGCACCTGGAATTCGCCACGCCCGCCCGGGTCGAGGGCCACAGCCAGGGCCGCGGCAACAGCGGCCTGTTCTTCGGCCTGAACCGCTACGAGATTCAAATCCTGGACAGCTACGACAACCCGACCTACGCGGACGGCTCCTGCGCCTCGGTGTACAACCAATACCCGCCGCTGGTGAACGCCTCCCGCCCGCCCGGCCAGTGGCAGACCTATGACGTGATCTGGACCGCCCCGCGCTTCCACCCGGACGGCTCGTTGCGCTCGCCGGCGCGGGTGACGCTCTTCCACAACGGCGTGCTGGTGCAGAACAACGTGGAGCTGATCGGCGACACCGGCTGGGTCACCCGCGGCCCGTACCGCGCCCACCCGGAGAAGCTGCCCATTGCCCTTCAGGACCACGGCAATCCGGTGCGCTTCCGCAACATCTGGGTGCGCGAGCTGGGCCGGCCCGGCCGCCCGGAGCTGTACCTGGCCGACCGCTTGCTCGAGGCCTATACGGGCAAATACCAGGTCAACGAAGACCGGGTCGTCGAGGTCTCGCGCCGGGGCGGCAACCTGTTCTTCCAGTGGGCCGGCGAGGATTTCCTGATGTTCGCCACCACGACCAACCGCTTCTTTGCCAAGACCACGGACATCCAGGTCGAGTTCCGGCGCGAGGGCGACGAGGACGTGGCCTGGTTCTCCGTGGGCGAAGACCCGGGGTGGCGGGCCAAAAAGCTGCGGTAAGCTTCCCCTGAACCCCGCCACGCATCGCCAGTGCCCGAACTTGCGCGTTTTTTCGGGATCGTCGTGCGGATGTACTACGACGATCATCCGCCGCCGCACGTGTACGTCGAGTGTCAGGGCCAACGCGCGAAGCTCGATTTTCAAGGTCGGGTGCTGGCCGGGCGCTTGTCCTCGCGCACGGCGCTGCACCGGATTCGCGAGTGGATGGAGTTGCATCCCCGGGAGCTGATGCGCAACCGGGAACTGGCCGAGCCGGGCAAGCCGCTTGAGCAAATCGCGCCCCTGGAGTAGCCTTCAACGCATGGAAAAATTGGTCCATGTTCGCAACGCCCGCTACTTGCGGAACCACCCCCTGCACCTTGAATTCGAGGACGGGCTGCAAGGCGAGGTGGACCTTGCCGACTACCCGCGGCGCGGCCCCATCTTCCAACCGCTGGCGGATGTGGATTTCTTTCGGCAATTCTCCCTCGAGGGTGGCACGCTCACCTGGCCCAACGGCGCGGACATCGCCCCCGAGCGCCTCTACGAAATGGTGCTGGCTCGCGCAAACCCGCATCTGGAGCCGGCCGGCTGAATTTCCTTACCCAGCTCGCCTACGCATGAAAACCACCTTGAACGCCCTGGCCCTGGCCGCCGCCCTCCCCCTCGGCGCTGCCGACACGGTGCTCGCCCCCGGCGCCCGCGTCGAGAAACTCGCCGGCGAATTTCAATTCACCGAAGGCCCCACGGCCGACGCCGCCGGTAACGTGTTTTTCACCGACCAGCCCAACAACCGCATCCTCCGGTGGAGCGTGGACGGCAAACTGGCCACCTTCGCCCAGCCCGCCGGCCGCGCCAACGGCATGTGCTTCGATGCGCGGGGCAACCTCCTGGTCTGCGCCGACGAAAACACCGAGCTGTGGCTCGTCCCCGCGGCTTCGATCGCCCGCGGCACGCTGGACGGCAAGCAGGTCCTGGCCCACGAGTACCGCGGCAAACGCCTCAACGGCCCCAACGACGTCTGGGCCCACCCCGGCGGCGCGCTCTACTTCACCGACCCCTTCTACAAACGCCCGTGGTGGACCTGGGACCAGATGCCGCAGGACGGCCAGCACGTGTACCGCCTGGCGCCGGACCACCAAACCCTCACCCGCGTGGCCGAGGGCTTCAAACAACCCAACGGCATCGTCGGCACCCCCGACGGCCGCACCCTGTACGTGGCCGACATCGGCGACCGCAAGACCTACCGCTTCACCATCCGCGAGGACGGGTCGCTAGCGGACCGCGCGTTGTTCTGTGAGCTGGGCTCCGACGGCATGACCCTCGACGCCGAGGGCAACCTCTACCTCACCGGCCGCGGCGTGACGGTTTTCGACAAAACCGGCCGACAGATCGAAAACATCCCCGTCCCGGAAAACTGGACCGCCAACGTCTGCTTCGGCGGCGCGGACCGGCAGACGCTCTTCATCACCGCCAGCAAGGGCCTTTACGCGGTCCGCACCCGCGTCAAGGGCGCGTTCCCGGCGGGCAAGTGAATCCCGCCCCTTCCCGGCCCGCCCCCGGGCGGCGCTTGAAGCGGCACCAGCCCGGCCGCCTGCCCGCTGCGGCGCCAGCACCCGCGCGACGCAAACAGCGATTTGTCTCGACCCTTTTCGGCGCGGCCCTCCTGGTCGTGGGGGCGCTCGCCGGTTGGCCCGCCCGTGCCGAGCCGCGGCCGTGGCCGGAGTACCGGGTCATCCTGTGGGTGGGCGATTCGGTGTGGCGGCGACCGGAGAAGGTGCCGCTGTTCCTCGAGCGCCTGCGCGAAATGGGCGTGGACACGGGCATGGTCCACGGGCTCGGCGCCGACCCCCGCCCCTGGCTGGATCACCGCTTCCCGTTCTACGTCGAGAACATCGTCAACCGCGGCCTGTGCCTGAAATGGAACTCGCCCGTGGCCGATTGGGACCGGTTCGTCACGGACTGGGCCCGGGGCGGCCGGCCCGAGAGCGCGTTTGTCCGGCCCTACTGCCTGGACGATCCGCAGTGGTTGGCCTGGGCCCGGGACCAAATGCGCGCGGCGGCGCGACGCTTTGGCCCGCACGCCCCGCTGGCCTACAACATCCGCGACGAACTCTCGGTCACCATCTCGGCCAATCCCTTCGACTTCGACTTCGCGCCCGCCGCTCTGGCCGGCTTCCGGGCCTGGCTCAAGTCCCGGTACGCGGCCGGCTCCGACGCCGCCGCCCTGGCCGCCGTCAACGCCGCCTGGCAAACGGATTTCCCGACCTGGGAGGCCGTGTGTCCGTTCAGCACCGACCAGATCAAGCACCGCATGGCCAGCGGCCAGGCGCAGCCCCGCGGGCCGCCGGACTGGCAGGCCCTCCAGCGGCTCCACTTCGACCCGACCACGGCCCGGGCCGAACCCACCCGCTGGAACTTCGCCCCCTGGGCGGATTTTCGGACCTACATGGACGTGTCGCTGGCGCGGACCCTCGAGGCGTTGCGGGCGGCGGCCCGTGAAGTGGACCCCGCCACCCCCGTGGGCATCGAAGGCACGCAGATGCCCTCGGCCTGGGGCGGCTACGACCTCTGG
>Ga0272446_1003844_pt1 | contig 18456 bp, 17 predicted proteins | sample YNPCB0061_FD_194587 | JGI IMG/M metagenome (GOLD analysis project Ga0272446, IMG submission 194587) | Hot spring microbial mat communities from Yellowstone National Park, WY, United States - YNP-CB-006-1 | ecosystem: Environmental > Aquatic > Thermal springs > Hot (42-90C) > Sediment | place... | reverse complement strand
CTCCCCTTGGGCAAGGCAAAACCTGTGGAAGAGTCAAAAGCTTTACCCGCTTTGGTCTGACGATTCCAATTCCCTAAATCTATCCCCAGTTCAAAATTGTAGTTCCCCGTTTCTCCCCCTGTGGGCATCATAATAATCAATTCTCCTTGGGCAGTGCGTTCCATTCTGTGGTCGGGATTGGCTAGACATAATTCATGGAATTTCTCCCTTGTCAGATATACCACTGGTTTCATATCCAAAATTACTGCGCTCATACCGCCTCCCATATAAATCCCATGTCGATCAATAATCCCACTAACACATCTTCCCCCGATAAAGTGGGCGGGGCATAGAGGATTTCGGGTTCCTGATTAGGGCGATAGATGGCTACCCGTTTAGTTTTTGGCTCAATCAACCAGCCCAAACGACAGCCATTGTCCATATATTCTGCCATCTTCTCCATCCCACTCTGCCATCTGTCAGTGGGAGAGAGTAATTCAATCACAAAATCGGGACACACTGGTAAAAAGCCTTTCCGTTGTTCAGGAGTGAGGGCATTCCATTTCTCTAGGCTAATCCATGATACATCGGGCGATCGATCGCTCCCCTTGGGCAAGGCAAAACCTGTGGAAGAGTCAAACAATTTACCAGTTTGAGTATCTCTATTCCAACAATAGATTTCACCACTCAACTCACAATTCCAATTTCCCGTTTCTCCCCCTGTGGGCATCATAATAATCAATTCTCCTTGGGCAGTGCGTTCCATTCTGTGGTCGGGATTGGCCAGACATAATTCATGGAATTTCTCCCTTGTTAAGTGGATGGGTCGGCAATCTAAAGTAATCATACCTGTTCCTCTTCTTCCCCTAATAGAGCTTGCAATTCTTGAAGCAATAAATCCTCTTCAGTAGAATAAGCCAACTTCTGTTCACTCACCGCCGATTGCTCGATCGCTAAAGCCTTCACTGATTGTAATTTACGCTTTAATTCAGGAGTGGTTTTTTGTAGCTGTTGAGCGAAGTTGTAGCGTTGATTATTCCTAGTTTTAATTGGTTCATTCCAGAGCTGGATGAGCATATAACGCACAGTGGGAATAGCCAAAAACAGGATGGCATACCCTAATAGGAAGACAAAAATACCATTCACGAAACCTAAAAATCCTGTCAAATTTCTTTGCACTGCAGGATGACGCAGGAGTACCCCCAGCAAAAGGGAAGCCCCCAGATAGAATACTCCCAGTCCCCCCGATAAGGTATTGGCACTATCCCCCGCATTATTGAATCGCCATAATTTTTCCTGCAAGAAAGAAGGCACAGATTTCTTGGGACGGCGACTGGCTACCTGCATCAAATCGGGAAAGCGATAAGCTATCGTGCCATCAGGGGTAACTTCAGGATAACCGTTGAAGCGCGCCAATACAGGTAACATATAGTCCTCATAACTACTGGGTTGGGTCTCATCTAAGTAGGGCAAAATTTGCTCTCCTATGACTACTCCATCATAATTGCGAATCACTTGGGCAATCAGGCGATAGCGCTGGTCTTCTAAATCACGGTTGGGATTGCCATCCCCAAAAAGGAAGGAAAATACATTCTCCAAAAAGCCCCGATCGCCCTCTGGCTTGGGCTGTGGTGCTTTGGGGCGCTGGGCTGGTCTGTCCGTATAACTGTAGTCATCATAGACATACACGGGATCGAAAAAGATGAAAAAATTACCTAAAAAACCAAACCAGTTCACATCATTATCCGATCGAGAATCGGAGCGGTCATCGTTACTACTGCTACTGCTAATGATAATTATTGCTACCACGATCGCCACCACCACCAGCACGATCGATACCACAAGCACAATGCCAAAGGAAATGCGCAGAAGATAAAAAAGAAAATTACCGATGTCCCGCCAAAACTTTTGCCAACGGGCGGATGCCGATCGTCTCAACAACACTTGACGAAAATCGCGGGTGAACTTGTAGGCGATTTCACCAGTTTGGGAAACCTGCAAATGACCGCCAGTCAAACTCGCCAAATTGGCGACTTCACGATTAGCGACTTGCAAAGGTAGACCAGTCTGGGAAGCCACATCGGCGGTGGTCACTTGGAAGTTTAATTTTTCCACCGCTTCCATTACAACGGGATTGGGCAACATAGGCACTGGGAGAGAATGGGACACCGTCTCTGAAAATTATACCAAGGGCATTCTCGCCAAAATTATTCTGGTACTGTTTCCAGTATTTGTTCCGCCTGTGGTAGTGTTAGGGTCATCGTGAGTAGAGGGTTGCGCACCCAATTTGGGAATGACATTAAACAATCATACACAACTGCCCTTAGTTACTAAACTTGCCTATGGGGTGGGGGACTTGGGCACAGCAATTACGGCTAATTTGATTGCCTTTTTTCTCCTGCCTTTTTTTACGGATGTGGCAGGTATTTCTCCCGCGTGGGCAGGTTCCATTTTATTGGTGGGTAAAGCGTGGGATGCCATCAATGACCCGATTATAGGGGTACTGACCGATAAAACCCGTACTAGGTGGGGCAGGCGACGACCTTGGTTACTGTTCGGGGCGATTCCGTTTGGGCTTAGTTTTGCTTTGTTGTGGTGGGTGCCCTTTCCCCAACAGCAGGATTTATTGATAATTTATTACCTGATTGTGGCGATTCTATTTAATACTTTTTATACGGCGGTAAATTTGCCCTATGTGGCCCTTACCCCTGAATTAACGGATGATTATGACCAACGCACCACCCTCACTAATTTTAGATTTGCTTTTTCCATCGGCGGCAGTGTAATTTCGGCGGTTCTACATTTATCGATCGTGAATTTATTTCAGGACAATTTAATGGCGGGGATTTTTTGGGCGGTAGTTGCTACTATTCCCGTGTTTATTTGTTTTTGGGGCACAAAAGAAAGACCTATACCCACTGATCAGGGAGAACCAATGCCTATCCTAGAGCAATTTAAAATTGCTTTCAGCAGTAAGCCCTATCTGTTTATTATTGGCATTTATATTTGCGCGTGGTTAGCGGTACAGGCAACAGCTACAGTTATTCCCTATTATATTACCTATTGGATACGCCCTGAAAATGCCAATCAGGTGATTTCTTTAACTATTTTAGCAGTGCAGGGTACGGCTTTTATTAGTTTATTTGCTTGGAATATAATCAGTAGAAAAATTGGTAAAAAAGCGGTGTTTGTATGGGGTAGTTCCGTGTGGATACTAGCGCAAATAGGCTTGTTTGTATTGCAGTCTCAGCAAATTTTGTTTATGTATATTTTGGCGGTTTTGGCGGGGGCGGGGGTGGCGGTGGCTTATCTAGTGCCTTGGGCAATGATCCCCGATGTGATTGATCTGGATGAATTGGTGACAGGCAAACGCAGGGAAGGGATTTTTTATGGGGCAATGGTATTACTGCAAAAGTTTGCGTTGGCGGGGGCATTATTAGGGGTGGGACTGGCTTTAGAAATGGCTGGCTTTATTCCTCCCCAAGGGGATAAACCAGTTTTAGACCAACCAGAAGCGGTATTACAAGTTCTGCGCTTTTTAATGGCAGTAGTGCCCATGATTTTATTGATTATTGGCATTGGTTTAGTTTCTTTTTATCCCATTACTAAAGAAAAACATGAGGAAACTTTAGCCCTTTTAGCCATGGGTAAACATCCTTCCCCCAATCAAGATTAACTATTGCCTCAATGTGTATTCTCATTACAGGATCAGCGGGTTTTATTGGTTATCACCTTGCCGATCGATTACTTCAAGACAAATATACAGTATTGGGTATTGATTATCTGCCAGCCTGTAGGGATTTGTTATTAGTTAAAGCCCGCCTCCAACGCTTGCAAAAGTATACTAATTTTTGTTTTCAAGAGGTGGATATTGGTGATGCGGATAAATTGGCATTATTATTTAGTCAGTACCCCATTACCCGGGTAATTCATTTGGCAGGAAAAACTGGCATCAGGGGTTCACGGTTATACCCTAATTCTTATGCGGAAATTAACATTTTAGGCTGGATCAATGTCTTAGAAAACTGTCGCCGATTTACCATCCCTAAAGTAATTTTGGCTTCTTCCAGTTCCGTCTATAGCAATTCCCAGAAATTACCGTTTAGGGAAGATGAACGATCGGGCACGCCCGCCAGTATCTATGGCACTACCAAACAGACCCAAGAGGCACTCGCCTATAACTATAGTTTTTTGTATGGGATGGATATTACTGTCCTGCGCTTATTCACGGTCTATGGTGCTTTCTATCGATCGGATATGGCTCTATCTATCTTTGCGCGCAATTTGTGGCGGGGCGATCGAGTAATAATTTCGGGTAATGGACAGGTGCAACGGGATTTTACTCATGTATCAGATGTGGTGGAAGTATTTGTGCGCAGTTTGACCAGAGGCGGAACAGGTTATGCGGTCTATAATGTGGGCTATGGTCAGCCCGTGCCCTTGACCAGAGTGATACAATTCATGGCAGAGTATTGGCAAAAAGAAGTAATAGTGGAATTTCAACCCCTCGCCCCTGAAGAGTTAGTCATCAATCACGCTGATACGGGTAAGCTGAAAGCAGACTTCCATTATGCGCCCCAAGTATCCATTGAGGCGGGCATTCCTGCATTTTTAGATTGGTATGAGAGCTTCTATGGGCATGGACTATGATTTGGTGATTTTGGGTAGTAACCAGTGGGCTGAACACTTGGCAGTTACCGCTAATGCTTATGGGGCAAGGACTGCATGGCTGTTGTTCCCTGACCTAGTTTCTCCTTTATTCTTAGAAAATTTAGTTCACGGTCGATCAATTCCTATCGCTGAATTACAGGAACAGGGTATTGATGTAATTGCAGATAGTGGTAACTTCATGGGCAAACAAACTCTGCAAGTGAGCCACAGGCAGATTACCAGTAGGCACTTTGTCCTGTGTGGCAGGGAACATTCACTCAGGGTCAATCGGCGTATTTTTGATTGTCTACATTGGCAAAATCTCTCCTATCCTGACTGCCTCGCTCATTGTCCTACGGTGGCGATCGGTGGGGATGACATTTATGCTTGTATGATTGCCCAGTGGTTGCAGGATGGCACTAGAGAAGTACATCTATTTTTACCGAGGGAAAGGATTTTACCATCACTCGATCGAGAGGCGGGACGGTATCTGCAAGCTACTTTGGAAGCTCAAGGAATTATCATTCACAGCCATCACAGAATCACTGGCGTAAAGGACGGAACGGTATGGGCGGGGAGTGATACCTTTCAGATGACAGCAACGATTCTGCCCTATTTTGTGGAGTTGGTGGATGTGCTCAATTTAGGGTTAGTACCTCCTGCCCGTTTACACTATCTGCAATGTTTTGCTGATATTTATACTATTTTACCCAAAATTCTGATGGGAGCAGGTGTGCCCCGGTCTGCCTCCAGCCTGCATCTAGTGCCCACCCATCCGCCTCTGGGGCAGTGGCACAGTGATTTATTGCTAAAGGTAAAGCGCCCTTGGATAGGTCGATCGTTTGTTCATGGTTTTACCAAAGTGATGACGGATGCCCAAGGGAAAGTGATATTTTTGAGTGCCCTCGGTGGGGCGGTGGATTTATTATTGGCTACTCTCCCCCATCAATATCTGCCCAGATTAGCAGCTCTGCATCCCCTCATCACTGACCTACAGGAGCAGTTCCACAGGCAGAACCCTCCTGCTTCATGGCGACAATTCATTTTGAATGTGAGTAAGGATTTCAATTTGTAGGTTGATTCAATTTAATGGGTTAATGGCACTGGACACAGCGCAAGCCTGCCAAAATTACTCTGGTGTCGGGGGTGTACCAATTGCGAAAAGAAGGACGCAAAACCCAAGGTAGGGTGACCCAACTGCCCCCCCGCAAAACCATGTGTCGATCGTCAAAATAACTGCTGGAATAGCCCTGATAGGGATAGGGGCAAAAGTCGGGATAGGCTGAGAAATAACTCCTGGTCCACTGCCACACCACCCCTAAAAATTCCTGGGCCAGATGGGGATAGGTTTGGCAGGCTTTTTCCCACTGGGCTTCACTGGGTAGTTGCTTGCCCACAAATTGACTATAGGCATGGGCTTCGTACCAACTCAAACCATAGACGATCGAGCGATCGTTTGATAAATAAGACCAGTACTGGGGCGCTTGTATCTGATGGGTCTGCACCCATTGCCAACCCGCCTCTGTCCACAGTGCTGGCTGACTATAGCCCCCTGCGGTGATAAATTCCTGAAATTGACTGCGACAGACGGGCGCACGATCGATGGTAAATTCTGGTATATCTATCTGATGGGGAGAGGATTCATTATCCATTGCCCAAATACTATTGGAACCCATCAGGACTGAGCCGCTGGGGACATGGAGAGGGGCGCTGGCAGGGTCTGGGGAAATCAGCAATGCTGGGGCGGGAGCGACCATGCCCGCTAAGTGTAAGAGGAAATAGATAGTTTCATAGTGCTGGCATTCGTGTTGAATCACCCAGTACCACAATTTTTCCTGTTGTTGCATTTCCCATAAATTTAAGCTGTGCCAATAGTGGCAAATTTTCTCGGCGACGGTCTGACCATAGTCAACCAGCCACTCAAAGCTGGGCAGGCACTGGCGCTGAGCCTTGGGTAAACCATCGGCGGCAAATAGACGATCGTACTCCTGACCATGCACGGGGGGATAGCCCGCCGTTTTGCGTAATAGCCACAATTCTTGGGTATAGATAATGTGCCCTAGATGCCAACCGATGGGGCTAAAACTGGGATGGATTTGGGTGTAAAACCATTGGGGCTGGTGGCCATCAAACAGGGTTTGTACCAGAGTAATGGTGTACTCACGGCACTGCTGATACTGTTGTAAGAGGAACGATCGCACAGGAGATGGGCAGAAATTGACACTAATTGTTGCTCAGGGCAGGGGGAACAGCTATAGTAATTCTGTCGTGAATCGGGGTGTCATTGTGAATTACAGGCTTAGCGTTCCCTTCCTATCCAGTGTAGTCGCTTTGGTATCTGCCCTACCTGCCTACAGCCAAAATTTTACCGATGTAACAGGTTACTGGGCGGAGCAATATGTGTCTGCCCTCGCCCAACGCCAAATTATTGGCGGCTTCCCCGATAACACTTTCAAGCCCAATGCGCCCATTACCCGTGCCCAATTTGCGGCGATCGTGGTGCGGGCATTTAATTTACCTCTCGCTGGTGGCTCTAGTACTTTTGTGGATGTACCAGCCAACTATTGGGCGGCTCCCGCCATTCGTGCCGTCAGTAATTCGGGTTTGGTGACTGGTTTTCCTGATGGCTCCTTTCGCCCCGAAGAACGGATTACCAGAGGACAAGCCCTAATTGTGTTAACCAAGGCTCTGGGGAATAAGGCTACCCCCAACCCCGCCGCCCTCGATCGTTATGCCGATAAGCAAGCTGTTCCCGATTGGGCATTGGACAGCACCTCCCGCGCCGCCAATGCAGGCATTATCGTCAATTTTCCCAATGCCAATGTGATTGCCCCCAATAACATAGCTACCCGTGGGGAAGTAGCCGCTCTCATGTATCAGACTTTATTTAGGATGGGCGATCGGGGTTTACCACCCATTACCATCGGCACTGTGGGCGGCCCTGCCCCTACGCCTCCTGTGGCTCAAGTTCTGACCATAGATAACATTCAACTCAATCGCGACCCCCGCAGTGCTTTTACGGCAGGGGATGAATTGATTGTGACCGCTGTGGGTACGCCCCAAGCTTCCGCCAGTTTTGTCATTGCAGGAATTAACCAAAGTCAGCCGATCGCCATGCGGGAAATTCGCCCAGGGGTGTATGAGGGCAGTTACACCATTCGCCGTACCGATGGACAACTGAATACCAGCTTGGCGGTGACCTTGGCTAAACAGGGTTTTAATAGCATCAGTCGGGATTTCCATAGCTCGATCGCCATCAACTCGACTGGCCCAGATGAAACCCCCCGTACCCTCAAGCCTGAAATCGTGGGACTGAAAAATAATGACCCCATCGCCTTTCCCGCCGAGATTCGGGGCAGGACTATCCCTGAAGCTAGGGTACAACTGGTGGTGGATGCGGTGCGCAATGTGGCAGGGGTAATCAGTGTAACCCAAAGACTGTTAGAGCAAGCCACGATCGCCAATGCCCAAGGGAGATTTATTCTGCAAGTACCGCGGGTCGCTACTTTAACGGGGGCTTCTGCCTATCGTTTGCGATTTAGTGCCACCAATCCCCAAACTAATCAAACCGAGGTCACTGAATTGATTTTGCGCCCCCAATAGGCTGGTTTTAGCCAAACCTATAGCCAAATCCCCGCACTGTCAATAGGTACTTGGGTTCGCTGGGATCAGCCTCCAATTTTTCCCGCAACCAGCGGATATGCACATCCACCGTTTTGCTATCCCCCACAAAATCACTGCCCCAAATCCTCTCTAGCAATTGTTCCCGCGACCAGACCCGCTTGGGCTGAGCCATAAATAATTCCAATAGCCGAAATTCTTTGGGCGACAGGCTCACTTCATCGCCCCGTACTGTCACCCGACATTCTTGGGGAAACATACTAATATCCCCAAACTTATACACCGTACCCTGACAACGGTAGTCGTTGCGATGCCTGCGGATCAAAGCCCGACTGCGGGCAATCAATTCCCTGACCCCAAACGGTTTGCCTAGATAATCGTCTGCGCCCACTTCTAATCCCACTACTCGATCGGATTCGCTACTTTTGGCGCTAAGCATCAACACGGGCACGCCAATCCCTTCGTGGCGTAAGAGCCGACACAGGTCCAAGCCGTTCAGATAGGGAAGCATCACATCTAAAATGATCAACTCCAAGAAATTGTGACGATTTGTTAAACGCAGGGCACTATGACCATCTTCAGCTACTATCACTGTGTAACCTTCATCCCTGAGAGCAACGGCGATTACCTCTCGGATGGTTGGTTCATCTTCTACCACCAAAATTGAGCCAAGGGACTGGGTAGTGGTGGTGCGCAATAATTCCGCCGTGAGTGTAGCCATACTATTCCGTAATCTACTAATAAGTCCATTGTAATACTTTGGGGGTATTTGCCAACCCTGACCTGCTTGCCCCCATAGATTTGTAAACAGGGGCGCTTTGACCGTGTATGTTCTGCGTATCTTCGGCAATGCCATGATCCCCGTCCATCAATTCCCGCCCCTGCAGTTGGGGCACTTAATTAAAAGATATAAAAGATTTTTGGCGGATATTGCCCTCGCCACGGGGCAGATAATTACCGCCCATTGTCCTAATACGGGGCCCATGACGGGGGTGTGTGCTCCTGGTAGTCCTGTGGCGGTGTCCCATCAACCTAGCCCCAAACGCAAACTTGCCTACACCTGGGAGTTGATTCGGGTGGGCGGGGTGTGGGTAGGGATCAATACTAGCCTGCCTAATAAAATTGTTTTACAGGGCTTAAAGCAAGGGGTTTTTGCAGAACTGCGGGATTTTCCCGTAATTAAGACGGAAGTACCCTACGGACAGGAGGGCAGTCGGGTGGATTTTTGCCTGACTGATCCGCATACGGCTCGATCGATGTTGGTGGAGGTCAAAAATACCACTTGGTGCAAACCAGAGTTAGGACAAAATGTAGCGATTTTCCCAGATACGGAGACTACTAGGGGGCAAAAACACCTGCGGGAACTGATGGGCAGTCTTGACCAGCGTACGGACGCGGCCATTGTCTATTTTATCCATCGGGGGGATTGTCCTTTATTCAGGTCAGGAGATGAGGCAGACCCCAAATATGGAGAATTGTTACGGCAGGCGATCGAGCGGGGGGTGAAAGTGTTGCCCTATCGCTTTCAGGTAGATGAGACTGGGGTTTACTATTTAGGCACAGCCACATTGGTTTCAGCGGGTTGGGGCTGATGGCGATATTTTCTGCGGCGCAGACGGCGGAACTTGGGCACTAGGTGCACTAATTCGTGCAAAATCACATACATACAGGGAATGACAAACAGGGTGAGCAGGGTAGCGAGGGACAAGCCCGCAAAGATGACAATGCCCAAGGGCTGTAAAAATTCCGAACCCCGCCCTGCTCCCAATGCCAAAGGGAAAGAACCTAAAACCGTGGTGATGGTGGTCATCATGATTGCCTTGAGACGCATGGGAGCCGCTTTAGTAATAGCCATAGCCCGAGAAATTTTTTCTCGATCGCGCATTTGATTTGTCAATTCAATGAGAACGATGGCGTTATTTACCACAATCCCCACTAATAAAACTGCCCCCGCCACCACAGGAATACTAAAGGGGGTACGGGTCACAAACAATCCGCCAATGCCTCCCCCCAAGGCAAGGGGTACGGTAAACATGATCACCAATGGATCAACCAAGGAGTTGTACTGCACTGCCATCACCACAAACACCAGAAAAATGGCCAGACAGCCCAAGACCACCAATGCCCCCTGTAATTGTTGATTGGTTTCCTGATCGGCATTAGGTAAAATCTGCACCCCTTGGGGCAGATCAATACTGCTTAACACCTGATTTACTTGCTCGATCGCCTCACTTAAATTGGACCCTTGATTCAAGTTCCCCAAAATCATAAACACCTGCCGTTGGTTGAGGCGTTGAATTTCACTGGGTGCCCTGCCCTCCTGCACTTTGGCTACATCTGCCACCCTGATCAACCGGGGACGATCGCCCGCCTGCACAAATAGGGGTAATTGGGCAATCTGGGATGGGGCTACTCGATCGGCTGGGGGTAACTGCACCCGTACATCAATCAGGCGACTGCCGCGCTGGAGTTGGGTGGGCACAGCCCCCTGCACCGCAGTTTGAATGGCATTGCCAATGTCATTGGTATTTAAGCCGAGGCTCTGGGCGCGCTCCCAGTCGGGGATAATTTGTAACTCTGGCTCTGGTCGATCGGTATCGGGACGAAAGTTGGCTCCTTTGACCTGTTCCTCGAGGGCGGATAAAACCTGTCTGCCCGCTTGGGCAAGGGTACTACTGTCATCCCCACTCAACAGTACAGTAATGTCCGTACTGGGCACAGGGGAATTATTTACAATTAGACCCCGCACCTGATCTGGATTTGCCCGCAGGCGCACCCCAGGCAGATTTAATTTGTCCAATTCGCCACTTAGTTTACGGGCGTAGGTGAGGGCATTGGCTGTGGGTTTGAGGGTGATATTAACGGAACTGCGCAAAGGATTGGCGTTGGTACTACTGCCAAAAAAACTGCCCCCCACCGTGGTAAAAGCGTATTCGGTTTCAGGCTGTTGGAGAATCAGCTCTTGCACGATCGACATCACCCGTTGGTTATAGTCCAGGGTAATTTCACTGGGAAACTGGGCAATCACACTTACCTGACCTGTATTAGTGCGGGGCAAAATTTCTTGGGGGATTTGCACAGCCATAAATATACTGCCGCCGCCCAAGAGAGCAAACACCACACACACCACCACAAGGCGAAACCTGATTACCCAGCCCAGCATCTGCCCGTAGAGCATACGCAGTCCCTCAAAGCGATCGTTAAACGACCGCAGTAGCCACCAGCGCCCCACCCCACTTGTCCAGCCAATCCCCAACAGACGGGAAGACAGGGTAGGCACTACCGTAATTGCCACCACAATGGAAGCCACCACCGCGTAGGAAATGGTCAAAATCAATTCATTAAAAATTAAAGACACAAAACCGCCGATCAGCAAAAACGGCACCACCGCCACCAAATTAGTGCTGGTAGAAGCAATCAGGGCTGACTCCACGGCGCTACTACTGCTGACGGTCTGCTCGATTAAATCCCCGCCCTTTAAGTCCCGTCCGCTGGTGGTACTGACAATCTGCTCCATCATCACGATCGAGTTGTCCACCACAATCCCCACCCCCAGTGCCAAGCCCCCCAGACTAAACAAATTGAGGGATAGCCCCGTAAAGCCCATGGCAATCACGGCGGACAGGGTAGAAAGCACAATAGAAGTCAAAATTACTAGAGTTTGGCGCAGGGAACCAAGGAAAAGTAACACTGCCACCCCAGCCAGCAGTGCCCCCAAAATTCCCGAAGCAGTCACATTGGCAATGGCATTGCGGATCAACACCGAGTCATCAAGGGTGGGTAACACCTGGGCATCGGGGGGAATCAACCCAGACTGTTTTAATACTTGTATTTTTTGCCTCACCCCGTCCACCACCTCGATCGTGTTGGCATCAGGTTGTTTTTGGATGGAAATTTTGACCGCCTCCTGACCATTCAGATAGGCAAACAGCCTCTGCTCCTCGGTGCCATCCACTACTTGGGCGATTTCCCTGAGATAGACCCGCCTACCCCCCACTAAAAACGATAGGTCAGCGATTTCTTGGGCATTTTGCAATTTGCCGATGGTTCTGGTTAAAGGCTCACTGGCACCGCCCCGAATCCGTCCCCCCGACACATCTTGATTGCGGCTAGCCAAAGCAGTCAACACCTGATTGGCACTGACCCCAATTGCCTGCATCCGATTTAGGTTCAGGTTTACCGCCACCTCTTCCCGCACGCCCCCCGACACATCCACCGCCGCCACCCCCTTGACCAAGCCCAACTCCTTGGCTAGTTCCTCATCCGCCAGGGTTCTCAACTCGGTTAAAGACAAAGATGGGGAAGTCAGACCAAATTCATACACGGGCAATTGGGAAGGGTCAAACTTGAAAATGCGAATGTCTTCTATATTTTCAGGTAACCTCGATCGACCACGATTAAAAGTAGCAGTCACATCATTGAGCGCCTGATCCACATTCTTACCTGTGGGGAAAAATAAATCCACCCTGACCCTGCCCTCTCGGGTGCGGGAAAAAATCTGATTTACCCCTTCCGTAGATGCCAAGGACTCTTCCAAAGGTCTAGTAATTTCCGTAATTGCCACCTCTGGAGACACCCCGGGGGCATTTAACTGTACAGCAATGCGGGGATAGGTAATGGCTGGCAGTAAATTTACCTGCAATCGGGACACATAAAATACCCCCATCACCACTACAGCGATCGTCAGCATGAGGGTAGCAATGTGGCGGCGAATGGCGAGACCGCTGATGGACATGGGGATTTCCTCACAGAATTTACAGACAAGGGGGAATAACTTGTAAATTAGACTGGCTCAATTAACCAACGGTTCACAGACACACCCCATGTCTATGCCCCATTGTACGCCAACATGTGCCTTCCTAGCTCCCCATGCCCAACCTAGTTGGCATCCCCCGATCGTCCCCGCACCAAATCATCGGGCGTAATATCCGCCAAAAATTCCCGAAAAGCACGCCGTTCCGCCTCATCCGCTTCTCGATCGACGGGGATAGAAGCCTCTAAAATCACCTCTTCCATGACCCAAATGGGACAACGGGAACGCAGGGCGAGGGCAATGGCATCACTGGGACGGGCATCTACTTCACGGCGGGTTTCCCCCTGTTGCAAAATCAACACAGAATAAAAAGTGCCATTTTTCAAAGAATGGATGATCACCTTTTCCAAGGTAATGTCGCAGATGTCTAGGGTATTGATTAACAGATCATGGGTCATGGGGCGGGGTGGAGCTTTGGGATCAAGTGCCCTAATAATGGCTTGGGCTTCCACTTCACCGATCCAAATGGGCAGGTGGCGTCGATCGGCTGTATCCCGCAAAAGTACAATAGGACTGCGACTGCCTGCATCAATGGCAATACCTGCTACCTTTACCTCGATCATTTTGCTTACCTCCCGATCGCCAACCTTGCAAATGTTATGTTTTTGAGTATATATCAAATTTTAGCCCCCATTTTACACTGGCGTAAAGTCGCAGTTGCACCTGTCTCATGAAGTTTAATGAAATTCTGCTTGCCCACACACTGTTATACTAGATGGAATACAGACTCCGCTCAACAAGTGCATGAATGATACTAACTTCCAAGAATTAAAAGAGTTGATTCTCGACATCAACAAAAGAATGGAAATCGGTTTCACCGAAATGAGAGCAGAAATCCAATTAGTCGAGGAGCGCTTAACAGGCAAAATCAATCAGGTGGAAGAAAAACTGACGGGGCACATCAACCAAGTCGAGGAACGCTTAACAGGCAAAATCAATCAGGTGGAAGAAAAATTAACGGGGCGCATCAACCAAGTCGAGGAACGCTTAACAGGCAAAATCAATCAGGTGGAAGAAAAATTAACGGGGCGCATCAACCAAGTTGAGGAACGCTTAACAGGCAAAATCAATCAGGTGGAAGAAAAATTAACAGGAATGGATAAAAGAATTGCTAACGAGGAACTGGTGAGTCGTGGGGTATTTATTGCTCTGGTGGGGGCTGTGCTTACTGGTTTAACTAAGTTCTTTTTCTTTCCTTAATACGATTCAGATTGGAGATGCCTCCTGATCAATGGAGGAAATGACAGTTACAGGAATCGGACTGGTTTCCAGTACCGTTTGGGAGACAGAGCCAAGAACACGCTGTTTACCCACAATAATCCCTGTTGCCCCATATTCCATGGCAGTATTCACGATGCCTTCAGTAATGTTACCTGTTTTGACAATTAGTTCATAGCGCAGGTCTGCCAACACCTGTTCACAGATTTTGGTTAGCCAGGGTATAAATTGGTCTTCTTGTGCCTCTAAAATGTGTAGTACCAACACCTTGGCATCGGTCGGTCTTGCCATAGCCGCCACCCGTTTCAATAATTCAGGACTGAAGGGGCTGTCATCCACCGCCACCAGCAAAGTGACCTTAGTGGTACTACTGACCTTGGTGGGATCAACTTCGTGCCGTTCCAATAATAGGGGCGCTGTAACAGGAATTGCCCATTCCCCAAGGGGCGCAGTCACCAAAATACTCAGGGATGCCAACGCCAACATTTCTGCCCCACCGGGTATGCCTTGACTGAGGGGAATCGCCCCGATCGCCGCCTGCACAGTCGCCTTGGCAGAATCAGCAGGTAAAAGAAACAATTTTTCTGAGGTTGTCCAATTACTGCCCACAGTGGATAGCCACCACCCGATCGATCGCCCCACCAGCGTCCCCACCGCCAAAATTATTAATCCTACCCCCCACACCTGTCCCAAAGTATCGATCTGAATGGATACCCCCAACAGCCCAAACAGAAAAATTTCCGCCACGCTCCACAGACTATCAAACCCCTGCCGCAGACGACGGGCAAGGGGCGCATCCAACTGGATCAAAAAAAAGCCCAGCGCCATTACCGCCAAATAACCCGAATAAAACGGAAAATGCTCCGCCCCCAAGACCAGAAACAATGCCACGCTGGCGGTCACTAGGGTATCTTGGGTCAAGGTTTGGGTCCACACCTGCTTAGAAATAAAAAATACTAATCCATGGGCGACCGCCCAACCAATGATTACCCCCACACCCATCTGACTAATTACTTGCAAAGGGAGCAACCAGCCACTGCCGTCCCCCCCATGGGATACCCCTGTTAAGAGAAGATTAAATAGTAGTAAAAGCATGACATTCGACAGGGCACTGCCCGTGAGTACCGCATCGGGAATCCCTTTTTGCACCCCCCAACCCAGACTTTTCAGTTTGAGCATGGCGGGCACAATCACCGCAGGGGACTCTGCCCCCAGAATACAACCTAAAACTAACCCCCTAGGCAGATCAAAACCCAGTAACCAGATAGCGATCAGGGCTACCACCACCATTTCCCCAAGGGCAGGGAAAAAACCTAGGCGCAGGGCTACTGTCCCCTGAGCGCGCAATTTTTCGTAGTCCAACCCCAGCCCCGCTTTCATTAAAATCACCATCACGGCGATCAAGCGAAAAGTTGGGGCTAGGGGCAATAATTCTGTTAACTGTGGTTGGAGCACCATACCCACCAGAATCATGCCCACCAAAGCGGGTACAGAAAATCTTTTTGCCACCTGTCCCACCGCAAACCCAAGGATTAACAGTAGATTCAGGCTATTTAACATAAACTTACCTAGGGAGCGACAGGGGCATCTTTATCTAAAAATTTTACCACAAATTGCCCAGGGCGCAACCACCCGTGTCTGCGTAAAAAGGTACTGTCAGGTTCTGCTGTACCAAACCTTTCCGGTAATCGATCGCGCAAATTGTTCACCTGTAACTCTAACTGGGACACTTCGGCACTAATTTCCCGCAGTTTTTGTTCTTGGGTAATTTGATAGGGCAAAAATCTCACCAGGGCAACTGCCACCACCGTGGCCAATACCCCAGCCCCTGTGGTGACTAAAAAAACTTCCCAGACCTTGTAGCGCAAGCGTTGCTGTTGCTGGCGCTTCAGCCGAGACTCAGCCAAAGCCACATAGCTTTCTTTCGCTATATCCTTGAACGGCAAAACATTGTCTGCCCCTACACCAAGAGACACTAAATTTTTTTGTCCTGCCGATACAGGTTGACTAGGATAACGCTTGAGGTCGTGGGAAGGGACAGATACCATAAGTCGGGGTCTAGGAGTTGGCAAGGGCAGAACCAAGTAACAGCGCCAAGACGGCGGGGAACAGGGCAACTACCAAAGCGGTCAGCACTTGAGCGTCAGAAATAGCCATATATTACCTCTTGATCTTAAATTGGGTTTGTTTCCTTAATACCATACACCCCGATCGATAATTTGTAAATTTCTGTTGTGGCAGAATGCACAACTTTCGCTAAGATGTAGAAATTGACTTTAATTTTTTACACCCTATTTCTACCCATAATGAGCGAAACCTTATCTAAAGTTCAAGAAATTGTTGCCGAAAAGCTAGGCAAAAAAATTGAAGAGATCAAGCCTGAAGCTAATTTCCAGCATGATCTCGGGGCAGACTCCCTAGATACGGTGGAGTTGGTGATGTCCCTAGAAGAAGCCTTTGACATTGAAATTCCCGATGAAGATGCGGAAGGCATTCAGACAGTAGGGGATGCGGTTGCCTATATTGATAATAAAAAGTCTGCCGCCTAGATGACTGCCCTATCTTCTCTGCAAAGGGTGGTGGTGACTGGTCTGGGAGCGGTTACCCCCATCGGCAATGATGTGCCTACCTACTGGCAAAGTTTACAGCAAGGTAAATGCGGTATTGATCGCATTACCCATTTTGACCCCAGTCAATTTGGTTGTCAGATTGCCGCCGAGGTGAAAAATTTTGACCCTACCCTCTACCTCGATCGCAAGGAAGCCCGTAGGTTAGATTTATTTGCCCAGTATGGGGTTTGTGCCAGTATGCAGGCGGTTGCCCATGCGGGCTTGCAAATTACGGATGCCAATGCCCATCAGGTCGGCGTGCTGTTGGGTACGGGTATTGGTGGGCTAAAGGTCATGGAAGACCAGCACGAAATTTTGACCACTAGGGGTGCCGATCGATGCAGTCCATTCATGATTCCCATGATGATTGCCAATATGGCGGCGGGGTTAACGGCAATTCAGATTGGTGCTAAAGGTCCTAATTGCTGTACGGTCACCGCCTGTGCCGCTGGCTCCAATGCGATCGGGGATGCCTATCGGCTGATCCAACGGGGCTACGCTCAGGCCATGATTTGCGGTGGCACAGAGGCGGCGATTACCCCTTTGGGCATTGCTGGCTTTGTGGCTTGTCGCGCCATGAGCAAAAGGAATGACCAACCGCAATTAGCGTCCCGTCCCTTTGACAAAGAGCGGGATGGATTTGTTATGGGTGAAGGGGCAGGGGTGCTAGTGTTGGAAAGTTTAGACCATGCCTTGGCTAGGAATGCTGTCATCTACGGGGAAATTATTGGCTATGCCATGACCTGTGATGCCTTTCATATTACTTCTCCGCCCCCAGACCACGCGGGGGCGGCACGAGCCATGGCACTGGCGATCGAGGATGCCCAAATTACGCCCGATCGAGTGCATTACATCAATGCCCATGGCACCAGTACCCCTGTCAACGACAGTGCCGAGACTAAGGCAATCAAGACTGTGTTTGGGGATCATGCTTACAAACTGGCGGTGAGTTCCACCAAATCCATGACAGGGCATTTACTGGGGGGATCAGGGGGCATCGAGGCGGTAGCCACCGTACTGGCGCTGTACCATGATTGCGCCCCCCCTACCATCAATCTCACCAACCCTGATCCTGATTGCGATTTAGATTATGTACCCAACATAGCCCGCTCTATACCGATCGAGGTGGCTATTTCTAACTCCTTTGGGTTTGGGGGGCACAATGTAACCCTAGTGTTCCGCAAGTACAGAGCCTAGTCTTTTATCTATATCTACGACCGCGGCCACCAGCCCAAGGGGGAGGTCCACCTGCGGGGCGAATGGAAATCACTTCCCCATTGCTACGGGTGATCCTAAATGCATCCAGTTCCCCTTCATCATACTCGCCAACCACGGTGACCCGTTCTCCGGGGGTGAAATTGAGTTGATGATACCAACGGGGACCCGCATCAACAATTATCAGTCCCGTACCATCGTCCAAAATAAACTCATTGGATGACGTGAACTACCCGACGCTCATTGCTAGGCAATAGAGCGCGGGCTTCCTGATTCAACGGGGATAGCGTCCCACAAAACTGAAGTTTTACCAGATCGACTTACATCCCCTCCGCAGGCAGAAGCGCTAGT
>Ga0272446_1003843_pt1 | contig 18458 bp, 18 predicted proteins | sample YNPCB0061_FD_194587 | JGI IMG/M metagenome (GOLD analysis project Ga0272446, IMG submission 194587) | Hot spring microbial mat communities from Yellowstone National Park, WY, United States - YNP-CB-006-1 | ecosystem: Environmental > Aquatic > Thermal springs > Hot (42-90C) > Sediment | place... | reverse complement strand
CCGGCGGACTCGGCCCCGGCAGCCAAGCCCGACGAGAGCGCCAACAGCAAGATAGCCTGCTTCATGGAGGAAACGATTCATTATGACATCCGCTTCAGGGTCCCGGCAGGCCCCCGGTTGACACTGACGGTTACAGCAAATAGAGTGAGTTTGAGATCTGCATTTCTCGTTGTAGGAGCTTAATCTTATGAATCGGCTTCATGTGCTGCCCCCCGCCGGATCCGTAAGCCGGAGAGGGTTTCTTAAAGGTTGCGCCGCCTGCGCCGCCTGTACGGCTTGTCCCTCGCTTTTGTCAGCGCAAGCAGCGGCTCCTGCTGCCTGGCCAAAAGAAAGAGCGAAAGTCAAAGTGGTCTACTCCCATGCCATGCCCGATAAGGAGGGCTGGCCTTACGTCAATTACGACTACGAAACCCGGAAGAAGGAGATCTCGGCAAAGCTGGAGAAAGCTTTGCCTGGCATCGAGTTTTCTTATGCTACGGTCCGCAACCCCAACGAGGGCGGGGATCTCCTCAATCTTCCCGGCCTCGATGGTTACGTAGTGTATTTGATGGGCATACCCTCCGGAAGGATCGCCCAACGCTTGATCGACGCCGACAAGCGCGTCGTCCTGGTGGATGACCTTTACGGCGGAACCGGAGAATTTTTGGGCGTCTATGCCCGCGCCCGGGAGGCCAAGAAGAAAGTGGCCGGCGTGTCGTCCAGCCGCTTTGACGACGTGGTGCAGGCCGTGCGCGTTTTCGAGGCGCTGCGCAAACTTCAAGCCTCCACGATTGTGGACATCTGCGAACGCCCGAGCCGGGCCGAAGGAAAGGCCATCGAGCAACTGTTCGGCACGCGCGTCCGCACCACGAATTCTGAAGAGCTGAATGAGGCCTACCGCGCCGCCAACAAGGCCGAAGCTCAGCAGTTCGCCAACTCCTGGATCAAGAACGCCAAGAAAATCGTCGAGCCGAGCAAGGAGGAGATTCTGCGCTCAGGCCTGATTTATCTGGCCATGCGCGAGCTCATGAAGCAATACAAGGCGCAAGCTCTGGACATCGACTGCTTGCAGCTCTTTTATGGCAAGAAACTGCCCGCCTATCCCTGCCTGGGCTTATGCCAGTTCAACGACGAAGGCTTAGTGGGCGCTTGTGAAGCCGACTTGGCGTCCACCATCACCATGCTCGCCATGACGTACCTGGTGGGACGTCCCGGCTTCATCTCCGATCCGGTAATCGACACATCCAAGAACCAGATCATTTACGCGCACTGCGTGGCGCCCACCAAACCGTATGGGCCAACCGGCAAGAGCATCCCTTACTACCTTCGCGACCACTCGGAAGACCGCAAGGGAGCCGTGGTCCAGTCGTTCTTCAACCTCGGGGAAATGACCACCACCCTGAAGTTCGGTTCCGCCCGTAAGGAAATCATCTTCCACCAAGCGAAGGCTGTCGCCAACGTCAACGAGGACCGCGCGTGCCGCACCAAGCTCGCCGCCGAAGTCAAAGATCCTTTCAAGCTTCTGACGGAATGGCACAAGTGGGGCTGGCACCGGGTCACGTATGCTGGCGACCACCGCCAAGCGGTCGAGGCGTTTGCGGCGCTGGCTGGAATGACAGTCGTGGTCGAGGGCTAAGCGCACCAGCCCCGCAACCCCGGAAACCGCACCATTTGTGCGATAGTTAAATTTCGGACATTTTTATCGTGTTTCATCAGGAAAGGACTCATTTATGAAAGCGGTACTAGCGCAACCTCAGCAGTCCCTGATTGAGAATCAGGATCTCGTCGACCGCGTGATTGCCAAACACGACGGCCGGCCGGGAATGCTGCTGAGCATCCTGGAGGAAGTCCAGGAAAACCATCCACATAAGTACTTGCCTGCGGAAGTCCTGGATTACATTGCTCATAAGACGAATATCCCGCGCGCGCAGATTTACAGCGTGGCGACCTTTTATGCACTCTTCAACCTGGAACCGCAAGGCCAAAACACCATTTGCATCTGCCGCGGCACGGCTTGTCACACGCGAGGCTCGCGGAACTTGCTGGAGCGGCTCAAACTGGAGCTGGGCGTGAAAGACAGTGGCGAGGAAGGCGGTGCGGACAAGCTTTCCATCACCACTCCGGACCGTAAGTTCACGCTCCGCACCGTAGCTTGCTTCGGACAATGCGCTCTGGCGCCGGTGGTCGAAGTGAACCATCACATTCTTGGCCATGTGAACGAGCAGGCGCTGGAGCGTGAGATTGCCGCCTTGGGGAAAGGGAAGAAGAAATGAAAATCCAGGACATCTCCGGTTTTAACCAGGTCCGCGAAGCCGGGCTGGCCAAGATCCTGCCGGAGCGGCCTCGCATCGGGGTGGGCATGGGCACCTGCGGGTCGGGCAACGGCGCCGAAGGGGTTTACCACGCGTTCGCCTCAGCGATCGAGCGGCACGGGCTGAACATCGCGCTGGCGCGCATCGGCTGTTTCGGCTTTTGTGCGGCTGAACCGCTGGTCAACGTTTACATTCCCGGCAAACCACTGGTGGTCTTCCACAAGGTGCAGGAAAACGACGTGGAGCCGCTGGTTGACGCCGTCGCCCAAGGCAGGCTTCCGGTAAGCCGGGCGCTGTGCAAGATCGAGGATTGGGATCACATCACGGCCCATATCAAATACGGCGCCGGGTATCCGGAAATCCCTTCCTGGAGGGAGATTCCCTTTTTCAAGGGCCAGAAGAAGATCGTCCTTCGCAATTGCGGGTTGATCGCCCCGGAGGACATCGAAGAATACTTTGCCGTCGGCGGCTACCAGGCGCTCTATAAGGTTTTGATTGACGGGCGCCCCGATGCCGTCATCGAGCAGATCAAAGCTTCCAAACTGCGCGGGCGGGGCGGCGCGGGATTCCAAACGGGCATGAAATGGGAATTCCTGCGCCGTGCCAAGTCGGACCAGAAGTACATCATCTGCAACGCCGACGAGGGTGACCCCGGCGCCTACATGAACCGCAACGAGATCGAAAGCGACCCGCATTCGCTCATCGAAGGCATGCTGATCGGCGCCTATGTGACCGGAGCGGGGGAGGGCATCATCTATGTGCGCGCCGAATACCCGCTGGCGGTGCACCGCTTGACCAAGGCCATCGAGCAAGCCAAAGAATACGGGCTGCTCGGCGACAACATCCTTGGGCGAGGGTTCAGCTTCAATTTGAGCCTGGTGGAAGGCGCCGGCGCCTTTGTGTGCGGCGAGGAGACGGCCTTGATCCGGTCGCTGGAAGGCAGAGCCGGACGCCCCACTCCCCGGCCGCCGTTTCCCGCGCAGAAGGGCCTCTGGGGCAAGCCCACCAACATCAATAACGTCGAGACCTGGTATAACATTCCACCGATCATCGCGAAAGGACCGGCTTGGTTCACCGAAACCGGATCCACCAAGAGCGCGGGAACAAAGGTGTTCTCCCTGGTCGGGAAGGTCCAGAACACGGGATTGGTGGAGATGCCGCTCGGCACCCCGCTCAAGACGTTCGTCTACGACATCGGCGGCGGCGCCCCGGCGGGGCGCAGCGTAAAAGCCGTGCAAACGGGCGGCCCATCGGGCGGCTGCATTCCGCAAGAAATGTTCGACACGGCGGTGGATTACGAAACGCTCGCGCAACTGGGTTCCATCATGGGCTCCGGCGGCATGGTGGTGATGGATGAAGACAATTGCATGGTGGACGTAGCGCGGTACTTCATCGAGTTCACCCACTCGGAGTCCTGCGGCAAGTGCGTTCCCTGCCGCGTGGGACTGGACAAGGCGCTTCATGTTCTCAACAAGTTCACCGAAGGCAAAGGAACTTTGGCCGACCTGAACCTGCTCGACGAAATGGGCCGCATGATTCGCGATACATCGCTGTGCGGGTTGGGCCAAACCGCGCCGAATCCGGTGCTGACCACGATGCGGCACTTCCGTCACGAGTTCGAAGATCACATTCGCGCTAAGCGCTGCCGCGCGGGCGTGTGTGAGGACCTCGCCGTATCCCCTTGTGAAAACAGTTGCCCCTTGCACATGAACATCCCCCGCTTCCTTCAGCTCTATAAGGAAGACAAGATCGAGGACGCGTTTCTAAGCGTGGTGCTGGACAACCCGCTTCCTGCCTCTACGGGCAGGGTGTGCCAGCATCCTTGCGACAACCGCTGCCGCCGCGCCAACCTCGACGAGGCGGTGAACATGCGCGAGGTGCACCGCTTCATCGCCGACTCGATTTATAACTCGGACCGCTTTGACGCCTGCGCGCAGCGCGTCGTTGAGCGCAAGCTGCCTGCCACGGGCAAGAAGGTGGCGGTCGTCGGAGCCGGACCGACGGGGCTCACCTGCGCGTTTTATCTCGCTTTACTGGGCCACGAAACCGTCGTGTTCGAATCCAACCCGGAAGCCGGGGGAATGCTGCGCTACGCCCTGCCCGAATACCGGCTGCCGAAAGCGGTGCTGGAGCGCGAGCTCGAGCTGATCCGCCGCCTGGGCGTAAACTTCCGGTTCAATACGCGGGTGGGATTCGATCTGTCGCTGAACGACATCGCCGCGCAGTACGATGCCGTGTTCTTGTCCATCGGCACCTGGAAGGAAGCCTGGGTTTATCTTCCCGGCACTGAGTTGCGCGGCGTGATGCCGGCGCTGTTGTTCCTGGAAGCCGTCGCCAAGAATGAGAAGCCCCCACTGGGCAAAAAAGTGGTGGTGATCGGCGGCGGCAACGCCGCCATCGACTCGGCGCGCACCGCCTTGCGGATGGGCGCCGAAGTGACCATCATTTACCGCCGCGAGCGGAAGGACATGCCGGCCATTGTCGAGGAAACCGAGGCTTGTGAAGCTGAGGGCGCAAACTTCGTATTTTTGGCCACCCCGCACCGCATCGTCGGCAACGCCGATGGCGGCGTGCAGGCCATTGAAGTGGTGAAGACCCGTCCGGGTGAATTCGACTCCTCCGGACGCCGCCGGCCGATACCCACCGATGAGATCGTGCGATACGAATGCGACACGGTCATCCTCGCTGTGGGCGAGACTGTCGACCTGGATTTCTGCCGCGCATCGGGCCTCACGTTAAAAGAAAACGGCACCATCGAAGTGGACCGCTATACCCTGGAAACCAGCCGGCCGAACTTTTACGCCGGCGGCGATCTGATTACCGGCGCCTCCAACGTTTCCAACGCCATGGGCTACGGAAAAAAGGCGGCGCGAAATATGGACGAGCGGCTGACCGGAGCTCAACGCTTCCAGCAGATCTTCCCTGAGTTCGAGTATGAGAACGCCGTTCCCGCGCATCCCAGCGCGAGCCGGCGCCATCACGTCACCGAACTGCCGGCCGAACAGCGCGCGAAGACCTTCGAGGAAGCCACCATCGGGCTCAGCGCCATTGAAGCCATGGAAGAGTGCAGCCGTTGCCTGCGGTGCGACGTCCGCAACGGGGATCACTAAACCCTCTGCGCGCACCGGCACGAAAGGAGTGAAAACTTTGCCACAAAAAGTATCCATTCGAATTGACGGAGAGTTCGTCGCGGCAACCGAGGGGCAGACGATCCTCGAGGTAGCACGGGCCGCGAATAAATATATCCCCGCGCTGTGTTACATGGAAGGGCTGACGCCGGTGGGCGCCTGCCGCCTTTGCATCGTCGAGGTGGCGGGCATCAACCGCCTGCTGCCGTCCTGCACCACGCCGGTGCAAGACGGCATGTCGGTGACCACCAACTCGAAAAAGCTACAGCTTTACCGCCGCATGATCCTGGAATTGCTTTTTGCCGAACGCAACCACGTCTGTGCGGTTTGCGTTTCCAATGGCCACTGCGAATTGCAGGCCCTGGCTCAGCGGCTGGGCGTCACCCATATCCGGTTTCCTTATAGTTATCCCAAGCTCAACGTGGATGTCTCGCACCGCCGTTTTGTGCTGGATCACAATCGCTGTGTGCTCTGCACCCGCTGCGTGCGAGCCTGCGACGAGCTGGAGGGCGCGCACGTCTGGGACATCGGCATGCGGGGCGTCAACTCGCGCGTGGTTTGCGAACTGAACGCGGAATGGGCCGAGTCCAGCGGCTGCACTTCCTGCGGCAAATGCGTGCACGTGTGCCCCACGGGCGCACTGGCCGAAAAGGGCATGGCGGCGGAAGAGATGGTTAAGCACAACGAGAGAATCGTTCAGTTGGCGGTGCGGAAAGGAGGCCAGTGATGGCGAAAGCGAAAGTAGCCACGGTTTGGCTGGACGGCTGCTCGGGCTGCCATATGTCCGTCTTGGATATCGATGAGACCTTGGTGGCCATCGCCAAGAAGGCGGACATCGTTTACGGCCCGCTGGTGGACGCTCAGGAGTTCCCGGAAGGCGTGGACGTGACGCTGGTGGAAGGAGCGGTTTCCAGCCAGGAGGACATGAAACTGATTCAGTTGATCCGGCAGCGAAGCAAAATGATCGTCGCCCTTGGGGATTGCGCCGTCACCAGCAACGTGCCTTCGATGCGCAATCCGATTCCGGTGAAAATCCTGCTCAACCGTGTGTATTGCGAAAACGTCGCCGCGCAGCCGGGCATTCCTACCGACGGCGTGCCGCCGCTGCTCAAGCACGCCATCCCGGTACACGAGGCAGTCAAAGTCGATTTGCACGTTCCAGGCTGTCCGCCCAAAGCGGAAGCCATCGCCTGGGTTCTGACTGAGCTTCTGGAAGGCCGTAAGCCCGATCTCGGCTCGAAGGTCAAGTTCGGATGAAGAGGAAACGCGCCATGAACAAGATCACCATCAGCCCCGTAACGCGGATCGAAGGCCACGCCAAGATCACCATCAAGCTGAACGAAAAAGGCAAGGTCTCGCGGACGCAATTTCATGTTACGCAGATCCGCGGCTTTGAGCGCTTCACCGAAGGGCGCCCTTACTATGAGATGCCCGCCATCACAGCGCGCATCTGCGGCATCTGCCCGATCAGCCACTTGCTGGCTTCCGTGAAAGCCTGCGACGCCATCATGGCCGTGCAGATTCCGGAAACGGCGGTCCGGCTGCGGGAACTGCTGCACTTCGGCCAGACCGTGCAGAGCCACGCCCTGAGCTTCTTCCATTTGTCCGCCCCTGATTTGCTGCTCGGCATGGACTCGGATCCCGCCAAGCGCAATATCCTCGGCATCCTGGAAAAGCATCCTGACGTCGCGCGCGACGGCATAGCGTTGCGTAAATTTGGACAGCAGGTGATTGAGCGGCTGGCCAAAGAGCGCATCCATCCCTCATGGACCGTTCCGGGCGGGGTGAACGAACCGCTATCGGACGAAAACCGCGACAGGATTCTCGCCGAACTGCCGCTAGCCAAGTCCATCGCGCGCCGCACTCTGAAGTTCTACAAAGGCGTGGTAGACAACTTTCAGGACGAAATCGCCACTTTCGGCAACGCACCCACGATGTACGCCGGGCTCGCCGACGCGCGCGGGAGGCTCCAACTCTATGACGGCATGATCCGCTTCCGCGACGCCGATGGCAACATTGCAGCGGAGGTCGAACGCCCGCGTGAGTACCAGAAGTACATCGGTGAGGCGGCGCTGCCCGATTCCTACCTCAAAGCCCCGTTCTTTAAGCCGCTGGGCTTCCCTGACGGAGTCTACCGCGTCGGTCCCCTGGCGCGTTTGAACGCTGCCGACATGTGCGGAACCACGGAAGCCGACTCCGAGCTCAAAGAGTTCCGGCAACGCTATGGCCGCATGGTCCACAGCGCGTTCCATTACCATTACGCCCGGCTTATCGAAATCCTTTACGCCTTGGAGAAGATGGAACAGATCCTCGACGATCCGTCGATTCTCGACAAGCACGTGCGGGCGCAAGCGGGGGTCAACGCCCTGGAGGGCGTCGGCATCGCCGAGGCGCCCCGTGGCGTCTTGATCCACCACTACCGCGTGAATGAGCGCGGCGCCATTACTTGGGCCAACCTCATCATCGCCACCGGCCATAATAATTTGGCCATTAACCAGAGCGTCGAACAAGTAGCCAGGCACTTCGTGGACGGCAAGAAATTACAGGAGGGCATGCTCAACCGCGTGTCTGCGGTGGTGCGGGCCTATGACCCTTGCCTGAGCTGCTCCACACACGCTCTCGGGCAGACGCCGCTACGGATCCAGTTGCTCGACGCAGACGGCGCTTTAGTGGACGAAATCGCCAACTGAGGCGGCTGAGCGCCGCCTCAGTGCCGCTGCATCAGATTCAAAAGTTTGCGGTCCAGCTTGTGGCCGTACCAATCTTCGTAATCGACATCGGAGCGTCCGGAATCCAGTACGCCGAAGCTGCCGCGGAAATTCCAGAGCGCCCAGCCGATGCCGTGGCTTTCCAGAACCTCCAGTACGTCCTGGAACCACGCCAGAAACACGGCGTGCGGCGTCTTGTTGTAACAGCCGCACTCCCCGCAGTGTACGCCGATGCCCTTGCGGGCGAGTTCCGCCCACGGAGCGATCCGTTTTTCGAGGATCTCCCGGCTGGCAGTCACCGTCCCGTCAGCCTTCTTCATGGGCCAGGTGGGCTCGGGGAAAGTCCCCTTCCGGTCGACCCAAGAAGCGCGGTAATGGCTCAAACCTCCCGGCCAGTACGCGTGCAAGCTCTGGGCGACGCCGGTGGGGATCATCTCGTCCACTACGGATGTGCCGGTCTCCAAACCGTCAATGAGAATTAAGCGGCGAGGGCTGGTCTCGCGGATTTTATTGACCGCCGCCGTCATCACGCGCCGGTAGTCTTCTCGAGACATGTAATCTTCGCGCGGGCGCGGCGCTTCATTGAGCAGGTTGAAACTCAAATCGAATTCCGAGACCCCCTGGTAGCGTTTGGCGAAGTAGTCCCAGTGGTAGATGAAAGCATCTTCGGCGCGGCTGTCCAGCCACAGAATGAATGGCTCCCGGTCGGGGTTATTGACGCAGTACCCCGGAGCCCGGTGGAAGTTCAGGCTCACATGCAGGCCGTATTTGCGGCCCAACTCGACCATGCGGTCCACCGGCTCAAGGGCGCTCTCTTTAATCTTCAGCACATCCTCCACTCGCAGTTTCCTCGTCTGGGGCCAGTCGCTGTCCACCCACAGCCAGTAGTCCATCGGAAAGCGAACGAAGTTGAATCCCCAATCGCGGATCCAGCGTAGCTCTTCTTCGCGCACCAGCAGGGACTTCCGGTCCTGTTTGGCGAAAGCCTGAAACATGTCCAGCAGGTTGAATCCGCGCCAGCGCGGCAGAACGGTCTGGGCCACTTTGAACGAGAAAGACGTCTGGGCGGCGGCGCCGGCGGCCGCCGCCGCGCCCAGGAACGCACGGCGGCTCAACGTGGACAATCCCATAAAGCTGCAATTATATCCGGCCTCGGGCAGACACTCGATCCACGGGCGCTCGGAAGCCGGCGCGCTGGCAGATCGGAGTCGGCGCCCTTGCCGCATACCTTTGGCGAACTCAAGAAAACCTGAAGCCCGCAAGATCCGGCTTAAAGGGCGGCTTCCAGAATCCCCATCAATTCCGCATTGCTTAAGGGCAGTGGGTTGCCCTTCATGCTGCTCGCCTGGGACGCTTTGGCGGCCACCTCCGGCACGTGGGCGGCAGTCAATCCCCACTCGCCCAGGCGTGGGATGTTCAGCAGGGTGCAGGTTTCGTGAACCCAGGCCACCCCGTCTTCGGGTGCGGAATCGCTGTTTCCTGTCAGGAGGCAGGCGACTTGGGCATAACGCCTTATCACCTCGGCAGCGCCTCGTTGGTGAGCGGCTTGTATGTTGGCCTCCATCACATACGGCAGCAGTGCGGCACACACCGCACCGTGCGGCGCGTCGAACATCCCGCCGATCGGCGCCGCAAATCCATGTACCGCTCCCAGCCCGGAATTGGCCAGGCATAAACCTCCCAGGAGGCTGGCGAATGCCATGCCGCAGCGCGCCTCGCGGTCGCTCCCATCCTGATACGCGCGGCGCAAACACGCGGCCGCCTGCCTCATGCCTTCCACCGCGAACAAGTCCGTAAGGACATTGGCGCGCGAGGATACATAAGGCTCGATGAGCTGCGTCAAAGCGTCCAAACCCGTCGAGGCGGTGACCGCCGGCGGCAGGCTCAGGGTCGCATCCGGATCGACAATCGCCAGACGCGGAAGCATGTAGGGGCTGCGAAGGCTGGCCTTCACCTTGTGCTCCGGCGAAGCTAAGACCGCATTGCGCGTCACCTCAGCCCCGGTGCCCGCAGTAGTCGGAATGGCGATGCATGGCAAAGACGGCTTGGCTAGCGGACGCCCGGCGCCGACGACTTCCAGGTAATCGAGTGGGTCGCCGCCGTTGGCCGCCAGCGCCGCCACCGCCTTCCCCAGGTCAATGGCGCTGCCGCCGCCGAAAGCAACGATCAGATCACAGCGTTCGGCGCAAGCCAGCGCCGAAACCTGGCGCGCGGCGTCCACCGTGGGCTCGCCGCACACGGCGTGCGAAAGGCAACTGACCCCGGCAGCCTCCAATTCGCGGGCCAAAGCGGCCGCCTGCTCTGACGAACATCCGTGCACCAGCAGCGCGCGCGAACCCATCTGCCGCGCGGCGGATGGCGCTTCCCCAATGCGTCCCGGACCGAACAAAATTCGCCCGGCGGTTGCGAAGTCGAAAGTCATCTCACCAGCCTTCGTCCGGGGGAAAGACGTTGCTGAATTTCACGCTGCTCCGCGGTTCCGCCATCATCGGCGCCACCGCGTCGCGCCACTTGGCATAGTGCGCCGTCGCTTTGTGCGCCGCCGGAGCATCGGCGTCGCGGTAGACCTCCACCAGGATGAACCGGGTGGGGTCGTCGCTCTGCTGGAGCACGTCAAACCGGGCAATGCCGGGCTCTTGAACGCTCTGGCGAGCGTTCTCGACGCTGGCCTCGCGAAAGGCTTCGACGAACTCCGGTTTCACGTGGACATGCACATGCACTACAATCATTTCGCTCCTCCTTCAGGCGCTCAGATGGGAAAAAACGGCTTTGGCGCCCTCGAGCATGAAAGCCACCTCGCTGCCGCAGCCAATGAACAACATGCCTTGGTCCCGCCAAAAACGCGAAAGCTGAGCATTGCGGGTTTGCGTGCCCGGCGCCACGCCGTGCGCCAGGCAACTGTCGCGGATCTTCTCCATCGCCGCGATCATCTTCGGGTGTTGGAAATCTCCGGGCACCCCCAGCGAAATAGAAAGGTCCACAGGACCCACCATGACGGCGTCAATCCCTTTGACCGACAGCAATTCCTCCCGCATCTCGACGGCGCGCAGCGTCTCGATCTGAAGCACCACCAGAGTGTTTTCGTTTCGATGCTCGGCGATCTGCGCGATGCTAACCGGCTCAAAATCGACGTGGATCGGCGTCAACCCAAAGCCGCGTATCCCTTCGGGCGGAAACTTGGTCCAACTGACCGCCTTTTCCAACAACTCAACGGATTCCACCCGCGGGAAAATGATGCCCATGCCCCCGCAGTCCAGCGCTCTCGCCACCAGCGAATATTGCAGGTCGGCCACCCGCACCACGGGGCACAACCCAACTTCGTTGGAGACCCGGCACACGTCGTAAACCGTCTCAATCCCAAAGTCGCCGTGCTCTGTGTCGATAAAAGCCCAGTGAAAGCCTGCGGCTTTCAGGATGCGCGCCACATCGGGACTGCGCAGGATGCCGTAGCTGGTTCCAAACTGGGGTTTGCCCTCTTTGAGGGCCTTCTTGACATGGTTGATGGTCATGAACAGGCGTAGCCTCAGTGGTCATTCTCCGCAAACCGCGCCGCAGAACGCAAGTCAGGCCTGGGGCGCGAGCTATCTCGGATTCAGAAGGCCCTTGGAGACCGCTTGCGTCTGATCTTATTGCGCGCGGCTCAGATCTTGGGGGCGTAGTAGCCTTTGCGAGACCGTACCACGAGATCCTTGCGGCCCTTCACCCGGACCTCAAACGGCTTCCACTGCCCGTCGGCGATCAGCGGCTCAGGCCGGTACATCAAGGTGTATTGATGGCGAAGCTCGTTGGAGATGTTCTCGAACGATTGGGCGAGATCTTCCACTTTAAAGGGGAAGAACGCCAGCCCGCCGGTCTCTCGCGCAAAGAACTTAAGCACTTTGTCGCCGTCCGTCTCCACCCGCGTAATATTGGTGGAAATGGTGTAAATGACCACATCCGCCTTCTGCGCCATCTCCAATGCCTGGTTGCGCGTGTACCGGCTCTGGTTGTCTTCGCCATCGCTCAGAATCACCATGGCGCGGCGGAACCGGTGCCTCGGCTGGTCCTGAATTAGCTTGTCGCGGCACGAAAAATAGATGGCGTCATAGAGCGCCGTGCCTCCTCCGGGCCGCAATGCCCGTATGGCCTTCACCAGCTTGGGAATGTCATCGGATAGGTCGGCCACCAACTCCGTGGCTGTGTCGAAGCTAACCAGCATGCCCTTATCCTGTCCCTTGCGGATCAGGTTGTTGACGAATTCCACCGCCGCTTCCTGAATGAACTTGAACCGGTCGCGAACGCTGTTGCTGGTGTCGATCAAAATGGCCAGCCGCAACGGCAGATCGGTTTCGGCGGTGAATTCCAGGATCTTCTGCGGGCGGCGGGATTCGATCACTTCGAAATCGGACGCCGTGAGATTCGTTACGAACCGCCCCTTTCGGTCCGTGACGGTAAACTGGAGGCCGACGCGGAACACGTCCAGGACAAACCGGCTGTCGGTCGGCTCCACTTGCGCCGAATTCTTGGCCGGCGCGGAAGCAGGACGTTGCGCCATGACGCACACGGCCGAGATCGCAAAAATGCCGACGATCGTTAAGAACCGCCTCATGGAGTCGCCCTGATTCGATTATAGGGGTCCGGCCAGCCAAGCCTCAAGTTCGGCGGGAAGCGGCGCGCACACATCGACGAGGCGCCCGCCAGAGGGACTGCGAAAAACAATTCGGCTGGCGTGGAGGAAAAAGCGTCCCCGGTCCGGCTCCGCCTTGGGCGCCCCGTATAGCCGGTCGCCCGCCACAGGATGGCCAATGCTCGACAGATGAACCCGGATCTGGTGCGTGCGGCCCGTGCCAATACGAACCTCGAGCAGCGTGTGCTTGCTGAACCGCCGAAGCACGCGGTACTCCGTCACCGCCGCACGGCCCCCCGCCACCCCGGCGGCCATCCGCACCCTGCGCACCGGATCGCGCCCGATCGGCTTGTCGATGCGGCCCGTATCCCTCTTCACCAGTCCGTGAACCAGCGCAAGATAGACCTTTTCCACACTTCGGGAGGCAAACTGAGCCGCCAAGCGCCGGTGGGCTGCATCCGTTCGCGCCACCACCAGCACACCGCTGGTGAGTTTGTCCAAACGGTGGACGATGCCGGGCCGAAGCGGACCGCCCATCTCCGAGAGCCGCTCGAACCGGTGCAGCAACGCGTTCACCAGGGTCCCGCGGAAGTGCCCAGCCCCGGCATGCACCACCACCCCCGCCGGCTTGTTGACCACCACCACATCGGCATCTTCATAGAGCACCTCCAATGGAAGGTCTTCGGGCTCAGCGCGTAAAGGCGGCAACTCGCCAGGCTCGACCTCGATGGATTCTCCCCCGCGAAGGATCGCTGAAGCCTTGGCCGCCCGTCCGTCCACTTGCACGCGCCCTTCCCTGATCCACGCCTGAAGGCGGGAACGGCTGAATTCGGGCAATCTTTCCCTCAAGAACCAGTCCAGACGCTTGCCCGCGTCGTTAGACTCCACAGTGAGATGCACTGTCTTCGTTATATATTCAAAGAGTGATTCAATGTGCGGTAGTGCCCGTCGCGGGGCTGGGGACCCGCCTGCTTCCGGCCACCAAATCCCAACCCAAAGAGATGCTTCCGGTGGCCCGCAAACCCATCGTCCAGTACGTGGTCGAAGAGCTGGCGGCCAATGGTGTCACGCAGATGGTGTTTGTCACCGGCAGGAGCAAGACTTCCATTGAGAACCATTTCGACTCGGATCCGGAGCTTACGCGCGTGTTGACCGCCGCCAACCGGCACGAGTTGCTCGAAGACATCCGCTTTGACGACCTGAGCCTGGAGATCTTCTACACGCGCCAGCGCGTGCAGCGCGGCCTCGGCGACGCGGTCCTGTGCGCGGAGCATTTCGTTGGCGAACGGCCGTTCGTGCTGGCCCTGGGCGATTCTATTATCGGACTGCACGGACAGTCGAACGCCGTCTCTCGCATGACGCAAATCTTTGAGTCCCGTTTGGCCAGTTGCGTGCTCGCCGTCGAGGAAGTCCCCATCGAGGAAACCAGTCACTACGGCATTATCCAGCCCGCCGGCGGAGATGGCGATTTTATGCGTGTCCTGAATGTGGTGGAAAAGCCCAATCCCGACCAGGCGCCCAGCAACCTGGCCATTGCCGGACGTTACATCCTCTCCCCCCTTATTTTCGACCTCATCCGCCAAGTGAAACCCGACAAGCGCGGCGAAATCCAACTCACGGACGCCATTCAGCGCATGTGCGAGGAAGGAAAGCGGGTTCTCGCCTTCAAGCTGCCCAAAGACGAGCGCCGCTACGACATCGGGAACTTCCCGAGCTATTACCAAACGTTTGTCGAATTCGCACTGTCAGACCCGGACTACGGGGAGGAGTTCGCCGCGAAGTTGCGCCAGATTCTGGCGCACTACGATGCTCAACAAGCAGTGCGGTGAGCCGCCCGTTTCTTCATCTGCCTGCTAATCGATGAAGCCCCGCCAAGTATTGCCGTGTTCATCCCGCAACACGACGCCATAGGCGTCCGAAATGCCGCAAATCACGTTGCCTTCGGCGTCGCGAAAACGAAACCGAATGGTGTCGTCAGCTTGCCGCTCTGCCTGCCCCCGCCATTCGTTGCCGAATTCGTCCCGCAGGCGGACGAAATCCCCATCCCCGTAACCGGACACGGTTTGGGTCTTACTCTCAAAGCGGAAAAAACCGCTAGGCATGCTCAATCGAGATCGGCGGCGGCGGTGGATCATCCCACTCATCAGATCGATCCCGGCCCCGCTCGCGCTACAAAGGAAAAGCCTGAGACGGAGCCGCAATTCACCTTACGACTTCTTAAGGCCGGCCGGCGGCTCGATGATCGGTTTCAGTACGCCCGCACCGATAGCCTTCATCTCCGCCTCCAGGCGCCGGTACATCTCCTCGTCGCGATAGGCGCCTACAATGGCGCCGCCGGAGCCGGCGAAGTTGGCCGAAGCCCCGGCGCGGCGGGCGGCGCGGATCATCTCCAGATTGCCCGAACTGATCTGATAAAGCTTGGCGCGCAGGTCAAAATTGGCGTCGATGAGGCGGTTTAATTCCTCGTAATCGCGATCCAAGAGCGCCTGGCGTCCCCTCTCCGCGTAACTCGCCCAAGTCTTCATCGCCTGCACCACTTCCGGATCTCCCGCCCGCCAGCGGGCGCGTACGTCGTTGTGGAAAACTTCGGTCCCCTCGCTGAGCGTGGTCCGGTAAGCCACATACAGGTTCGGCAACAACGCCGGATCCAGGCGCTCGTATTCCCCATAGCCCCGCGATTCGAGCAACTCCCGGGCGAAGTTCATGTAAACTACGCCCTCATACGCCTGAATGACGCGGTCCTGCAAACCCGCCGGTACGCCCAACTCCTTGGTCTCGGTCTCCAGAACGATGTTCGGCTGGATATGCAAAGGAATCTCAATTTCGTAATATTGGCACAACGCCCGCAGGGCGGCGGTGATGATGGCGCTCGATCCGCCCAGTCCCAGCCGCAGCGGAATGTTCGACTCGTATTCGATAGTAAAGTTCCGCTCCGGCAGTTCGATGCCGTGCTCCCGGCAGTAGTCCATGAAACGGACAATCAGCGCCCGGATGATGCGGATTCCGCCATAATAGCCGCGCCAGCGGGTGGTTTCGTATAGGTCTTGGAGATTCTCGAAAACGGGCATGTCCGCCTTGCCGGCCCGCAGTTCCAAGCGCGCGCTCGGAAACAGCAGCACGCGGGCGCGGAAGTTTCGCACCAGAAGGGAAATGGTCTTGCCGTAATAGCCGTCGCTCGGGTTCCCCAGTAGCCCCGCGCGGGCGTACGCATAGGTCTCAATCATGTGGGTATCGCCTACAGTCTGCCATACTATTCGTCTATGCGGATGGTCGTGCAGCGGGTTTCGGAAGCCTCCGTGCGGGTGGAAGGCGAGGTGGTGGGTTCGATCGGGCGTGGTCTGCTGGTCTTGCTAGGGGTGGCCCGCGGCGACACGGAAAGCGACGCCGCGTTTTTGGCGGAAAAGACCGCTTCATTGCGAATTTTCCCCGATCATGACGGGAAAATGAACCGCAGCGTGACCGAGGCTGGGGGCTCGGTGCTGGTGGTCTCGCAGTTCACTTTATATGGGGACGTCCGCAAAGGCCGCCGCCCGAGCTTCGACCAAGCCGCCCCGCCCGAAACGGCCAAACAGCTCTACGAACGCTTCGTCGAGATGTTACGCTCGCGCGGACTGCATGTCGAAACAGGCGTTTTCCAGGCCATGATGCAGGTGCACTTGGTGAACGACGGCCCGGTGACGATCCTCTGCGATTCGCCCGCCCGCTAACGGTTGCAATCATGTGCGCCAGCCATGGCGGCGCGCCACTTCCTCTACAGGGCCGGAGTCCACGATGCGGCCCCGCTCGAAAAATACCGCCCGCGTGGCTAGTGCGGCGGCAAAAGCGGCGTCGTGCGTGGCCACTAACTTCGACTGCGGTAGTGAGCGGAGCACATCGAGCAAGTGGCGCTGCGCAGGCGGATCCAAGAAGGTCGTGGGCTCGTCCAGCACGAGGATTTCAGGACCTGTCGCCAGCACGCCCGCCAGCGCCACGCGGCGCTTTTCGCCAGCGCTCAAGTGGTACGGCGCTTTCCCCGCAGCAGATTCCATGCCTACCTGCGCCAGCATCGCAGCCGCGATTTTCTGAGCTTCTTCCGGAATCACACCCTGGTTCAGCGGACCAAACGCCACATCTTCCAGCACCGTGGGCATGAACAGTTGTTCGTCGGCGTCTTGAAACAGCATGCCGATTTTTCGCCGGATGAAGCGCAGGTTCTCACGCCGCACCGGCTTGCCGCACACAATCACCTCTCCTTCCCCACGCAGCAAGCCGATCAGGTGCAAGAGGAAGGTCGTTTTGCCGGAACCGTTGGGGCCGAACAGCGCCACGGTCTCTGCCGGATCGAGGCGGAAATCTACCCCATCCAGAGCGAGCGCGCCGTCCTCATAGCAGAAACGGAGCCGCCGGACTTCGATCAACGGTTCCACGCTTGGCCTCCGCCGGTACGTATGCCGAGAATCAACAGCAGCGCAACCGTCAGGAAAAGAAGATCCGCAACGCGGAACCGGCTGCCGCCCAGAGCCTCAAAACGGCCCTTAAATCCTCGCGCCTGCATCGCGTGCTGGATCCCTTCCGCTCGCTGGTAGGATCGAGCGAATAATACTGCCACCGCGCCCGCTGCCGCGCGGAACCGCAAGCGCCGGTCGCCCCCGCGGCACGCGGCAGCCAGCCACATGTGTTGCGCCTGTTCGGAAACCACAAACAAATAACGGTAAATGAACTGCATCAGGAGAATCAAAATCCGGGGAACCCGAAACCATTCGGCTGCCCTGCACAGAGCCGGAAACGGCGTGACGGCCAACAGCAGGATCACGCTAAAAGCCGAAGCATAACTCTTAAGCACAAGGGAGGCGGCCCGCTCCGCATCCCCGGACAGCCAGCTCATGGCGGCAAACGTCCCCGTAAACGGCAGCACCAGACCCGCCCGCCATAGAAGGCCCCATACGGGCAAGCGTGCAAGGCTGGCCGCAATGGCCGCCAGCGCCAGACTCCCTGCTACCGGACCATACACGCCCGGTCGAACCGTGGCGATGGCCACTAGAAGCGCCAAAGCCGAGGCTAGCTTCACCCGGGCATCGCGGGCATGAATCCAACTTTGCCCGCGGCTCCAGCGGTCGAGCACAACGTGGTGCAATCAGGACCTCCTGCGGGTAGCTAACCACCGTCCGGTCGCGAATAAGAGCACGAGAATCAACCCCAGCCCGAGCAGCCCGGCTGAAGCCTTCCGCAGCCAGTCCCCCGGCAGGAAAGCCGTCTCATAATCTCCGAATGGGGTGTGAAGGAGGGTCTGGGCGCGAGCTGCCACCCCGGAGTCCTCCAGAAAACGCTCCAGGGCGTCAGGCAGCGGCGAAGCGATAAGCACACCAAGCACGGCCAAAATCAGAGCCGCGCCGCCGAACAGCCAGATTGCGGGTCTGACCCCCTGCCCTGACTCCAGCACCCACCCGGGATGAATCCGGCGGATCGCGCCCAGCGCCGCAACCGTGATAACGCCCTCCGCCAGGGCGTTCACCAGGAAGAGCGAAGCCGTTACAACCAGTAGCTCCGGCCGCATGGGCACGCCGGAAACTAGTAGTTGCCCCAGCGCCAAGAAAGCCCCCACCAACACAGAGAACGCCGCTCCTAAAAACACCCCGGCGCGGCTTCCACGCAAAAGCCGGTACCCCAAATGCGCCGCCAGAACCCCGGCCAGCGCCATGTTCCACACATTGGCGCCCAGCGCCAGCACCCCTCCGTCTTGGAAAAC
>Ga0272446_1003842_pt1 | contig 18464 bp, 16 predicted proteins | sample YNPCB0061_FD_194587 | JGI IMG/M metagenome (GOLD analysis project Ga0272446, IMG submission 194587) | Hot spring microbial mat communities from Yellowstone National Park, WY, United States - YNP-CB-006-1 | ecosystem: Environmental > Aquatic > Thermal springs > Hot (42-90C) > Sediment | place... | reverse complement strand
CGATGGCGAGGAGTACCTGCCCATCGGCGACGACGAATACGTGCGCCGCGCAGGCGAGGCGTCCTTCGCCGACATCCCCCTGGCGATCAATATGGACGGCATCGGTTACGTGGACGGGCATAACACCGTCGCGCAGTTCAACGTCGGGCCGGAGCTGGCGGCGCGGATCGAAGCGATCGTGGCGCGCTATCCCGCGGTGCAGTGGGTGGAGCCGTGGCCGCAGAGCAACCACTCGACCTTCGCCTTCCGCGGCGTGCCGGCGCTGGCGTTCAGTTCCGAAGGCGCCTTCAACCTGGCCCATTTCCAGGCCGACACGATGGACAAGGTGAGCGTGGCGAAGCTGGCCGAGGTGGTGGACGTGGTGCGGGAGATCGTGGCCGGCTAGACCTATTCACTTGACCAGTCTTGAACTCCCCATCCGACGGGGGAGTTTTGGCTTTCCTGCTGGTATTAGGCAATGATGATGACACACCTGACCGCACCGATCGCCGAGGGCCGCACTGCCGAGCTCTTCGACTGGGACGCCGATCACGTCCTGAAACTGTACCGCTCCTGGTGCCCGCCGCACTGGGTGGAGCACGAAGCATACGTCACCCGCGTCATCGCCAGGGCCGGCATCCCCACCCCGGCGGCCGGCGAAGTCATCGAGGTCGATGGTCGGCAGGGTATTGTCTACCAGCGCGTCACGGGCTTCTCCATGCTGGACGATATGCGTAAGCGTCCCTGGCTGCTCCTGCGCCACGCCCGCAGCCTGGCCGATCTGCAAGCGCGCTTTCATCGTCTCACCGTCCCCGGCTTGCATGCCTATCGCGACGGCCTGCGCCATAGTATCAGCCGGGCGCCGCATCTGCCGGAGCCACAGCGCGCGCGGGCGCTGAAACTGCTGGAGACGCTGCCCGATGGTCAATCCCTTTGCCACGGGGACTTCCACCCCGGCAATGTGCTGATCAGCGCGCGTGGCCCGGTGGTGATCGACTGGATGACCGCCAGCCTGGGCGATCCCTGGGCCGACGTGGCGCGCACCAGCATGATCCTGACCATCGGCGTCAAGGCCGCCGGCAAGCAGGCGCCGCCGCACCTCCGGCTGCTGTCGGGCCTCTTTCACCGGACGTACCTGGAGCGCTACCGTGCGCTTGTTCCCGACGGGCGCGACCGGCTGGCCCGTTGGCTGCCGATCATCGCCGCGGCCCGACTGAACGAACAGATCGCGCCGGAGCGCGCGGCGCTGTTGCAGATGGTTGACGAGCAATTATCCTGAGCAGCGTGACCCATGAAGATCCTGGCGATAGAACACGAAAACAAAAACGCGACGCCTGCGCAGTTCGCCAGGTATGCCCATGCCGAAGCCGCCCGCGCCTGGGAGTTGCATCAGCGTGGCTTCCTTCGTGAGCTGTACTTTCGCGCGGATCGAGAGGAAGCCGTCCTGGTCCTCGAGTGCGATGATGTCGAAATGGCAGAGTCGCTCCTGGCGACGCTCCCGCTGGTCGAGCAGGGCCTGATCACCTTCGAGATCATCCCGCTGCGGCCTTACCCCGGCTTCGCGCGGCTTTTCGATGCCTCGTCAACCGTGGCGACCTCTGAAGAAAGCGAACAACCATCATGACGCCAGCCCCGAATGCTGCCTTGCACGATGCCTACGCTGCCGACTACGATGGTCAGGCGCAGGCCTACGAATGTTACATCGGCGACTTGCTGTTCGGCCTGTGCTATGAGTTCGTCCGGCCCGGCCAGCGCCTGCTCGACGCTGGCATCGGCAGCGGACTGTCGGCGCAGCTTTTCGCCAGGGCCGGACTCGAAGTCCACGGCATGGATTTCTCGCCGGCCATGCTGGCGATTTGTCGCTCGAAAGAATTCGCCGTCGCTCTCGAGCTGCACGACCTGACGCAGACACCCTGGCCGTATCTCTCTGCGCACTTCGATCATCTGGTATGCTGCGGCGTGCTGCATTTCATCCCTGAGCTGGAGGGCATTTTTGGCGAGGCTGAACGTATGCTGGCGGCTGGCGGCGTGTTTGCCTTCACCACGCGCCAGCCAACCGGCCCTGCTGGACCGCCCGCGCCGTTCGAGCGGCGCACGATCGGTGAATTCGAGATCTTCTCCCACGCCCTGGCCTACGTCGAAGCGCTGCTGGCCCAGCACAGTTTTACTGTGCTCAAGGCGCAGCGCTGCTTCGTCGGCGATGATGTGTTCCTGCTCTGGGTCGCCGGCAGGCAGTGAAGCCGTCATCCGCCCACTTCTGAACCAATGGCACATGTTCGCGCATGGCGCCCAACCGACCATTGACGCGCTGAGCGGCGCACTACTAACCTGTCCAACTGACCAGTCCAAAACTCCCCTCACGACGGGGGAGTTTTTCTGCGGCGTGCAGTACGATAGGTCTGAACGTGCTCATCAACCCTTGCAAAGGAAAACTACCCAGATGAAACACACAACCATCCGACTTTCGCTCGTCATGCTGGCGATTGCATTGTTGGCAGCTTGCGTGGTCCCAGGCACTCCGGCGCCGACAACCACACCAGTCGTTACGCCGGCCGATACGCCCACTGTTGCGCCGGCGGTCGAACCGACCAGCGAACCCACCGTCGAGCCTGTCGTCGTATCCGCCTCCCCGCGTGATCCTGGCGTCAGCGGCGTGGCGCGCTGGGGCACGCAGCCCGTGCCCGACGCCATCGTCGAGCTGCGCACCGACGATTGGCGCGTGAACCCCAACGCCATGCTGCAGCGCGCGATCACCGATCCCGAAGGGCGCTACCTGATGCAGAACACGCCCGCCGGCGACTACGTCGTGTGCGGCCTGTTCCCCGACGGGGTGCAGGAACGCTCCACCTGTACGCCGGTGCACATTGAGGCTGGACAGGATACGCCGGGCATTGACGTGATGCTGCTGCGGACCGTCGAGCTGATCAGCCCGGCGGCCAATGAGCAGGTCAGCGCCACGCCCACGCTGCGCTGGCAGAGCTTCCCGGAGGCCGTCCAGTACGAGGTGTTCGTCATCGACGCGGGCACCACCGAGTTGCTCTACCGGGAGTTCGCCCCCAATACGCAGTTCCCGATCACGACGCCGCTGCCAGCGGGCCGCACCTACGATTGGGTGGTCAACGCGGTCGCAGCCGACGGCGGCCTGTTGGCAGACAACGACAGCCGCTTCATCGTGGAGCCATAAGGAGCAAGACCTATGAAAACTCTCGTTGTAGGCACAGGCGTCATCGGCGTCATCTACGGCTGGGCACTGCACCAGGCCGGCAGCGACGTCACCCACTTTGTCCGCCCTGGCAAGGCCGGCCAGGTTCCCGAGGGCGTCACCCTCGACCTGCTGGACGAACGCAAGGGCTACCCGCCCAAGGCTATTCACCCGTACCCAATCCGCTGTGTGGAGACGATCACCCCGGTCGATGGCTATGAGCTGGTCATCGTCCCGACCAACGGCCAGCAGATCGAGGCCGCACTGCAAACGGTGGCGACCATCACGGGTGACGCCACAATCCTGACCTTTACCGGCAACTGGGAGGGTCTGGCCGCCTATGACGCTATCCTGCCCCGCGAGCGCTATCTGTTGGGCTACCCCGACGGCGGCGGCACGATCCGCAACGGCGTCTACTGGACGAACCTGGGCGAGGAGGTCCATCTTGGCCTGCTGGATGGCCAATCGGCCCAGCGGCTGGAGCGGGTCAAGGCGCTGTTCACCGCCGCCGGCATGCGCCCCGACATACAAGGCAACATGCTGCACTGGCTGTGGGTGCACAATGCGGGTGTAATCGGCTTCGCAGCCGGGCTGGCCAAGTATCGCCAGCTTCAGCCCTACCTGGCCGACAAGGCATTGGTCAACCAGTGCATCCGCGCGACCAAGGAGCTGTACGAGCTGTGCGCCCGCCGCGGCGTGGATCTAGGCAAGTACCCCGAGATTGGCTACATCAAGCTGCCCATCTGGTTGACGGCCTACCTGCTCAAGCGCAACTTCCGGCGCAACGAGAGTATGCAACGCTTCACGGCTCACGCCACCAGCGACGGCAGCCTGGACGAGACCAAGTACTTCTACCAACAGGTTATGCTCACCGCGCGCGAGATGGCCTTCCCGATGCCCGAGCTGACTGTGCTGGGTGCCTACCTCAATTGACCGCCTCGTTCCACCCACTGGCCGAAACCAACGGCATAGAGCGGGCTTGCGTCAGCGGCGCCAGCGGACGCTATCTGTATCTGGTGCAAGTGCCCTGATGCGTTAGCTGGGCAAAACGAATTCACTTCCTGGCAGGAGGCGGGCGGCTACTACGGCTTCCACTGGTGGGGCATGCAAAACGCCGACGAATCCTTTGATTTCATAATGAAACAGCGAACTGCCAACATGCGCAATGCATCCCATCAAAAGCCGGATATGTTCGACTCGGACCACATCGGCCTGGAGCGGCTCATCTTCTTCAGTGATGCCGTGTTTGCCATCGCCATCACGCTGCTGGCGCTGGACATCCGCTTGCCCCCAGGAACAGAGGCGCTCGGCGATGCGGAGCTGCGCGCCGCGCAGTCAATCACATCACGCAAGGGGGAATCATGAAGACTATGTCCTTGTCCACCGTCATCAACCCGGCCATCCTGATCCTGGCGGCCCTGATCGCTGCTGTGACGTTCCTTGCCCTGCGGGGCAATAATCTGCCGCTGCTCGCCAACCCGAAGGTCAGCGTGGCGATCGTGCTCGTGTTGGGCTTCGCCATGTGCGCGCAGGGCGGCCTGGGCTACGTGGGCGCGGCCGGCCAGTGGACGCATCCGCTCGCCATTGTGGGCTACATCCTCGGAGCGGCCATCCTGGTCGTGGCGGGGGCCGCCTTCTTCGGCTTCAAGCTCCCCCTCATCGCCGGCCCGTCGCAGGCGTTGATCGCCATGGTCGCGCTGATCGGGGCCAAGGTCGTCAACTCGCTGGCGCATTACCTGGTGGCGCGCTGAGGCAGGGGGTTGGCAATTGGCTGCAGTAAGTTGCCAACTCTGAGAGGCATCCCATGAAACTGAACCGCCGCAAGTACCAAAACGAAGATGACTACTGGGCGATCCGTGCGTTCCTGCGCGAGGCCTTCCTGCTGAACGGCCGCCGCGAGGTGAGCTGGCCGGTCTATCGCTGGGACTACTGGCGCTGGCACGTCAACGAGAACATCTTCCGATTCGACCTGAGCGCGGCCGTGTTCCTGTGGGAGACCGATGATGGCCGGCTGGCGGCCGTGCTCCATCCCGACGCCGCGGGCGAGGCGTTCCTGCAGGTGCATCCCGCGTTCCACTCGGCCGAGCTGGAGGTGGCGCTGATCTCGACTGCCGAGACGCAGTTCGCCATCACCCAGGCGGATGGCCGCCAACGGCTGGTCATTTGGGCGCACGCGGCGGACGCGGTGCGACAGGATCTGCTCCAGCGCCGCGGCTACACGCGCGGCGCCGGCCCCGAATACCAGCGCCGCCGCAGCATGGATGCGGCCATTCCCGATTTTGGGTTGCCCCCCGGCTACACCGTCCGCGCCCTGGGCGATGTGGATGAGCACCCGGCGCGCAGTTGGATCTCGTGGCGGGCGTTCCACCCCGACGAGCCAGACGAGAAGTATGAAGGCTGGACGTGGTATCGCAACGTGCAGCGCGCGCCGCTCTATCGCCGCGACCTCGACCTTGTAGCCGTCGCGCCGGACGGCGAGCTGGCCGCGTTCTGCACGCTCTGGTTCGACGACGTGACCCGCACGGCCGCGTTCGAGCCGGTGGGCACGCATCCCAGCCACCAACGCCGCGGGGTGGGCCGGGCGCTGATGGTCGAAGGGCTGCGCCGCGTGCGCGATCTGGGCGCGACGCTGTGCACGGTCGGCTCGTATGCTGAGGCCGCCGGCGCGCTCTACGCGTCGGTGGGGTTCACCGACTACGATTTGAGCGAACCGTGGGTGAAGGTGTGGTAGGTTCAACAGAGGAACGCTGGATCCATCCAGCTAACGCCTCCAGGATCTCAGCCGGGGAAGGGGGACAGCCAGGGATCCGCAGGCGAATGGCCTCCTCGATCGCTTGCGGACGCGACGCAATGCCATAGGCCCCCTCGAAGGGTCCAATTCCCAATGCGCAATCGCCGATGGCGATGATGGCCGGCTCAGGCATGGCATCCAGCGTGAACCGTGCGGCTTCGACCAACCCCCGGGTAAGCGGCCCGGTCATCGCCAGGTAGACCGCATGCCGGGGCCAGGCCTGAAAACGGATACCGTACTGCTCGATATCGTATACTGGATTGCCCAACGCAATCAGTTCTAGCTCGCAGCCGCCACACGACCCACAGTCAAGGTGCCGTAAAGGGAGAGAAACCGGGTGCCTGGCAAGCCACTGCACCGCTTCTGACCGCATCGCCTCGTTCTCCTGCTGCGATCGCCGGCGTAAAGCTGAGATCAGATTGTCCAACAGCACTCTCCATAACGTGATATGATGTTCGCGCCGATCCACATCACCCATTTCCTCTTCCTTTCCCGTTTAACCGGCACACGCGGCCAGCGACGCGTCCATGCTAATGTTGTCCAATGGAATATCCGCCACGATGTCTCCCCTGGCCGGCGCGCTCCGATCGGCGTTGGCCCGATAGCTGGCCGCCACGCTCAAAGCGCACAAGGCTGCCTCCGAAGGATCGCTGTACTTCCAACGATGGGGACGTTGACCGGGTCCCTTCATGCCGCAATGGATGATCGCTCCTCGCGCCCCCTCCACATACCCCAGGCCGAGCGCGTATGGTTCGGCATCGGCCAGCGCAGCAGTGATCGGCGTCAGGCTCGCGTTCGGCGTCTTAGGCGCCTCCAGTTCTGCTGCCAGATGCGCAATGATCCGGGCCGCGGTCTCGATCTCAGCCACGCGCAACACCAGGCGCGCAAAGACATCGCCATTGAGGTCTGCCGATTGAACGCGCCCATGGCGGGGAGATAGATCACCTTCGGTCGTTTCCTTGCCGACGGGACCTGTAAAGGTGGCCTGGATCTCTGCCCTGATCTCCGGTCGGCTGTAGACGCCGAATGGATGCCGAAGGCGAAAATCGAACGTCACATCATTGCTGGCCCGTCGGATAATGCCCGACGCGCCGCAACGTCGCGCCTCATCCAGCGACAACACCCCCGTAGCAATCAGTCGGTCGCGACAGGAGGGCGACTCGATGACAGCCTGTCCGAGCGCCACACAACGCCCTATGATCCCCTCCAAACGCGACGCGAGTTCCTTCCCTGAGAGTGCGGGCTGCAAAGCCACACCGCCGGGCCGGTTCACCCCACGCAGCAAACGACTGCCGGTCAGACCCGCATTCAGCCGCAGAACCTCTTCTCGTAAACAGGACAACGGGGCAGCGACCAGGGGAAGGGCAATGTCATGGACCAGAGAAGCGATGTTCCCAATATGGTTGGCGATACGCTCCATTTCCAACAGTGTCGCTCGCCAGACCTGCGCCAGGGGTGGGACGACGACGTTCGCCAATGATTCCACTGCCTGACAATAGGCCAGGCTGTGCGCAAAAGACGCATCACCAGCGATAACTTCAGCCAGTCGCCAGCCATCCTCCAGCCGTTGGGCCTCGAAGAGCTTCTCCAGGCCCCGATGTTTGTAACCAGGATCGAGTTGCAACCCCTCCACCGTTTCGCCAGCAATCAACAGCCGCAGAGGGCCAGCCTCCTTGATTCCAGCGTGGATCGGCCCGGCCCATAGATCCTGGAGGCCTTCGGAGAGCCGATACGAGCGGGGGGATTCCGCAAGCTGGGTCGCGGTCAGGGTCTCTCGTAGCTCGGCCAGAGCAACGGTCCGACGGAGGGGATAGAGATCAGCCGGATAGGGTCCTACCAGCATGGCTCGTTCAGGCACTGGCAGAGGCAGATTATAAGGCATCAGTCCGAACAGCTCAGCGATCTCCCGTTCCCAGCGCTCAACGTTCGGGAACACCTCGCGCACCGAAAGATACCCGCTTGGTCGGCCCGGGCCAGCCGCAGCGCGCTCGAGGATGATCAAAGACCCGTCGGGCGCGGAGAGCAAGAGATACAGCTTGAACGCGTTCGCTTCCAGGGCGCGCTCATCGCTGGCGAAGAAGCTGCACACATCACAGCCAGTCCGGTTGGCCCACTGAGCCAGATGCAGCCAATCCTCGTCATCCTGGATCACGAAGTGTAACTCGGCCGACGACTGCCTGAGCAACTGAACCGGCATCTGACGGCAAATCTGCTGGACAGCGGTCACGACAGTAGTCATAGCGGTCCTCAATGCTCGATGCCATACATAATCCACACGCTTCGGCCGATCAGGTCGACCAACGGCGGCGTTACTCCGACACCCAGCGCTAACATCAACAGGGCCAACAGGATCAGGGGCGGCAGATCACGGCCCCAGCTTTCCCGCCAGGGGCCTGGCTCTCCAACAACCACAGGCGGCGTGTCCAACGTCAGTCGCGCCAGATGACGTACCAGTCCGCAGAAGATCAATGTGTTCGAAATCAGAAACACCGCCACGGCCACCACAACCACGGGGGATGGCAAACCGGAGAACGCCGTGGCATAGCGCCCGCCCCATAAGCGGCCTATCGCTCCCCACAAGATCATCAGCTCGCTCATGAAGATGCTGAAAGGCGGCGTGCCCACCAACGCCAGCCCACCCAAAGTCAGCAGGATGGCGGTCGTGGGCAACGTCTGCAATGTGCCGGTGATCTCATGCTCCCCTGGCTCACGTTCTAGCAAGCGGTGGTATCCATGCGTGATGTTGCCGAAGGCCAGGAACATCAAGGCCTTGGTGACGGCATGGTTCAGGCAGTGCAACAGAGCGCCGAACAACGCCACTGATCCTCCCAGGCCGATCCCGAACGTGATGATGCCCATGTGCTCCAGGCTGTGATAGGCCAGGACGCGCTTGAAACGATTCTCTTTGAGGATAAAAGGTGCGGCCAGGATAAGCGAAAGCAAGCCGGCACCTAACAACACGTAAGAGGCAGCCTGATCGTTACGCACAGCTCTGGTGATGGCGTAAAAACGCAAGATAGCATACAGCGCTGATTTCAACAGCACGCCCGACAACAGCGCGCTGATGGGAGCCGGCGCTTCGCCATGGCCATCAGGCAACCAGGTATGCATGGGGGCCAGGCCAGCCTTGGTGCCATAGCCGACCAGGATGAACAGAAAAGAAAGGGTGATCAGATTGATGCTGACGCTGCCGCTGAGCCGACCCTGGCGCGCCAGATCCATCACCTTCGTCCAGTTCATGACCTCAGCCGTCACAGCGGCATCAGCAAACGACAACGACACCGCTTTGGCCAAAAACATCGTGCCCAGCAAGGCCAGGATGATGCCAGCCGAGGTGATAACCAGGTACTTCCAGGCAGCTTCCCACGCGTCTTTTGTGTCACGATGGCCGACCAGAAACGCGGAGGCCAGGGTCGTCAGTTCAATGGCAATCCACAGGCCAATCAAATTGTCGAGCATGGGCACCAAAAGCATGGTCAGATGAAAGGCATTGATCGAGCCGTGAAAGAAAGCAGGATGCCGCAACCATGGTCCACTCGAGGCCATCTCCAGGTAGGACCATGTATTCCATGAGGCTGCCAGGGCAACAATGTTGACCAATAAGATGAAGTAGAGGCTGAGGGCATCGATGCGGAAGTCCACAGCGATACCCGGATGCAGCCTGAACAGGATCGGGTACGCCGAGGGCGGTGCGGCAAGCATGACCAGGGACAGACCGAGTTGAGCGATCGAGACCAGGATGGTCATCAGTCCCAGGGCACGCGTCACCCATGTCTTGCCTGGCTGCAGGGAAAGCCCGAGGAAGCAAAGGATAGAGAGGCCGAACGGCACGACCAGCATAGCTTTGGCCAACGTGGCCAGGACACCTGTCGTTAAAAGCATCCATCACCCTTTCAGCTCAGAGCGCCGGGCGATCTCATCCAGATCGATCTCGCCCGTCACTCGACGCACCTGCGGCAGCAAGAACACCAGGATAGCCATGGTGATCAGGGTGTAGAAGTACAGGCTGATCACGAAGAAAGTGGCCAACTCCGGAATAGGCACCACCTTCACCACTGCCAGATACAGGCCATGATCCATGATCAACAGGCCGAGGATCTGCGAGATGAGGTCACGTTTGAAGACCATATTGTATAGGCCAGTGAGATGGAGCGATAGAGAGACCATCAGGCCGATCTGATCGGCTTCTTCCGACTGGACAGGGAAGATTTGATAGGCAACCAAGAAGGCAAAGGCCACCAAACCAAGAAACGCGCCCACGTCGAACAAGCGGACGGTGACAGATTTTTCGCTGGCATTGCGCCAGACGCGTTCCGCCTCTCGTTCCATGGCGCGGATCGACCGCTGAGGTGCTGGGCCATAGTGAGCTGTGGCGCGCGCCAGCAGATAGCGCACGCCCCCAGCCAGAGCCAGAGGCAACAACACAATGAGGCCGAGGAACCCCGCCTCCGCTGCGCCCGATAAAAGCTGCTGCAACGCAACCAGACCGGTGACCAGCGCCAGCACCAGGGATTGCAAGCGGTACGCCCTGATCACACGGCTGATCGAGCTGGTGACAGCGATCAGAAAGGCGGTGACAAGCAAACCAGTCTCCAACAAGATCGCCAAGTTCCGCAAAACATCGACCATGTTTATTGTGCCCATGGATCAACTTCCTGCGCCTGTCGCCAGGCCATACAGGATCGCTGTCATGCTGAAGAGCACCGACAGCAATAGTGGACCGTACACTTTACGCAGCCGTAACTTGGGTCGCGTGGCCTCCCACAAGGCAAGCAGAACGATCAGTACGATCAATTGGCCCAGACGAATCGGCTCGGCCACATCACGACCCAGCAGCTCCCCTAACAGTCGCGTTGGCAACGGGAACAGAGCCGTGAACAATATCAACAAAAAGGTCAGCCTCATGGCGTTGGCCCAACGAATCAACGCCAGATCCCGGCCGGCATACTCGCCAGCGATCGCCTCGTGGGCCATCGTCAGCTCAAGCTCGGTTGTCGGGTTATCCACCGGAATACGCCCAGCTTCATAAAGAGAAATGGCAGCCAACGCGACAGCCAACAGGACCAGGTCGGGCTTGAACCAGAGATGGTCTCCCAGTTGCTTCTGAGCGGCGCTAAGGTCCGCTAAATCGAGGATTCCACGGTTCAAGGCAATGGCCACAATGAAAAGAGCCATACCGAGCTCGGCCTGCAAATGCAGGAACATCTCGCGGCTGCTGCCCAAGGCGCCGAATGGCGCTGCTGTGTCGAGGCCTGCCAGACTGACGGTGAAACGCGCCAGGGCCATCAAATAGAGCACAGTGACCAAATCGATCCTGAGCAAGGGGCGATCTTCGAGCCAAGGCACTGCAAAAAGCAGCGAACCATAGGCAACGAGCAGGACCGTCGGCACAGCAGCAAACAGCCACGAGCTGGTCTGGGCGCGCACACTGCGCTGACAGCATAGCTGGGCCAGATCGCGATAGGGTTGCAGAACAGTGATCAGCAACCGACGCCGCCCCTGGCACATCGCTGCGCAGAAGGTCAACAGGCCAGGCGTCATAGGCGCTGCAACCATCAGAAAGACGCCTTGTACCAGACCTGACGCCCAGCCAGGCAGCAATTCTGGCATCGGGCCTCCTCAAGGTTTGCGAAGCTGCAAGAACAGAAATAGCGCGGCCAGGCTCGCCACAAAGATATAAGACAAGTAGCGCCGGATGTCGCCCTGTTGGATGGCATTCCCCAGCTTTTCCGACCCCTTCAGCAGCCATCCAAACCAGCGATTGTAAACTTCACGGAAAAGCTCGTAGGCCGCCTGAGGGTAGGTTGGGCTGTCGGATAGCATGAAACGCGTCGGCAGGTACTCGTGAACTTCAGGCGAAGGCCGCGTCGGGTCGGTCACCAGGTGGCGGATCAGATCCGAGAGAGAAGCACTTGTCGCTTGCATCGTCGTTGCGTCGAGCGGCGCGCCGCAGTTCCAGGGCTGCGCAGGGCGATGTGCGCGGCGGCCGGGGCGCAATGCGATGGAGATCCCCGCCAGCCCTGCGGCTACACCGAGCAGAGCCGCAATCGGCAGCAGCGGCCGATCTTGCGTGGCGACTGGCTCCAGAGCCAGGCCGCTCCACACCGGCTGCGCCAGCCTGGCGTCGTAGCCTAATTCGCCAGCCAGGTTGGCCAACCATGGTGTGACCTGTCCTGGCAATATCCCCAACAGGAGACACAGGATCGCCAGCGCTGCCATAGTCGCCAGCATGGGCGCGCCGACCTCTCCTGTTTGCCAACGCTCCCGCTCCACCGGCGAGGTACGCGGCAGGCCCAACAAAGCCAGTCCCACCAGCTTGTAGAAACAGAATGCGGTCAGCGCGAACGCCGCAACAAGCATGAGGAGACCACTCACCAGGGTCAGCACCCCCATGCCCTCCGCTCGCAACGCGGCCACTCCCCGCAATAGTGTCTGCAGGGTCAACCATTCGCTGACGAAACCGTTCCATGGCGGGAATCCAGCGATGGCGAACGCGCCGCACAGGAAGGCCGCCGACGTCCAGGGGTAGAGCTTGATCAGGCCACCGAGCCGATTCAGTTCTACCACCCCGCCAGTCAAGTTATCGATGGCCCCGGTAGCCATGTAGAGCAGCCCCTTGAAGGCCGCATGGTTCAGTGTGTGATACAGGCTGGCAGTCAGAGCCAGGCAGGTTAGCCAACGCGCTGCGTCTTCGGAGGCAGCGCCGAAGATCATGGCTACGCCGATCGGCGCGACAATGATGCCGATGTTTTCGATGCTGTGATAAGCCAGCGCAGTCTTCAAGTCGTGGCTGGTGATGGCATACCAGACGTTGACCAACGCAGTGACAGCCGCCAGGATCAGCACGATATACCCCCAGCCAGGCTCGGGCCGCAGGAACTGAAAGAAAAATCGGTACATCAGGTAGATCGCCACCTTAATCGCGATCCCTAGCGATAGAGCATGCGTTGGGGTCGGCGACGCCGGATGCACCAGCGATACCCAGAAGTGGGCCGGCGTGAGGCCCGCTCGTATACCCAGCCCGGCTAACGCCAACAAAAACACCGCCCACGCGACCGGCGGATCCTGAGCACCAGACTGTCTGATCCAGGCAGCGAAACTCAGGCTTTCAGCCCGCAGCGCCAACAGCGACACAGCCGCTAATAAGAATGCCGTGCTGCTGTGGCTGATGATCAAATATACTTGCGGTGCCAGCCGGGCACTCTTGCGTTGCTCAATCGAGGCCGCCGCGCCATGCCCCTCCACCTCGTAGTAAATGTGCTTGTATAGCGTCAGGTAACCAAAGGCCAGGGTCATGGCCTCCAACGCGATCAGTAAGACGACCCCCTGGCTGGCGAAGACGACCAGAAGGGTGGACCAGACGAACAAGTTAAAGCCAGCAGCGATGTGACGGTCCTGGCCGCGATAGTGATCGGCGCGCAATGCAGCGAAGGAATACACGGCGACCAGCGCCGCGAAGGCGCTGATCAATAAACCGAAGAACGCTGCAAGCGGATCTACCTGGACCTCCCAATCGAGCGCTTTGACAGGCCCGTCGGTGACCCAAAGGGACCGAACGATGACGCTGGCTGGCAGCGGCGTCAGGAGGCCAAAGGCAATCCCACCGGTCACCGCAGCCGCCATCGTACTGCCGAGCAAACCGCAATACAATGCGAAGTCCACGGCGAACCGTCGTCTCCGGACGACGATCGGCGCCAGGAAGCCCAGGCCATACATAACGGTCAAACCCAGCACGAAGGTGGACGACGTGAGCACCGGTTATCCTCTCTGCTGGAGGTCGCGCAATATCCCTGCGTGGGCCTGAAGCACCAGCTCCTTCTCAGGAGGCAATTTGTTATGGAACCAGTTGCGCACCAGATTGACGCCGAAAAGGTACCGTTCATCGCTGGTCAACGTGATCACGTCGAAGATCTTTTCCAACAGGGTCATCTGATCATCGAACTCCTCATCAAATAGTTCGCCGGCCAGTGGCGCCAGACCATGCCTGGAAAAAGCGCTTCGGATGAACTCTTTGATCTCGAGGCGGGACAGCGCTGAAGGATCATGGCAATCCAGCGCCCACAGGATCAATCGGCCGAGCCAACGCACCGCATCCTCGCTGCTGGCTGGCCGACGGTCGTCGGGCCAAATGAAGTTGAAATGCTGAGAAGCGGTAGGTGTCTGCCCGCGCACGAAGCGGCCAGCCACCGCCGTGACAACATCGTGGGTGACAGCGCGGCTCTGACGTTCGCTGTTCAGATAATCTACGATGGCGCTGCCCAGCAATTGAATCAAATAGGGCCGACACCCTGTTAACTCCAGCGCCGCAACTACTGCCTCACCGTGCCAGTACAGCCCCACGCGTTCGGCAGGCTTCGTCACGATGTTCACGGCTGACTCCCAATCCATCTTGCGCACTTCGACAGCGTGACACATGTTGTAAAACGGAGACCCATACCGACGGACCTCCTGGCTCAATGCCCAAGTGCTGGACACGATCCAATTCACCCGCTGTTCCTCCAGCATGACCGATCGCAGGTTCCGCTCCAATGAGCTGAACTCACGTCGGCGGATCTCATCCCACTCATCCACGACCACCAGCAACCGCGCCCTGGGATGACGGTCGAGCAAAGCACCGATCTGTCGGTTAAACTCGCGCACTGGACTACGGCCCAGCGCCTCCGGCATCGATCCGACACGTTCGCCCAATGCTGCAGACAAGGCCTGCAGCGCGCTTTCGAAGAACTGAACAGTGGCGCGCGCGGCGCTCTCGTTCAGACTCTGCAGGTTGACGATCGCCGGCCGAATCGCAGTCAGGCGAGTGATCTGCTCCGGCGTGAACCCCAACATCGTCAGCTCGTCGGGATGGCTCAATAGCCAGGCGACCTGACGTAGCAAGGAGGTCTTGCCCATACGTCGCGGCCCGCGCAACATGATGGGTTGGGTGATGCCGCCGATCAAACGGGCGAAGATCTCGATGAGTTCGCGCTGGCGGCCAAAGAAGCGTTGCGGGCCGAAGACCGCGATGCCAGCCTCATAGGGAGATTCGATATAAGCCCACCGCCGTTCGCCTGCCGGACGGACCTCGACCGCCAGGGAGGCCTGTTCGCTGTGAAGCTCCCCACGCTGGTCTCGGTAGCGATACCCAATATTCAACGTCAGGGTAGGCTCTTGCGCCAACACCTGCAATTGCAGAGGGCGCACCAGGCCTGGTGGGAATTCCTCCAGCGCCAGATGTGAACCTGCGTCATGCGCGCTATACTGGCTCGAGGGCAATAGCTCCAGCTCGAACTGCTGGGCAGCAGCCGTGCCGAGGTTTTCGACATCCACGCGCAAGTTTTCGCGTGCCCCCCTGATCACCCAAGGCGTGCGGAGGGTCAATCGGATCACAGGGCCAGCTTCCATCGCCTGCTGCAAGCGTTTGATGGCCACCATGTCGTTGTCATAGCTGCGAATGAGCAGCGCCTGCTCGTGGGCTGGCACATGGATCACGCGCTGATGCTGTTGATAATCGCGCAGCAGGTCATCAAGCTGCTTCCATAAAGGGCGGTCCGCCACGGTCGCGACCTGGATCCGACGCCACTCTGTGTGCAGGGCCCAGTACTCTGCCAGTTGATGCTCGAAAGGCAGAGAGGGAAGCTGCACCGGAATCTCCGCATCCACGAAGGAACGCAGGTATTGCCCAAGATCAAAGGGCGGACGGCTCTGCCGAGAGGGCGCCAACGGCCATCGACCGGCTTCGAAATCAGAATGAATCAGGCTATTACAGATGCCAAGCAAACGCTTGGCGCTGTCGATCGCGTCGCTGGAGGGACCAGCGTCCAGGAAGGTTCGCAAAGCGTGGGCTGTGCTGCTCAGGTTGTAGGTGGGATCTTCGGTCTTATAACAGGCGTACCAACCGCGCAACCCGCGGAAGAAATGCGCTTCTGCTGTGTGCTCGCCGCAAGCCTGTTCCTGGTACAGGATACAGTTGAGCAGATGGTCATAACATTGTTGAAGGAAGAGAACATAGCGTCCCTGGCGCCACTGCCAGGGATCATCCAGGCTGTAGAGCAATGCTGCACGGACGGCCAGGTCGGTGATTTGCGCTGGCGTCGCTCCGACCTGATGCCAGCCTTCGCCTCCTTGCAGCAGATCGCGCGAAAGCAACCAGAACGTACGCGCCAACTCGGCACCCCGGCCAGCCTTCCACAACACAGGGCCCAGATCGCGAACTTCGCGTTCGCAAAGACGCTTGAGGGAGCTACGCAGGGGAGAAAAGGTGAACCAGACCGGGCCGTACTCAGGCGGTGGGGGCGTCCATTCAGTCAGCCAATCCGGTAATACGCCGCCCGGGCCTGCCAGGTCGGGTCTGGGCGTGCGGTAGAGCCGCATAGCTTCTCCGGTCGTGATGAAATGCTCAAGATCAGAGTGAGGCAGCAACGCGACAAGATCGCTGACATCCTCTACCCGCAGGCTGGCTTCCACAGCCAGGGCATAAGCCATCAGTGACAAGTCCTCAGCGTTTCTTTGCGCTGGACTGCGCCACGCTCGACGCGCCAGATCGTAGAGGAGCGATTGTAGCGGTTCCTTTGCGCCAGCTCGTCGCAAGATCGGCCTCAGTTCGATCAATGGGAGATCCGCTTGATTCAGCGTTGGCAAGAAGAGCCGTAACTCCTCCAACATCACAAGCCATTGCCCTTGCCCGGCAACGCGATCGGCCAAACGCTGCCACTCGCCATCGGTGGCTGTGAGATCAAAATATCCTTCGCAGGCGGCCAGGCCGCGCTCCAACAGGGCATGGAGATCGCGTGGCAACGCCAACCCAACCGGCAGGACCGCGCTCTCTGCTAACAAGTGCGGCAACGCGGATTGCACGACCTTGGCGTATCCGCGCGGCCCGATTTCCTCGCGTTCCGACTCCGACAAATTATCCAGGTGTGCCAGGATCGTGTGTGCCAGGCGAAAGGCCATCCGGCGCAACAACGGCTGGGCTTCTGGAAGGAGGCGTTCGATGGTGCAGAAGTTGACGCCATGGGTGGGGATCTCAGGAAAGAGGACGTCGATAGCGGGCATCCCAACAACCGGCCCATCGAAGGCCAGGTGGTCCTCGGGATGCAGGTCCGCCAGACGCATCGTCTGGCATTGAGGCGTGGACTGACACGGCAATTGATAAGTATTATACACCAACAGGTAGCGGTCGGAGTCCTTCTGGCTAAAAATCAAGACCAGATCGGCAAACTGACCCTGGCGATAGAGCGTAGCCAGCAGCCCTGCTATCTGTTGCACCTTCGCCGCTGGAAGCCCTTGCATATCTGCTCCCCTTTACATCGCTACGAGCCGTCGATGTGATAGATCTGCGCCATCTCCTCAAGCTTGCTCCACTGTCGAAACCATGCTGCCAGCAATCCGATTCGAAAGGTGTAGCGACCGTTCGCGTCGATCTGCAGAAAATCACGCGCTGCCAATCGGCGCGCAGCTATTGCCAGCTCCGCGCCAAGATGCTCGATTTGCTCGACGTGCATGCCGGTCACCCCTCCCCGCTGGCCAAGTGCAATGACCAGCGCCTTCTCATTCCTGTCGAAATAGTTGCGGAAAATATGCTCCATAGCCTCGCTCACGGCGACGTGTCGTGCTGCAGCCTCCAGGGCTCGCGTCAACCGACCTGGGCCTGGCTCCGCCTCGCCCAGGCAAACCAGGGCCACCTTGGCGAAGAATGGCCACCCGCCCGACTGGCAATAGAGGGAATCCAGATCTTCGGAAGAAAGGCGCAAGTTCAGGTGGGCCTGTGCCAGCTCCGTGAGCATCTCGTCCATCTCCGGCCGCGCAAAGGGCGTCAGCCGGATGGGCGCCGCGCGCTCCAGGAACGGATTCATCTCCGCCGCCGTCACGCTCATTGGCAGGCGGATCATCGTGCACAGCAATCTGATTGGTAGGTCATCGCGGCTGACCAGGGCGTTGACCAGCCCCAGGATTTTACCGCGTTCCGGAGCCGGAGTCTCCTGATGCTCCAGGCAGGCGTCAAGCTCATCCAGACAGAGCACGACGGTCTCGCCAGCCAGCGAATTACAGAGCTGCTCTAACACACAAAGCTGATCGGCAAGCTCCAGCCCGTCTACCTCTTCGAGGAGGCCATCCTGCTCCAGCCCAAGCGTAGCACTCATATGGTCGCAGATCTCGTTGAAGAGATCTACGGCCGAATGCAGCGAACCACCGGAGGGTAATTGCACCGGCACCAGGTCCGGCGACGCCTTCAATCGCTCGACGAGATGGCGCAAGAGCGAGGTCTTGCCCATCCGGCGTTCGGCAAGGATGACCACTGCACGACGGTCCGTCGGAGAGGTGAGGACCTGCAGTGCCTGATCGCGTTCTGCACACCGATCGAAAAACTCCCGACCAACTTCGATGCCAAGCTGCGGATGTTGGTAGGGATGGTCCCAATATACGAACTGGTTGAGCTTGATGGGCGTCGGATCAAAAACCATAGTCGCTTCTGCTGGATATGATCACAGCGAACTAATAAACCTGGCACTG
>Ga0272446_1003841_pt1 | contig 18467 bp, 14 predicted proteins | sample YNPCB0061_FD_194587 | JGI IMG/M metagenome (GOLD analysis project Ga0272446, IMG submission 194587) | Hot spring microbial mat communities from Yellowstone National Park, WY, United States - YNP-CB-006-1 | ecosystem: Environmental > Aquatic > Thermal springs > Hot (42-90C) > Sediment | place... | reverse complement strand
ATAGGCGAGCAGTCTGGGCGCCGAAAACGCGAGGAGCGTCGGATACTCGACCTCGACCGCCGCCGGCACGATCGCGTCCCCAAAGCCGATATCGATCTGCAAGTCGATCCGGGCTTGCCCCAAGCGCACATCGCAGTGAACTCGGATGCCCTCGTATTCCGCAGCCTCTTTGATCCGCTCCGCACGGATCGACTCCGCATCGAACACCAGACCGTCGTCTTCGACGGCAGCGCCGCAAACCGCCTGAAACACACGGACCAGTCGGTCCGGCGAAGGATCGCCTTTGCCCAGCAAGTCCACATCGCGGGTCGGACGGTGGGGCTGATCCGTCCACAACGGGAAGAGCATCGCCCCCTTCAGGACGAAGTCGCCTTGGTACGGCGAACGGGAAAGACGGTACAGCAGCCGCTCGATGGCGTAGCGCGTCAGCACGAGCTGGAAATCCTCTCCTCGCCGCCGAGCGAGGTCCGTCAGGCGCTGTCGCACCGAAGCAGCAAGGTGCCGCGGCTTTCGGCTCACGTCAGCGACTCCAGGTAGGGACGCATGATGTTCAGCATCCGCCGGGCCTGGGCGATGCGACACAGCTCGTCTACCGTGGCCTTCCGCTGTTTTCGGCAATCGCGCAGCGCTTCCAGGGCCACGTCCAGCCCCACCTTGTTCCGATACTTGAAGCAGTCGACTACGGTCCGCGCAGCGCATGTCACGCGGAGGGTTGCGCCGCGAATGACGTGTTCCTCGATTCCCTCGGTTTGAGCCGCCCCCGAAAAGCGAATGATGCGGAGAGGCGGATACTCCACCTTCGGCAATCGCGCCTTGGCGTCAATGGCAATCCAGACCTCGAAAGGAGCCTGAGTGGTCAGACCGTGGAACCGCAAGGCCGACAGCAGGCAGACGATGCCGCGCGGGACGCGCTTGCAGGCCTCCAAGAGGCTCTGGTGCTCATCCACCTCCGCATCCGCAAGCACATAAAGGCCGCGCGCGGGACGCTCCAACACGCCCTCCCTGTGGAGGCGCACAAGGTACTCGCGGGGGATGCCGTGGCGAGCAAGGTCGCGGGGGCGGAGCACCCCCAGCCGTCGAGCAAGTTGCAGCGTGCGTTGTTTGACGCTAGGAGCCATGTGTTACAAAACGTCGGCATTACTGAACGACTACCGACGTTTTGTAACACACCTCGCGCCACCGGTCAAGCCGGGTTCAGCCCCCCCCCGCCCTCCCCCGCCCAAGCCACGGCGCGGCCTGACTTGGCACGGGCGGACAAGAGCATTCGAAGCAAACGAACAAGATGGCAACCACCGAAAAGGCGGCTTCACTCTGGGCACTCGACGTCGCGCGCCCCGCCTGCGGGCTGTTAACTCGACTGGCCCGTTGACCAGAGAGTCAGAGAGTTCGAGACGGGAGGTTCGGGCTGCGATGGCAACTCTGGAGGGTTGCCATCGACCCCGGATGGGACTCTCTCGATATCGAGAGTCCCAAGCCGTTTGGCCAATCGACGCAACTCCTTGCAGGAAAGTGGTTTAAAGCGAAACGCCCGCGAGCCGTCGATCCGGGCCACGGGCGTCAACTTACGGGTCGGGCAATTTCGCGGAAAATCGAAAGGCTCCCTGGTCGAAACACTCTTCGTAACAATGCGCGCCGAGACTCAGCGAGAGATTCGCTGGGTTTTCCAGGGAAAACGCGAGTTCGGATCTCACTCGGTTGCTGCCGGAACGAGAGCAACCCTCTGCGAAATCAGGACCGACCGGTGAACAGGAAATGCCCTCAAGGCTGGTAACCAGGAGGTCGAAACCGGTTCATGCCAAAACTCAACGCCGTCGGGTTAACAGCCGGAGAGAGTCTCAAGGCTCCTGCCGGCCGTTGGCCGCTTGTCCGGTTCCACCGGCGCGGTACGAAAACCATGTCCGTTCCTGAAAACCAAGCCTTTCCCACGGACGCCCATGGGCCGCCTGCTCCAGCCTCTGCTCGTCTACCTGTCGGTCGCCACCGACCGCGAACTGGCCCGCCAGGTCCAGTTTCTCAAGGAAGAGAACCGCATTCTCCGCGACAAGCTGCCGGCCCGGATCACGGTAACGCCGCGGGAACGGCAACGGCTGATCAAGTACGGCCGAGGGCTCGGCCAGGCGATCCAGGAGTTGGTCACCATCGTCACGCCGCGGACGTTCGTCCGCTGGCTGAGCGGCGAGAAAGATCGGACGAGGTCCGGCCGGCCGCCGGAGCGGAAGCCCGGCCGGCCCAAGACGCCGGAGGACATCCGGGGCCTCGTGGTGCGTCTGGCGAAGGAAACCGGCTGGGGCTACACCCGCATCCTCGGCGAGTTGAAGAAGCTGGGCGTCCCGGTGGCCCGCTCGACGGTGGTTGCCATCTTGAAGGAGAACGGACTCGACCCGGGGCCCAAGCGCGGCGAGGGCACCTGGAGCGAGTTCATTCGGCGTCACACGGACACACTGTGGGCCACGGACTTCTTCTCGAAGAAGGTCTGGACCACGAACGGCCTGGTCGACGTGTTCGTGCTCTTCTTCATTCACGTCGAAACGCGCCGCGTCCACGTCGCGGGAATCACGGTCAACCCCGACGAGTCCTGGGTCGTTCAGCAGGCGCGGAACATGTCGATGGTCTTCGCCGAGCAAGCGACGCCGCCGAAGTACCTGATTCTGGACATGGACTCGAAGTTCACGGCCCGCTTCCGGGCGACGCTCGAAAGCGACGGGATCGAGGTGATCCGCGTGGGCCCGAAGAAGCCGAACCTGAACGCGTTCGCGGAGCGGTTCGTTCAGACGATTCGCCAGGAATGTCTCGACCACTTTGTCTGCTTCGGCGTCGATCACCTGCGACACGTCGTCGGCAAGTTCGTGGCATTTTACAACCGGCATCGCCCGCATCAGGGACGGGGTAATCGTACCCTGCCGGCGGCCTGCGGCGACGAGCCGGACACGATCCCGTTCCCCGGCGACACGGTCGGATGCCGGGAGGGTAAGCGTTCACGGGTCGAAGCCCCAGGTTTTCAAGGCGTTTTTCGTGACAACCCAGTGTCAATCAGCCTCCAAACGGGGGCTGACATGCGAAATTGCCTTGTTTTCGAGCCTTCCACCCCGTGAACGGTTACCCGGGAGGAACTCAGCGGGCTCCTGAAACACTACTACCGCCAAGCGGCGTGATCGTCGGGCAAGGCCTTCACTCGCCAATCGTGGTGGCGGTCCGTGCCGCGTGGCCGTTCCGCGGCAATTGCCGAACTCCCGGCCACTTGCTTGCCCCCAACGCCCGCCCCATTTCGTGACAAATTCCATCGCCTGAAATCGATCGATTCCCCGTCTTTCCCCTGGCCATGAGCCACGCCGGAGTTTTCGTACAGGACGCTACCTGCGAATCGGTAATGCCGCGAACTTGTCATGTACTACCGCCTCAATGTCCGCTCGTTATACGGCACCGACGGTAACCAGCCTGCCAACGTGATCGAACTCTTCGAGGAACAACCCCTACGGTTCATCCAACTTCGAAGAGCGCGACCGCCCCTCCGTAGGTCATCGCGGCAACTGTCCGGCCGTCCGGTGAGACGGCGACCGAGGCGAGACCGGGTTCGTCCTGGGTGACGGTGATCTGGTCAGGCTCCTCGACGAGCTTGAGTTGGCCCAGTTCGGCCGTGCTCGCGGTGGCGACACGCCGGCCGGCGTCGACGTCCCACACGGTCAACTCACCGGACTCGTGCGCTGTCACCAACCGGCCGTCGGGCAGGAACGCCTGGTGGTTGTAGTTGCCCGGATCGTGCAGCGGCCGCCGCGGGGAGGCGAGGTCGGTGAAGTCCCACACCTCTAACCCCTGGTCCCCGTACCCGGTGGTGGCCAAGAGCGGGCGGGTCGGGTGCCAGACCGCTTTCCGTCCCCCGGTCTCGGGGGGGGTGAACCTGGCGAGCGGGCGGAACTCGGACAGATCCCAATACTCGATCACCAGGGTCTCGGTGCCGGCCGGGCACAGGGCCAGGCGGCGGCCATCGGGTGAGACGGCGAGCAGCCGGCTCACCCGATGGCCGAGCCGTCGGCCGGGCCAGTCGGTCGTCACGTCCCACCGCCACCACTGGCCCTCGGCCTCGTAGTCATCGACGATGAACATCAGGTCGTGGGTGCCGGGCACGAACAGCGGGCTATGGATCATCGCCTCGTCACCGACGAGCACTTCCCGGTCGGGCTCGGTTTGGTCGCATCGGATGAGGCGGATGATCCCCTTCGTGAGCCGGTGCCAGGCGAGGTACCGGCCGTCGCTGGACAGGGCGGCGGGGCAATCGTAGTCGAACTCCCGGCGGTGGAGCACCACCCCCCGGTCCGGCCCCCACACCTTGAGGACGCACTCCAGGTCGTACCCGTCCCGCTCCTGGGCGGTGGACCACAGGGTGCGGCCGTCCGGGAAGAAGCCGACGAACCCCCCTTGCCCGTCGTGGACTCGGTACGCGGACTCGATCCGTAGCACGTTGACCTCCCTTACCCGCCGACGCGGAGCGGGCTCACGGAATCTCCGGGGGGGTAATCTTCTCGGCCGGGAGGAATTCGATGTCCGGGTTCTGCTTTTTCAACTCGGCCAGCCGCTTCTGGAAGATTTCGTGGTCGTAGCGCTTCATGGCCTCCTCGTCGAACCGGAACCCGATCTTCTTCTTCCCCTGGCTCCGCGCCACCGCGATCGCGTTCTCCGTCCACTCGCCCAACTTCCCCGCGGCCTTATCGATGGCCTCCGGGCTGCGGCCCACCTTGAGTTGGTACAAGGTCCCGTCGGAAATCAATGTCGATGTCGGTCTTCTCGATCTTCGTGCCCGTGCGATTGACCTCGACGTGGAGGTCGAGGTCCTCGACCACCTTGCCGGCCCGGCGGTCGGCCGCCGCGGCCTGGATCTCGGCGACGTACCCCCGGACCTGGGCCTGGGCGGACTTGAGCTGACCCAGTTCGGAGCTGAATCCCCTCAGGTCGGAGACCTCCGCCAGGTCGCGTAAGAACGCCTGCCGGTCGAACTTGGGGTTGGACAGCGGACCTCCCGGGTTCATGTTCCCGAAGACCCGGACCAGTACGGCGCGAATCTGATCGTCGTTGTCAAGGCGGCGCTCGGGGTTCTTCGGATGCATCTGGACCCAGTCGGTCCGCTTCAGCAGGTTGCTGGTGATCGTGTCCAGGTGCTTGAGGGCCTGTTCCGCCTTGGCCGCGTCGCCGCCCGCGTCGCGGGTGACCGCGTCGATGATCTTCGGCCCGTACCGCTGGTACAGGTTGGTCCAAAGTGCCTTCGCAGGGTCGGACAAGTGGTTCGGTGGTTGCGGCGGCCTGAAGCGCCGCCTCACCCCGACGAGCACACCGAGAAGGCCAGCCTCGGGCGGTATGCCCTGGGGCGGCGGCTGGGGCGGGGGCTGCGGCACCGGCGGGGGTGCCTTCGGCTGACCATCGTTGACCTGCATCTTGCCGTCGGCCCGTCGGTTGACCATGTTCTTGGCCGGTTCCCCGCCAGCGTCGGCCACCTTCTTCAGGTTGCCGACACCCTTGGCGACCTTCCCCGCCCCGAACCCGACCGCCGCGCCGCCCGCCTCCTCGGCCAGTTTCTTGTACGCCGCGATCAGGTGGTCGGCCGCCTTGTCGAAGTCCTGCGGCCGGCGGGCCCGGACGGCGACGACGAAGAACATGAAGAGGTCCTCGCCGACGTCGAGGACCGCCTTGCCGGTCATGATGTAGCCGAACGCCGTCGCCGCGCTCATGACGATCGGCCCGGCCGGCGTGAAGGTGCTGGCCCCGATCACCCCCATCACTGCCGCCATCGTGGCCAGGTTCTGCGGCTGGATCGCCTCCTTGAGGCCGTCAATGATCGCCTGCTCGAGCTTCGGTTTTCCGTCCGGGCCTTTGGCGTTAATGGCCCGCTCGAACACCGCCTTCAGCTTGTCGGCCATCCCCATGTCTTTGATGGTGCGGAGTTCGGCCACCTCCTGCCGCAGGGCCGCGACCTGCGCCTTGGCAGCGTCGTTCAGCGGGACCGGGTCCAGGGTCGCGCCCTTATCGACTCCGAAGTTGACCCGGTCTTGGAGTTGCTTGGACTCGCCGCGGAGTTTGACCACCTCCGGGTCGTCCTTGTCCTTCCCGAGCCGGACCTCCATCCGCGTCGCCGCATGGTCCCGCCACCGGATCCCCCTGGCCCGGCGGTCTTTTTCGTCGTCGTCCGCCCTGATCTTCTCGTCCGCTTGGGCGGCGCTGCCCTTGAGGTATTCCTCGGCCTTCTTCGCCCAGTCTTTCAACTGCTCGTCGGTCGGCCCCTCCTTCGCGGGCGGCCCAGGCGGCGGTTGCGCCGGCGGCTGGGGCGGCGGGTTCACCGGCTCGCCGATCCGCTTGTAGAGGTAGAAGTCGCGTTGGGTCGGACTGTCGGAATTCAGGAGGTCCTTGAGCAGATCCTTGCGCTCGGCGTCGGTGGCCGTCTGCCACCAGTCCTGCAAGTCGTCCGCGTCGGCCGCGGAGAGGTTCTTCCACCACTGCGTCACCTCCTCGGCGCGGCGGAGGTACTCCTCCTTGGTCCAGTCGTCGCGGAACTTGCCCATGAGGTCGGTGGGCGGTGCCATCCCGCGGGGCTTCTGCTTGAGGTCGTCGGCCGCCTTCTTCACCCGGTCGGGGTCGGCGGGCGTCGGCGGTTGCGCGGGCGGGTCCGCGAAGGTGGCCGAGATGAGTTCGGTGCCGCCCGCCGCGGTGCGGCCGATGACCGACCCGATGTGTTCGCCCGGTTCCCCGTTCGTCAGCACCATCAGCCAGTCCATCGCCGGGTCGTCGTAGGGGTAACCGCTCGACGAGCGACCCGTCCCCCCAGGTGCCCACACCCGCACCTGGTTCAGCCCGGACCGCACCACCCCGCGAACCGACCCGATGGTGATGGCGACGGCCTCACCCTCGCCGGCGATCACGTCGCCGAGGATATGCCCGCCGGCCCACACCTCGGCCGACGCGGTCGCCGGTGGCCCGGACCAGGGCGTTGGCGTAGGCGTCCGCGACCCCGGCCCGGACGTCGGCGAGGACGCTGCCGCTGGCCTCGATGTACACGTCCAGACCGGCGGTGACCGGGGCGGTCACGTTCAGACCGGCCCACGCGAGAACCTGCCCGCCGAGGGCGGTGAGCGCGCCGGTGATGTCCGCCAGCGCGCGGGCCTCGACCCCGTTTTCCGCGGTCACCGGCCCGCCGACCGTGCTTCCGTAAACCCGGGCGTACTCCCCGGTCACGGCCCCGGTCACGGCCCCGAGCGCCGTAACCACGGCACTGCTGCTGAACGTGGAGACAGCCCCGCTCACGCCGCCGGCGGCCTCCACCAGCACCCCGGAGGCGGCCGACACGGTCCCGGTAACGTCCCCGCCGGACGCGATCTCGATCTCCCCCTGGTCGGTATCGTCCGGGTTCCCCGCCGTGACCGAGCCGGTCACCGACCCGCCGGCCCGGATGGTCACCCCGTACAGGGCCGACACGGCCCCGGACACGGCCCCGAGGGCCGTCAGCGTCACCGTGGACCCGAGAGACGTGACCCCTCCGCTCACGTCCTCCCCGGCAGAGACGACGACCTCGGCCCGGCCCCACACGGCCCCACTCACCGCCCCGTCCGCGACCACGGTGGCGGCGCGGAAGGCGGTGACCGACGCCGAGACGGTGCCCACGGCGAGTACCTCGGCGTTCGACCAGTGGGTGTCGTCACCCGCCACGACGGAGCCGGCCACACCCTGGCCCGCTTCGACGCGCACACCCAGAAGCCCGAAGATCGTCGAATCGACCCACGCCGAGGCCAGCACGTCGGCTCTGCCCTCGTGGGCGGTCACGTCCCCCGTCACCTCGCCGGCCGCGGTCAGGTCCACGCCCCACCCGGCCTCGACGTCCCCGGTCACCTTGCCGATCGACGTCACCAGCAGGTCGTACTTCCCGGCGGTGATGTTCCCGGTGATCCGGCCGTAGGTCCCGTGGTCGATGAACTCCGTCCCGGCCAGGATCTCGGCGATCCCGCCGTTGGCCGCCGTCACGTCCCCGTCGAGGTACCGGCCGGCCACGACCCCGCCGCCGTATCGGGCGTACTCGTACTCGTCCTCTTCCCCCTCGTTGACCGTGTACCCCTTCACCCACCCGATGTTCTCGGTCACAGCGACGATGTTCCCGGTGATATCCCGCCCGGCGTCGACTTGCGGCAGGATGGGCTCGGAGAAGTACGAAAGTTCCCACGGCGGGGTCTCACCCGGCAGGTACCCGATCCCGACCTCGGCGGTCGCGCCGCCGGTGATGTCCCGGCCGGCCCGGATCCGCCGGATGCCGCCGGTCTCGGCGGTCAGCACGCCGGACACGTCGCGGTCGGCCTGGACCTGCTCGATGTTCCGCCCGGCGGTCACGTCCCCGGACACGTCCTGGGTGGCCGACACGCTGATCACGTCCCGCCCGGCGTCGATCGGGCCGGACACGTCGCCCGGCACCGCCCCGGTCTCTTCGGACTCGCCGGTGTCTGGGTCGTACCCCCACTCGCCCGGCGTCCCGGCCGAGACCGTCCGGACGTCCCGGCCCGCGGTGATCGCCGAGCTGACGTGCCGGCCGGCGGTCACCGTGACCACATCCTCCCCGGCATCAATGCTGCCCGCGACGTCGATGCCGGCGGTCACGGTGGTGACCCGGTTCCCGGCCGTAATGGCCGAGTCGATCGCCCCGGTCGCCTTGACCGTGCCCACGTCCCGGCCGGCCGACAGGTCGCCGGTGATGTCCCCGGTCACTCCCGGCGGCTGCACCCACTCGCCGGCCTCGTAATCGTAGTACGGCGGGGGCGGCGGGAGCCCGGCGCTGACCAGCGGCAGATCCCGGCCGGCGTCGGCGGTGGCGTGGACGGAATGGTCGGCGACCACCGCCCCGACGTCCCGGCCGGCGGTGATCGATCCGGAGATGTCCCCGCCGGCCTCGACCCGGGTGACGTCGATCCCGGCGGTGATCGTCGCGTCGATGTCCACGTCGGCGTGGACCTTCCCCGGGGCGTCGGCCTCGGACGAGTACGGGAACCGGTAACTCTCGTAGGGGTCGTAGGGGTTGTACGGCGGCGGGCCGTCGGTCAGCCGGCCGATCGCGCCGCTCGTCGCCGCGATCACCCCGCCGATGTTCCCCCGGGCGTACACCCCGCCAATCGCGTGGCCGGCGGTGATGGTCGCGTTGATGTCCCCGGTCGCTGTGACACTGCGGATGTCCCGCCCGGCGGTAGCGGCACCGGTCAGGTTCCCGGTGATCGCCGGAGTGGTCCCGATCGAGTACTGGTAGCCCTGAAGCCGCCCTGCGCTGAGCGCGCCGATGTCCCGTCCGGCCGTGATACTGCCGATCAGGTTGTGGGCCGCGCGGGCAAAGCCGACGTCCCGACCCGCCGTGACCGACCCCGACAGGTCGTTGCCGGCCCGGACTGCGGTGATGTCGCCGCCAGCCTCGACGGCGGCGTTCACGTCCACCCCGGCGAAGATCCCGCCACCGAAGTAGCGTTCGTCGCCGTAGTACCACTCCTCGCCGTAATCACCGTCATCGGGGATCAACTCGCCGAGATAGCCGATGCTGGCTCCGGCGGTGATGTCACCCGTCACCGACCCCTTGGCGGACACGTCGGCGATCCCGCCGCCCGCCCTCACCGGCCCCGACACGTCACCGGTGGCGAACACCCCGTACACGTCCCCGGCCGCGTCGACCGTGCCGGTGAAGTCGCCCGGCGGCGCGTCCGGCAACTCGCCCCAAGACGAATACCATCCCGACCAGGTGTACCCGTAGCCGCCCGCGTACACCCGGCCTACATCTCGCCCAGCGGTGATCGCGGCCGATACCCCGCCGCTGCCGTGAACGAAGCCGACATCCCGGCCGGCGTTGATCGCCCCTGCGACCTCGCCTCCGGCCTCGACCAGGGAAACGTCCGTCCCCGCAGTGACCGACCCGGAGAAGTCGCCACCGGCTCGAACTCCATTGCCCCACCAGTAGGGGCTATCGTAGGAGGACCAATACGGATGGTGCCGAGGCAGCCGCGGGTCGCTGTCGTCCAGGCGGCCGACCGCCGCCCCGGCGGTGATGGTGGAAGTGATGTTGCCGCCGGCCGTCACCCCGCCGATGCCGTGGCCCGCGTCGATCGCCCCGGTCACGTCGCCAGACGCCGAGACGCTGTTGATGTCGCGACCGGCCGTGATGGCCCCGGCCAAGCTCGCCACGGGGCCGGGTTCGCCGTACGGATCGTCCCAATAGTACCCCTCCATCCCCGAACCGCCCGCCGACACCCAGGACACGTCGCGGCCGGCCGCGATGTCCCCGCTGATGTCCCCACGGGCGGACACGCTGCCGATGTCCCGACCGGCTTCGATCGCGCCGGTGACCGCTGCCCCGGCCGACACCGCCGTCACGTCGCCCTCGGTCGCCGTGACGGTCCCATTCACCGCTCCGCCGGCCTGCACCCCGGCCCCCCGCGGCAGGTGCCAGCCATAGCCGTACCAGTACGGATTCCCCCAGTAATACCCGTACGGCCGCCAGTCGTTCTCCGGGTCGCGAGCCTCCCCCCGGCCGACGTCGGTCTGGGCCGTCACCGCACCGCGGATGTCGCCGTCGGCGTTCACGCCCAGTACGAACCCGCCCTGGGCCGCGACCGCGCCTTCCACGTCGCCGGTCGCCGACACGGCGTGGACGTCCCGCGACGCCGTCACTGGGCCCACGATCCGGCCCGGGGCGTACGGCTCCCAACTCCCCTCGCCGGGATACTCGGGGTACTCGGGATCGGGCGTGTCGGTCCAGACCCCGCCGCCGCCGGCCCGCACCCACCAGACGTCCCCGCCGTTGGCCGTCACCGAGCCGAGGATGTGCCGGCCCGCCGACATGCCGATGATCCCCTTGCCCGCCGTCACCGGGCCGACGATGTCCCGGCCGGCGGAGATGCCGCCGCCGTAGGTGGCGTACTGCCAGGCCCAGTAGTCGTTCGGGTCGGCCCCCGGCACATAGGCCCCTCCGATCCACAGCTCGGCCGACACGCTGCCGCCGATGTCCAGCCCGGCGCTCACCGAACCGAGCCACCCGCCCGCCGAGATGCTGCCGGTGCTGGCCCCGGCGTAAACCGTGGTCACGTGGCCGCCGGCGATCACCGTGCCCAACGACCCGCCCGCCGAGACGTGCCAGATGGAATCCACCGCCGACACGGTGCCGATGCTCGTCCCGGCCGTCAGCGTCCCGATGTCGTCCGAGGCCGAGACGTTGCCGATCGACCGGCCGGCGGTCGCTGACACGGTGTGAGCCGACAGGTCGCCGACCGTCCAACCGGCCTGGACGTACAGGCTCCCGCCGATGCTGATCGAGGACACGTCCCCGGTCGCCCAGACAGAGAGGCTGTCGGCCGAGCCGGACCAGGTGACATCGCCGCTGCCGTCCCCGGCGTAGCCGTAGACCGAGAAGGCGAACGCCGAGATCGTCGGCGGCTCGTCCGGCGAACCGCCACCGCCGCCGGGTGGTTCGGGGCCGTACTCGACCATCATCTCGTCGTCGAACTCGCCCCCACCGGATGGCGGGGCACCGGGGGCGACCGACACCGCCCCACCGCCGCCGTTGACCTCCAGCCAGCCCGGCCCCGAGTTGTAGAGGGAGACGGTGACGCCGACCTTGACCCCGTTCTGCCAGACGCCGTCGTCCCACCACGAACCGGGGGCGACCGCGTCCAGGACGATGCGCTCTTCGAGCGGGTCGATCTGTAGCCGGGCGCGGCGAATCGGCTGGGCCGACCGCGGGCGGCGGGTGAGCAACGACTTTCCGACACGGGCCAGCAGGCCGGACATGGACCAGCGCGTCATCCTCAGTTCCCTCCGAGACCGATTCACGCCGTAGGCCGAAAGGTGGCGAAAGCCGTGCAGCGATCGACATGCGAATTCTGACAGCGATCATTCAATCGCGACAGTCCGGCGCGGCAAGATCCGGTGCGTGAAAAATCGGTAGAGTTTACGCGATCGGAATCCGTGACTGGAAAACCACCTGGATGTCATCGGGGAACCCGAGGTGCTGACTGTCGTGTCGCGGAACGAATGACTGCCGCGACGGACGCCAACCACGGGAGACGCAACCATGACCGATCCGAAGAACCCCGCCCTGAGGGTTACCACTTCCGCTTGCGTTGCGATTCGGCAAGCTTCTTCTTCGCCTCGTCGTCGAGGTTGTAAGGATCGTGTTTATGTTCCGCGTTCATCTCTTGGTGCTCGGTCCAGGTGAGCTTCTTGGCCTGTTCGCCGGCCCCGACGACCAAGTCCAGCACCGGCAGCCGTACACGTTCCGAAGCATGGGACGCACCTCCTGGAAACGGATCCTCGCCCGGCCGGCCACACCGGTGGCAAGGGTTCGCTCGGAATTTCTCCGTGTAGCCGGTGATGATCGAGCACGCCTCGGGGACGGCCGTGAGGGGGCGGCGCTCCGGGCGGACGGCGTCGTGCCGATTACCAGCGGTCGAGGCGGTGAAGCCCGCCGTGGCCCGGCGCGAGCGTTCGGGAAGACGCGAGGATCGAACTGTCGGACGGCGGGTCCCCCTCGGGGCGCGCGCCCGTCGGTGACGCCGTCCCGGATGAACGGAGCCCCGGTGCGGACGCCGACCGCTGGGCCGGGCCGTGGCCATTGTTGAGGGCGAAAGTCGATCGGAGTCGTCAGGTAACGATGGGGTGGGAACCGGTCTGCCCGGCCGCGGGCCGATGGGATCAGACCGATCCGAACTTGCTGTCGGGTCAATCGGGAATGGAGTCAGGAGCCCAAGTGCCTCGACACGTCCGGCTCGATGTTGTGTTCGACACGTCGGGCCAGCGTCGCTCGCCAGCTCGCCGACAGGAGCGAGACCCCGGCGAGTTCTGCTGCCGCCCGTAGATCATCCTTGTCGTGGTGCATCACCCAGTTCGCTCGCTCGACCGACCAATCCGGGTGGGGCCGCTGGACGAGGACGAGGGGCGACCCCGCCGACACGGTTCCTTCCTCCAGCACCCGGAAGTACCATCCCGTCCGTCCGGTCTGCTGCACCTGTAAAGCGAGCGTCTTGACCCGCCAGCGGCGGGCCAACTTCCAGCACGGCTGGCGGGGCTGGGACACCTGCAGCGTCACACCGCCGACCTGCCAGATGTCCCCGATGCACACGACCGCCTCGGTCAGCCCTTCGACGGTGAAGTTTTCCCCGAACGCCCCGAACATCAGGGGCGGGAGGTTCAACGCCTCCCGCCAGTACGGGTAGTGGTCGGCGGGGTAGACGCACACGGCCTTGTCCGGCCCGCCGTGGTTGGTGAGATCGGCCTGCCCATCCCCGTCGATGTTCACCCGACCCACCCGCACCGGAACGACGACCGGCTCCTTGTCGAAGCCGGTCGTCCAAAGCCGATCGTCCGGTTCGGTGGCCCCCTCGGCCCCGTGCTGCCGGGGTAGTCCGACCTGAACCGAGCGAAGCACCGGCGTCGTCATGACTCGACTTCTCTCCACGTTCGGCTACTTCAAGGCCGACAGGTCGGCCCCGTGGTTGATGTGGAACACTTGGCCGTCGATCACCAGAGCGGGGACGGACTTCACTCCCGCTTGGTCGGCTTCGGCCACCCGGCCCTTCGCCTGACCGAGATGCACGTACTCGACCGTGAACCGCTGTGGGTCGAGGGCGGCGGCGACGGCCTGTTCCGCTTGGGTACAGACCGGGCAACCGGCGTGGTAAAAGACTGCCTTCTTCATCATCGCTCTCCTTCTCAATTCAGGACGGGTTCCGCTGCCGATCAGTTCGGCAACAGGGTTCGGAGGATGTCACGCAGCCGCTCCCGCTCCACATCGGGGAGTGGCATCAGCGGCGGTCGGAGCGGGCCGGGGTCGAACCCCGCCAGTTCCAGCCCAGCAGCCACCGTCCGGGGCAAGCCACCAGCGACGAGGAACTCCAGCAGGGGCATCTGCCGGTAGTACAGGCTGCGAGCGGCGGTCAGGTCGCCCTTCGTGACGGCGGCGTACAGGTCGAGCGTGAGTTGCGGGATCAGGTTGGGGGCGGCGGTACACCAGCCCCTCGCCCCGGCGGCGAACGCCGCCAACGCCAGCGGGTTCGACCCGTTGAAGAACGCCACGTCGTCCCCGGCGAGGCGAACCAGCTTTTGCATCCGGCCCACGTCCCCGGCACTCTCCTTGACCATCGTGACGTTGGGGATTTCCAACAGGCGGGCCAGGAACTCGGGCCGCATGTCCACCCCGCCCGTGGCCGGGTTGTTGTAGGCCATGACCGGAATCGTAATGGCGTCCGCCACGGCCCGATAGTGGCGGAACACTTCGTCCTCGGTCAGCTTCCAGTAGCTCATCGGGATGAGCATGACGGCAGTCGCCCCGACCCGCTCGGCGTACCGGGCATGGTGAACGGCCCGCTCCGTCGTGAGTGCCGACACCCCGACAAGCGTGGGAACTCGGCCGGCGACGTGCTTCACCGTCGTCTCGGCCACCGCTTCACGCTCGGCGTCAGAGAGATACGGCAGGATGCCTGCGCTGCCGAGCGGGGCGATGCCGTGAACCCCGGAGGCCAGCAACCGGTCGAGCAGCGATTTCAGCTTGGCGAGATCGACTTCGCCGGTCGGCGTGAGCGGCGTGATCGGGTAAGCGATGATGCCGTGGAAGGGGACGGTGCGGGCCATCACTTGCCCTCCCCGGTCGTCGGCTGGTCGGCCTTCTTCTGTGCCTCTTCCCGCAGGGCCACGCCCCCGATGTTCTGGAGGAGCGGGGCGTTCTCGCAGGCGAGGTAGCGGGCCAGCCCGTCGCCGGTGTTGGTGTGCCGATGCCACGCCCACACCGGGATGTACACGGCGTCCCCGGCCTTCCACTCGACCTTCCGGCCCTGAACCTCGGTGTAGCCCGTGCCTTCCAGGACGTAGAGGATCGTCTCGTAGGTGTGCCGGTGCATGTTGGACGACCGGCCGGGGTCGAGCCAGCCGATGGTCATGCTGATGGTGTGGCTCGGCAAGTCCACGAAGAAGACCGGGTGCTTCCGCTGGGCCGAGTAGTCGCCGTGCTGGCCGGCCCCTTCGACGGCGGCGTGGTGCAACCGGTCGGGGATGCGGACGTGCGGCGTCGGGGGCGTCTTGTCGAAGTCCGCCGACTGGTACTTCTCGGGCAGGCTGGGTGCTGTCGTTGCCATGACTCCTCCTCGTGATCGGGTTGTGCGGCCCGTCCGAGCCGCTTGACTTCCGAATCGTAAGGGGTAGCATCTGATAAGTCCAATTCTCATTTCTCATCAAAGCGATTGACCTGAGCTATCAGGAGGGCGACGTGGAACTGCGGCACCTGCGGTACTTCTCGGCAGTGGCGGAAGAAGCCCACTTTCGGCGGGCGGCGGAAGCCCTGCACGTCTCCCAGCCCACACTCTCGCTGCAAGTGCAGGAGTTGGAGAAGGAACTTGGCGTGGCCCTGTTCGACCGAATTGGAAGGCGGGTACGACTCACGCAAGCCGGACAGGTGTTTCGGGACTACGCCCGGCGTGCGTTGGCGGTACTCGATGAAGGCAAAGCCGCACTTGGCGAGATCGACGGAATGCTCCGGGGTTCCTTGTCCGTGGGCGTCGTCCAGACGGTGAACGCCTACCTGATCCCGTCCGTGATCGCCCGCTTCTCGACGGATTACCCGAACGTCCGTCTTCGGGTCGAAGAACTGGCCGCAGCCGAGATCGAGAGCGGTGTCCTCGACGGCTCCCTCGACTTGGGAATTTCATTCCTCCCACCGGCCCACAAGGAGATCGAGTCGGAGCGACTGTTTGAGGAGGAATTCGTTCTCGTGGTTCCACCGGCTCATCGGCTGGCAAGTCGGGATCGGATGAGGCTGGCGGAACTCGCCGGTGAACCGCTCTGCCTCCTCGGCAAGAAGTTCTGCACCCGCCGCATCATTGACGAGGGTTTCAGCCGGGCCGGCGTTCAACCCACCGTGGTTGTGGAGATGAACTCGGTCGAAGGCGTTCTGGCGGTTGTTGAAGCCGGTGGCCCCGCCACGATCCTGCCGGCTTTAGCGATGAGCAGGCAGCCGCTGAAGGCCGTCCGCATCGACAAGCCGACCCCGAAGCGGACGGTCAGTGTGTTGAAGCTCAAGGGCCACGCCCCGCTCCGGGCCAGAACGGTGTTCATCGAACGGGTCACTACCACGCTTCGTGCCGCGAAATCGCCCCCCGACCGAGGCACGGTTCATCCCCGTCCCTGACCCGACCGGATCGACGAAATTCGACCTTGTCCGGTATCTTCCAGAAGGTCCGATCACTCCGCCGCCGGCGGCTCACCTTGAATCGCCTTGGACCGAATCGGACTCGGCACGGTTACGGGCCTGGTCGAGCTGCTCGAGCAGGCCGTTGATGATCGGCACCGGATGAAAGGCCGCTGCGGCCTGCTCTCGGACGTGCTTGCGATCCCTGGTCTGCAGAACTCGCACCGCGTGAATGTAAGCCGCCAGTGCGGCCTCGTCCGCGTTGTTCTTGACGCACTTCACTCCCGGAGGCAGGCGTTCGACGAAGACGCCGGTGACGCCGTCCCGGATGAACGGGGCTCCGGTGCGGACGCCGACGGTCGGGCAGCCGGCCAGCAGGATCTCCTGGAGGGCGAGCGGGCCGTGGTCGTCGTCGGCCAGGTAGGCACAGGCCCGCGACCGGCGGGCGGCCTCGAACAACTGCTCGCGCTTGTACTGGCCGTAGTGCAGCACGACGTGGCGGGGGAACGCTTCGCACAGGTGTTCGAGCAGGCCCGGCCGGTGCCCGTTCTTCGAGTAGATCAGAAGGTCGTACTCGTCGGGCAGCGACTCGCCGGGCCACGGGTCGATGGGGTACGGCCAGGTGACGATGGGCGCGGTGTTCGCCGGGCCGCGGTTCTTGGCGATGAGGTCGCGGTACCAGTCGCTGTGGCAGAACATCGCCCAGCAGTTGGCGGCGTCGAGCAGACCGCGTTCCTCGGCGTCGATCCGCGGCTTCCACGAGTAGGTGAACAGCATGTTGGGGCCCTGCACGAACGGCCGGCCCTCCGAGTCCCACCAGACGGCGTAGCGGCGGTCGTCCCAGTGCCAGAACCAGGGCATGGCCCCGTCGCTCGCCGGTAGCGACTTGATCGACAGCCAGTCGAGGCCAGCGGCGATCCGCTTGCGGAGTTCCTTCTGCAACGCGTACATGCCGTTGGTCGGGCCGTCGCGGCCGGGGGCGTGGACCGGGCCGATCAACTCGACCGGCATCTGGCCGTCGCGGTGGGAGACGTGCGGGGCCGTCGTGAACCGCTTGACCACGGGCAGCGTGGCGAAGTCCTTGGGCCAGCCGGGCTGGAGCTTGTGCTTTCCCTTAGTGGTTTTCTTGCCCAGGTCGTGGTAGGCGGCGTCGTCGAGGTAGCTCAGGTGGTAGCTTCCGGTGTCCACCCGGTAGTGGTAGAACGGCCGGGCGATGTCGCACGGGTCGCAGATCGTCACCTTCGCTTCGTTCAGCCGCTTCGCGAGATCCTGGTCCTCGCCGTTGTTGAGGGCGGCGTAGCCGCGCACCCGGTCGAACGCCTCGCAGCGCAGGGCCCAGCCGCCGTGGTACAGGCCGCCGGTGTCGTGCTCCTTCAGCCCGTCGCCGTGGGCCAAGAGCACCAGCGACGGCCGCGACCATTCGGCCCGCTTCAGAGCTTCCGCTTGCGTCGAGAACCAGTGCGGCAGGTAGATGTCGTCGTCGTCCGCGACCAGGAACCCTTCGGCGTCGGGAGAGGCCAGCGCGGCGCAGGCGTTCCGCTTCTCGCCGAGTGTGCGGAACCGGGCCGGCACCGAGATCAGCCGCCAGCCTTCGCCGGCCTGGTTGTCGTACTGCCCGGCGTCGTCGAGGATGACCAGCTTGCGCAAGTGCCGCGGGTAGTCCTGGCGGAGGAACGATTCGACCAACTGGCCGAGCAGGTGCGGCCGGTGGAAGGTGCAGCAGAGCGCGGCGAGTTTCATGAGTCCACGAACCTCCGAACGGCGTCGCGGAGCGGGGCGGCCGTCGCGTGAACCAGGTCGGGCGCGAGCTTCGGCCTCGGCTCGTCCCACGGAGCGTCGGTGATCCGCCAGCCGAGGTGGGCGTAGCCGGTGGTGCGGTTCTCCGAGTTGGGCGGGCGGACGAAGACGACCGGCGTGCCCATCGCGGCGCACGGCAGCAGGACGTGCAGGCGGTTGGTCACCACCCAGCGGGCCTTCGCGTACAGGTTCAGCCGCCGAGTGGCCTCGGCCACGCGGTCGCAGTCGCGCGGCACGGTGTGGGTCAACTTCGTGCCGGCGGCGATTCGTGGCGGCAGGCGTTCGAGGTCCTGCGGGGCCACGTCCACCAACAGCACGTCGTCGGTCCGCGGGCCGTAGGCCGGCTCCAACGTCAGCGTCGCGCACCAGGAGAGCCAGGCGTCAATGCCGTGGCGGAGCTACATCAGGGATGCCTTGCCGACCGGCCGGCGGGCCGGCTGCGGCTTGGCGGGGGCGGAGGCAACACTGGAGGAGATCATGTGAGGCTCCGCTGAAAATG
>Ga0272446_1003840_pt1 | contig 18469 bp, 15 predicted proteins | sample YNPCB0061_FD_194587 | JGI IMG/M metagenome (GOLD analysis project Ga0272446, IMG submission 194587) | Hot spring microbial mat communities from Yellowstone National Park, WY, United States - YNP-CB-006-1 | ecosystem: Environmental > Aquatic > Thermal springs > Hot (42-90C) > Sediment | place... | reverse complement strand
CGATCTCGCTGGCAAGGAAGGCGGCCGCGCTTTCCGGCGTGCTGTCGGTGACGACGTTCATCGTCATCTGGCGCAGCCGGTCCTGCACCGCCGGCACGGCGAGGGCCCGGTTGAAGGCGGCGTTGATGGCGCGCACCACCGGATCCGGCGTGCCCGCGGGCACCAGCGCCATGTGCCACGTGTAGCACTCGAAGTCCGGCACGCCCTCCTCGATGAAGGTCGGGATGTCGGGCGCGTAGGGCATGCGGGTGCGGGTGCTGATCGCGAGCGGCCGCAGCTCCCCACGCTGGATATAGGGCAGCGCGCCCGAGGCGACGTCGAAGATCATGGGGATGCGCCCGGCCAGCACTTCCGGCATGGCGGCGGAGGAGCCGCGGAAGGCGATGTGATTCACGCGCAGCCCGCCCGCCATGTGCAGGAAGAGTTCGGTGCCGAGATGCACCGCGCCGCCATTGCCCGAGGAGGCGTAGTCGTACTTGCCGGGATTGGCGCGCAGCAGCTCGATCAGCTCGCGCAGGCTGCGCACCGGGAAGTCCTTGTTCACCAGCAGGATCTGCGGGATCTGGCCGATGAAGGCGCAGGGGGTGAAGTCGCGCACCGGATCGAAGGGCAGGCGCTCGAACAGCCCGGGAAGGTAGGCGTGGCCGACCGTGGTGTAGAGGATGGTCTGCCCGTCCTTGGGCGCCTTGGCCACGACCTCGGTGCCGATCAGCACGCCCGAGCCGGTGCGGTTCTCGACCACCAGCCGGTGCGGCAGGAACTTCGACATCTCATCGGCCAGAAGCCGGGCGGGGATGTCGGTCGGGCCGCCGGCGGCGAAGGGCACGATGATGCGGCCCGGGCCGTTCGGCCAGGCGGGGGCCTGGGCGCGCGCGGCGAGCGGCGCGAGGGCGGCGCTGGCGCCGAGGCCGAGGATGTTGCGGCGCTGCATGGTCGAGACCTCCCGGAGGGTGTTCTTCGCCGGCCAGTCTGGCGAGGCGGCCGCTCTGGTCAATCCCGCCCCTCAGGCGGGCTCGAGGCGCAGGCCCGTCTCACGGTCGAAGACATGCAGCGCCCCCGGCTCGGGCACGAGGGCGAGCGCGCCTGGCGGCACGCCGCCGGCGAGCCGCGCCGTCAGCGGCGTGCCGTCGGCGAGCCGGCCATGCAGCACCGTCTCGGATCCCAGCGGCTCGGCGAGGTCGATGGCGAGCGGCAGGCCCGCGCTGCCATCCGGGCGCAGATGTTCGGGCCGGATGCCGATGGTGACCGCCCGCCCCTCCCCGCCTGGGCGCGGACCATCCGCCAGCGGCCACACCGCCCCGCAGGCGAGGCGCGCCGCATGCCCGCCCTCGGCGAGGGTGGCCGGCAGGAGGTTCATGGCCGGGCTGCCGATGAAGGTCGCGACATAGGTGTCGGCGGGCTTCGACCAGACCTCCATCGGCGTGCCGACCTGGGCGGCGCGCCCCTCGTGCATGACCACGAGCCGGTCGCCGAGCGTCATCGCCTCGACCTGGTCGTGGGTGACGAAGAGGCTGGTGACGCCGAGCCGCCTCTGCAGCCGGCGGATCTCGGCGCGCATCTGCACGCGCAGCTTGGCATCGAGATTGGACAGCGGCTCGTCGAAGAGGAAGAGCTTGGGGTGGCGTACGATCGCCCGCCCCATGGCGACGCGCTGCCGCTGCCCCCCCGAGAGCTGGCGCGGCTTGCGCTCGAGCAGCCCGTCGAGGGAGAGGAGCGCCGCCGCCTCCCGCACGCGCTCGGCGATCTCGGCCCTGGGCAGGCCGCGGATGCGAAGCCCGTAGGCCATGTTGTCGAAGACGCTCATGTGCGGATAGAGGGCGTAGGTCTGGAAGACCATGGCGATGTCGCGGTCCGCGGGCTCGAGCGGGGTGACGTCGCGCCCGTCGATCAGCACGCGGCCCGCGCTCGGCGCCTCGAGGCCCGCGACGATGCGCAGCAGTGTCGACTTGCCGCAGCCCGAGGCGCCGACGATGACCACCATCTCACCGTCCGCGACGGCGAGGTCTATGCCGTGCAGCACGGGCGTCGCGCCGAAGGATTTCGCGACACCCTGGATTTCGAGGCTCGCCACGCGACTACTTCTCCGTCTCGGTGAGGCCGCGGATGAACCAGCGCTGCATCAGCACCACCACCAGCACGGGGGGCAGCAGCGCCAGCATCGCGGTCGCCATGATGGTGTTCCACTCGTTCTGCGCATCGCCGGTTCCGATCATCTTCGTCAGGCCGACGACGATCGTCTCGAGCGAGCGGTCGTTGACCATCAGCAGCGGCCAGAGATACTGGTTCCAGCCGTAGATGAAGAGGATGACGAAGAGCGCCGCGATGTTGGTCACCGACAGCGGCAGCGCGACGTCGCGGAAGAAGCGCAAGGGCCCGGCGCCGTCCATCTTCGCCGCTTCCACGTATTCGTCGGGGATGGTGAGGAAGAACTGCCGGAACAGCAGTGTCGCCGTGGCGCTCGCCATCAGCGGGACGGTCAACCCGGCCATGCTGTTCGTCAGGGCGAGATCGACCATCACCTCGAAGGTCGGGATGATGCGCACCTCGACCGGCAGCATGAGGGTGATGAAGATCAGCCAGAAGGCCAGCATCCGCCCGGGGAAGGCAAAGAACACGACCGCATAGGCCGACAGCAGCGAGATCGCGATCTTGCCTGCTGCGATCAGCAGCGCCATCAGCGCGCTGTTGATCAGCATAGCGGAGGCCGGCACGGCGAAGGTGTTGCGCGTGCCGAGCCCCCCCGTGCTCCAGGCGAGGGCGTAGTTCTCGGGCCCGTGCGGGCCGAACCACAGCGGCACATCCCCGCGCCCGAGGGTTCCGACATCGTGCGTGGACCCGACCAGCGTCATCCAGATCGGGAAGGCGAAGACGAGCACCCCGAGGCCGAGCGCGGCATAGGCGAGGATCAGGCCGCGCAGCCGGCGGCGGCCCGCGGCGGCGGCGTGGGCGTCCTTTCCCCCCATCAGTAGTGCACCCTGCGCTCGATGAAGCGGAACTGCAGGCCGGTCATGACGATCACGAGCAGCATCAGGATCACCGACTGCGCAGCGGAGGCGCCGAAGTTCAGGTTCTGCACCCCGTCCACATAGACCTTGTAGATGAGCGTCGTGGTCGCAAGGCCCGGCCCGCCCTGCGTCAGCGCATGGATGACGCCGAAGGTGTCGAAGAAGGCGTAGACCAGGTTGACGACCAGCAGGAAGAAGGTGGTCGGCGAGATGAGCGGGAAGACGATGGTCCAGAAGCGGCGGACAGGACGCGCGCCGTCGATCGCGGCCGCCTCGAGGACGTTGCGCGGAATGGACTGCAGCCCCGCGAGGAAGAAGATGAAGTTGTAGGAGACCTGCTTCCACGCGGCCGCGACGATGACCAGCGTCATCGCCTGCCCGCCGTTGATCTTGTAGTCCCACGCGATGCCGGCGCCGTTCAGCATCCGCCCGAAGATGCCGATCTGCGGATGGAAGAGGAACAGCCAGAGGACCGCGGCCACCGCGGGCGCGACCGCATAGGGCCAGATCAGCAGCGTCTTGAAGGCGGTCGCGCCGCGGATCGCCTTGTCCGCCTGCACGGCGAGGAACAGCGCGACCCCCATCGCCAGCACGGAGACGGAAAGCGAGAACACCGCCGTGTTGCGCACGACCGTGAGGTAGTTCGGATCGGTCAGCACGGCGGCGAAGTTCTCGAACCAGACGAACTCGCGCGAGAGGCCGAAGGCGTCCTCCCGCAGGAAGGAGGACCAGACGGCCTGGCCCGCAGGCCAGAAGAAGAAGATTCCGGTGATCAGGAGCTGCGGCAGCAGCAGCGCGGCGGGCAGCGCGACCCCAGGGAAGATGACCTTCTTGCGCATGCTCGGCGCGGCGGGAGGGGGCGCGCGCCCCCTCCGCCCCTTCCTACTGGCGGTTCTGCCGCTCGAAGTTGCGCAGGACGACGTTGCCCCGCTGCACGGCGTTGTCGAGCGCCTGGCGCGCCGTCTGCTGGCCCTGGAAGGCGCGTTCCATCTCCTCCTGGATGATGGTGCGGATCTCGACGAAGCCGCCGAGCCGGATGCCCATCGAGTTCTCGCTCATCTGCCCGCCGCCGCGCAGCAGCTGGCTGATGGGAATGTCCGCGCCGGGGTTCTGGCGGTAGAAGCCCTCGGCCTCCAGCGCGCGGAAGACCGACTGGCGCACGGGCAGGAAGCCGGTCTCGACATGCCACTTGCGCACCACTTCGGGCCGCGCGAGCCAGGCGAAGAACTGGGCGATGCCGCGGTTCTCCTCGGCGGAGCGGGCCGCATTCGGGCCGCGGTTCATGGCCCAGAAGGACGCGCCGCCGATGATCGAGTTGATCGGCGCGCCCTCGACCCCCTCATAGTACGGGAGCATCGCGACGCCCCAGGCGAACTGCGCCTCGCGCTGGATGCGCGCGCGCAGGCCGGAGGAGGCGAAGATGATGGCGCAGGTGCCGTTCGGGAACAGCGCGTCGCCCTGCCCGTCGCGGCCGCCGTAGCGGAACAGGCCCTCCCGCTGCCAGTCCACGAGGTTCTGCAGGTGGCGGACCATCAGCGGGTTGTTGATCCGCAGCTCCGCGTTCAGCCCGCCGAAGCCGTTGGCCTGGGTGGCGAGCGGGATGTTGTGGATGGCGCTGAACTGCTCCACCTGCGTCCAGGTCGGCCAGGCCATGGTCATCGGGCACTCGACGCCCGCCGCCTTGAGCCGCCGCGCCGCCTGCTCGAGCGCCTGCCAGGTCTGAGGGAAGGCCTCGGGATCGAGGCCGGCGCGGCGGAAGGCGTCCTTGTTGTAGAAGACGACCGCCGTCGAGGAGTTGAACGGCATCGACATCATCCGCCCGTCGCGCAGGCTGTAGTAGCCGCGCACCGCGGGCAGGTAGTCGTCGAAGGGGATCTCAACGCCCGTCTCCGCGAGCAGCTCGTGCACGGGCTTCACGGCGCGGCCGGCGGCCATCATGGTGCCGGTGCCGACCTCAAACATCTGCACGATGTGCGGCGCCTGGCCGGCGCGGAAGGCGGCGATGGCGGCGACCATCGTCTCCGGATAGGAGCCGCGGAAGGAGGCGACGACGCGATACTGGTTCTGGCTCGCGTTGAAGTCGGCCGCGATCTGCTCGAGCATCCCGCCCAAGGGCTGGGTCAGCCCGTGCCAGAACTGGATCTCGATCGGCTGCTGCTGGGCAGCGGCGGGCGTGGCCAGGCCGAGGGCGACCGCCCCGGCCAGGATCGTGCGGCGCATCATGACGCTGTCCTCTCCGTATGATGGGAGGCGGCGAGGTAGCCGCCTCCCTTGACGCGGAGATTACATGTCCGTGTCAGTCGGATGAAGCAGCATCCGCGGGGCGGCCGGTGAGGCGCTCATAGACCTCCCGATCGGTCGCGCCCTCGGTCCCGAACAGCAGCACGCGGCTCGTCTCCTCAAGGCCGAGCGCCGTCCGCGCGAAGGGCTCCCGCGCGGCCAGCAGCAGCGCCGCCAGCCCCGCGACCGCGCTCTCCCCCGCCACCACCGGAGGCGTCCGGGCGGCGAGCGCCCGCATGCAGGCCACCGCGCTGTCGTCGGGCACCGCCATGAAGGCGAAGGCCCCGCGCTCGAGTTCCTGCCAGGCGAGCAGCGAGGGTTCGCCGCAGGCAAGCCCGGCCATCAGGGTGTCGAGATCCCCCGCAACCGCCGCCCGCTGGCCCGCCTCGGCGCTCGCCAGCAGGCAGGCGGCCTTGTCGGGTTCTGCCACCACGACCTTCACGCCGGTGCCGAAACGCGCCCGCATCTGCACCGACACCGCCGCCGCGACGCCGCCCACCCCAGCCTGGATGAAGACATGGGTCGGCGCCGCCCCGATCTGGTCGGCCGCCTCCTCCGCCATGACGCGGTAGCCCTGCATGACGTCGCGCGGCACCTCGGTATAGCCGGGGTAGGAGGTGTCGGAGACGACGAACCAGCCCTCGGCCTCGGCCTGCCGCTGCGCCTCCCGCACCGCATCGTCATAGGTGCCGGGCACGACGCGGATCTCCGCCCCCCATCTGGCGATGGCATCGCGGCGGCCCTGGCTCACCGTCTCGTGCACGAGGATGACGCAGCCCGCGCCGAAGCGCTGCGCGCCCCAGGCGACGGAACGGCCATGATTGCCGTCCGTCGCGCAGGTGACGGTGATGGCCCGCGTGGCCTCCCGCCACCGGCCCTCCATCAGCTCGGCGGCGGTCGCGGCCGGCGCGACGCCGCGCCTTGCGAGTTCGGCCTGCAGCAGGCGCATCACGGCATAGGCCCCGCCCAGCGCCTTGAAGGAGCCGAGGCCGAAGCGCCCGCCCTCGTCCTTGTAGTACACGGCGCCGACACGGGCCGCGGCGGCGACGTCGGGCAGGGCGATGAGCGGCGTCGGCGCGTAGCCGGGCCAGGAGGCGATCTCCTCCCGCGCGCGGCGGAAGCCGGCCTCGGGCAGGACGACCACGCCGGGCGTGCCGTGCTGGCGGTTGATAAGGAAGCGGAACGGGGCGGACGGGATCATGGCGGGCGGATATTGCGCCGGGGCGCGCCGCGCGCCAAACCGTCCCGGCATCGGAGGCTACGGCATGCAGATCACCATTCTCGGCGGCGGCGGTTTCCTCGGCCGGAAGCTGGCGGCGCGCCTGGCGCGGGACGGGGCGCTCGGCGGGCGGTCCATCACCGGCCTGACGCTGTTCGACCTCGCCGCGCCGGCCCCGCCCGTCGCGCCCTTCCCGGTGCGCTGCCTCGGCGGGGACGTGGCCGACCCGGCCGCGGTGGCCGCCGCCATCCCGGCCGGGACGGAGGTGGTGTTCCACCTCGCCGCCGTGGTCAGCGCGGCGGCGGAGGCGGATTTCGACCTCGGCCTGAGGGTGAACCTGCATGGCACGCTCGCGGTGCTGCAGGCGGCTCGCGCCCTCGGCACACGGCCGCGGGTGGTCTTCACCTCCTCCGTCGCCTCCTTCGGCGGCGGGCAGGAGGCGGTGGTGCCCGATGACGGGCGGCAACTGCCGACCAACTCCTACGGCGCGCAGAAGGCGATCGGGGAGCTGCTGCTGCAGGACGCGTCGCGCAAGGGCTTCCTCGATGCCGTCAACATCCGCCTGCCGACGGTGGTGGTGAGGCCGGGGCGGCCGAACAAGGCGGCCTCCTCCTTCGTCTCGGCCATCATCCGCGAACCGCTGCTCGGCCTTTCCACCGACTGCCCGGTGCCGCCGGAATTCGCCGTCTGGATCTGTTCCCCGCGCAGCGCCGTCGCATGGTTCCTGCACGCGGCGACGATGGACACGGCGGCGCTCGGCCTCGATCGCGGCATCAACCCCCCCGGGCGCAGCGCGACGGTCGCGAAACTGCTCGAGGCCCTGGAAGCCGTCGCGGGCCCGGCGGCGCGGGAGAAGGTCGGCTTCGCCTTCGACAGGGAAGTGTTCGACATCGTCGCCGGCTGGCCCGCCGCCTTCGAGGCCGAGCGCGCGCGACGCCTGGGCTTCGTCGAGCAGGAGCCGCTCGAGGAGCTGGTGCGCGCCTTCATCGAGGACGACCTCGCCGCGACGCGCGCCGAGCGGGGGCTCTGAGCCCGGCGGGGTCAAACCTCCGCGATCGCGCCGTCGCGCTCGGCCATCAGCCGGCGCATCGGCGCGGGGATCTCGGCCTTCCGGCCGGTCGCGTTGTCCACCACGACGCAGAGCGCGCGCGCCGAGCACGGCAGCCCATCCCCGGCGCGCCACATCCCGTACTGGTGCACGAAGGAGCGGCGGCGGAAGGAGGCGGTGCGAACCGCGAGCAGCACCTCATCGCGGAAGTGGCCGGGACGGTGGTACTTGACCTCCAGCGAGCCGACGACGGGCCCCGGCGCATCGGCGGCGAAGCTGCCGCCGGCATCAAGCCACCATTCGATGCGCATGTCCTCGAACAGGGTCAGATAGGCGGCGTGGTTCACATGGGCGTAGATGTCGCATTCCGCCCAACGGATGGTGTGCCGTCGCCACACTCCCCATTGGCCATCGACGCCGAAGCGCTCGCGCAGTGCCGGCTCCATGGTCACAGCCCCGCCTGCTCGAGCCTGAGGATCGCGCGCGCGAGCGCCTCAGCGCGCGGCACCATGCTCTCGATCTCGAGATACTCCTCCGGGCTGTGCGCCTTGCCGCCCACCGGGCCGACGCCGCAGAGCGTCGGCGCGCCCTGCGCCGCCGTGAAGCCCGAATCGGCGCAGCCGCCGGTGAACTCGGCGTCGACCTTCAGGCCGCTCTCGGCAGCGGCGGCCTGATAGACGGAAAAGACCCGCTCCGATTCCGGCGTCGGGTTCAGCGGCAGGAACTCGCCCTTGATCGTCAGCCTGGCCCTGGTGCCGGGCACGTAGGACCTGCTCACGATCTCGTGCAGGCGGCCCATGATCTCCTCGCGCTGGTCGGGCTCGACATAGCGCAGGTCGATCTGGAACCGGCAGTGCGGCGCGGTAGTGTTCACGCTCTGCCCGCCCTCGATGAGCCCGACATTGAGCGTGATCCCGCGCGCGAGGTCGGTCAGTGCATGGATGGCGACGATCTTGTGCGCCGCCTCGCCGATGGCGCTGATGCCGGCCTCGAAATTGCCCCCCGAATGCGCGGCCTTGCCCTCGATGTCCACCACCGAGAACACGCCGCCCTTGCGCGCCTTGACCACATTGCCCGAGGCGCGGCCTGGCTCGCTGTTGAAGACGACGCGGGCGTTGCGGGCCTCGGCCTCGATCACCGCCCGCCCCTCGGGGCTGCCGATCTCCTCGTCCCCGGTGAAGAGGCCGACCAGGGGCCCGGGCGCGCCGCCGAACTTCTGGAAGGCGGCGAGGATGAACATGTTCATCACGATGCCGGCCTTCATGTCCGCCACTCCGGGGCCATAGGCGCGAGAGCCCTCGATGCGGAAGGGGCGGCGCTCGGGCTCGCCCTTCGGGAAGACGGTGTCGCGGTGGCCCATGAGCACAATGTTGGCGCGCCGATTGCCGGTGCCGAGGGCGTGCCCACCCTCGACGAAGGCGCGGATGCAGTCGCCGTGGCTGGTGCCGGGCACGGTCTCGGTGCGGATGCCATGGGCGTGGAGGAAGCGCTTCACCTGCTCGCCCGTGCGGTCCACGCCGGCCTTGTCATAGGAGCCGCCGTCGGTGTTCACCATCTCGGCGAGTTCGGCGAGCATTGCCTCCTTCTGCGCGGCAAGCCAGGCGGTGATCTCGGCGTCCTTGGTCATGGCGGGTCCTTCGCTGGCGAGGAGAATGGCGGGGGAGGCGCCACCGCCTCCCCCATCCGTTCAGTCGATCTTGCCGATCCGCTGCACCGCGCGCACGAGGCGTGCGCTGTCCTCGCGGAAGAAGCGGACGAAGTCCTCGCCCTCGCGGAAGTCGATCGGGCTGCCCGCGGCGGCGAGCGCCTGCCTCAGCGCCTCGTCCTGCATCGCCTGGCGCAGCGCGGCGCGGATCCGCTCCTGGATCGGCGCGGGCGTGGCGGCGGGGGCGAAGACCCCGGCCCAGATGTAGAACTCGACATCGCGGTAACCCTTCTCGATGAAGGTCGGCACCTCCTCGAAGCCCGGCGCGCGGCGGGCGCCCCATTGCGCGAGGGCGCGCAGCTTGCCCTCCCGCACCTGGGCGAGCGCCGGCCCGGGGCCGGAGGAGAGCGCCTGCACCGTTCCCGAGAGCAGCGCCGTCATCGCCGGCCCGCCGCCCTGGAAGGGGACATGCAGCATGTCGATGCCGGCCGCGCCCGCGAACATCGCCATCGCGACATGCAGCGTGGAGTAGTTCCCGGCGGAGGAATAGGCGATGGCGCCGGGCCGGCGCTTCGCGTCCTCGACCAGGTCCTCGAGCGTGCGCCAGGGCGCGTCGGCGCGCACCACGAGCACGGTGGGATCGGCGGTGATCAGCGCGATGGGGGCGAGCTGGTCCACCGTATAGGAGGGCGTGCGCCCGGCGATCCGGTCCGCCTCCGGCAGCATGGCGAGCGAGGAGAGCGCCATCAGCAGCGTGTGGCCATCGGGCTGGGCGCGGGCGACCGAGGCGTTGCCGATCGCCCCCCCGGCCCCGCCGCGGTTCACCACCGGCACGGGCTGGCGCCAGATCCGCTCGAGCGCGGCGGCGACCGGACGGGCCACGATGTCGGCCTGGCCGCCGGGCGGGAAGGCCACCACCATCTGCACCGGGCGGGACGGATACTCGCCCTGCGCCGAGGCCAGGCGCGGCGCCAGGGCAAGCCCGGCTCCGGCGGCCAGCATGTCGCGTCGTCTCATCTGTTCTCCTCCCTTCCTTCCCCGGGGCCGGCGGTTCACGCGACCGGGTTCTCCAGCACGCCGATCCCGGGGACCTCGATGCGCACCCTGTCGCCCTTCCTGAGGAACCTTGGCGGGGTGAAGCCGATGCCCACGCCCGCCGGGGTGCCGGTGGCGATGATGTCGCCCGGGGCGAGGGTGATGCCGGCGCTGATGGTTGCGATCAGCGCCGGGATGCCGAAGATCAAGTCCTCGATCGGGGCCCGCTGGCGCAACTCGCCGTTCACCCAGGTCGAGAGCGCGAGCCGCGGCGGGCTGCCCGCGGCATCGGCGGTGACGATCGCCGGGCCCATCGGGCAGAAGCCGTCGATGCCCTTGCCGAGAAGCCACTGCCGGTGCCTCTGCTGCAGCGTCCGCGCGGTGACGTCGTTGACGATGGTATAGCCGAAGACGTGGCGGTCGGCCTCGGCCTCGCCGATGCCGCGCCCGCCCCTGCCGATCACGACCGCGATCTCGCCCTCGTAGTCGGTGCTCGCGGTGGGATCGAGGAAGGAGGGGATCGGCTCCCCGGGGCCGATCACGCTGGAGGGCGGCTTGGAGAAGACGACGGGCGCCTCCGGCACCACCTCCTTGGCGGTGGCGTCGAAGCCCGAGGCGGCGAACTCCTTCGCGTGCTCATGATAGTTCTTGCCGACGCAGAAGATGTTCCGCGCCGGGCGGGGGATGGGGGCGAGCAGCCTCGCCCCCTCGGCCACCGGCGCCCGTTCCGCCGCTGCGCGGGCGGCGGCGAGCGCGGCCGGCCCGCCTGCGATGAGCGCCAGCATCTCCCGCGGCAGAGCGGGATCGGCGGCGGCGAGGTCGAGCACCCGCCCCGCCTCGTCCAGCGCGCCGATCCGCACGCCCTGCGAATCGCTGAAAGTGACAAGCCGCACGGCCCCCTCCTCCCTACCGCGACGTCGCCGTCTGGCCGTTTTCGGCCGGGTTCGCCAGGGGCAGCGTCGCCGCGCGCTCGAGCGCCCGCGCCGCGCGGAAGGCGAGGTCGTCGCGATAGAGCGCGGCCACCACCTGCACCGCCCGCGGCATCCCCTCCGCATCGAGCGCCACCGGCACGCTGATCGCGGGCTGGCGCGTCAGGTTGAAGGCGAAGGTCCAGGGCGCCCAGTCCCGCCACAGCGCGAGTTCGGGCTGCGTCGTCGGCTGGTCGGCGGCGAAGGCCGCCGTCGGCGTACAGGCCGTGAGCACGAGGTCGTAGCGCTGGTGGAAGCGCGCCATGGCGTGCGCCGCCTCGAGGCGCATCGCCTCGGCGGCGAGATAGTCCACCGCCGACATGCCCCCGTTCCGGCGCGCCACCTCCACGAGGCCGGGATCGAGCAGCTCGTGCTTCTCGGGCGGGATGGTGGCGAGCACGCGCGAGAGCGCGACACCCCAGACGCGGCCGAAGATGGCGCGCGTGTCGGGCAGGCCGGGATCGGCCTCCTCGACGATCGCGCCCTGCTCGGCGAGCATCCGCGCCGCGCCCGCGAGCACCGCCACCCCGTCCGCGTCGAGCGGCGGCTCGAAGCCCATGCGGCGGACCAGGGCGACGCGCAGGCCGGCCACGCCGTCCTCGATGCCCTGCCGCCAGTCGCGCGATTCCTCCGGCAGGCAATAGGGGTCGCGCAGGTCGAAGCGGGCCATGGCGGAGAACATCAGCGCCGCGTCGCGCACCGTGCGCGTCATCGGCCCGGCCACGGCGACATGGCCGAAGGCGCCGAGCGGCCATTGCGGGATGCGCCCGAAGGAGGGCTTCACGCCGACCAGCCCGCAGAAGGCGGCGGGGATGCGGATCGAGCCGCCGGCATCGGTGCCGATGTGCAGCGGGCCGAAGCAGGCGGCCCCGGCCGCGCCCGCGCCGGAGGAGGATCCGCCCGGCGTGCGCTGCGGATTCCAGGGATTGCGCGTGATGCCATGGAGCGGGCAGTCGCCGGGGGACTTCCAGCCGAACTCGGTCGTCGTCGTCTTGCCGAGGATGACCGCCCCCGCTTCCTTGAGCCCCATCACCGCCGGCGCGTCCTCGGCCACCGGGGAGGGGTCGGTCGCGCGGCTGCCGCGCCGGGTGGGGAAACCGGCCAGGTTCAGAAGGTCCTTCACCGTGGCGGGCACGCCGTCGAGGGGGCCGAGGGGCCGGCCGGCCATCCAGCGCGCCTCGCTCTCGCCCGCCGCCTGCAGGGCGCGCGGGTTCATGGCGGCGAAGGCGTTGACCCAGGGGTTGTAGCGCGCGACGCGCTCGAGCACAGCCTTCAGCGCCTCGACCGGCGAGAGGGCGCGACGGGCATAGAGGCCGAGCAGGGTCTCGGCGGACATCAGGGCGGGATCTGTCTCGGTCATGCGTCTTCCGGTCAGGGCGTCTTGCGCGCAGCATGGCGCTGCCTCGGAAGAAGGGATAGACCGCATGAGCCAGCCCGCGAAGAAGCCCTGGGAATGGAGCGAGCCGGAATGGCGGCGCATCGTCGGCCGCGCCCGCGCCGGCCGCTCCCTCGCGCCGAAGGCCTGGCCCGGCGGGGCGCGCTGCGCGGTCGCGCTCTCCTTCGATGCCGACCACGAGACCATCCCGCTGCGCGATGCCGATGAGAGCCCGATGCGCATCAGCCAGGGCCAGTACGGCGCCCGCCAGGGCATCCCCCGCATCCGCGCCCTGCTCGCCCGGCACGGGGTGAGGGCGTCCTTCTTCTATCCTGGCGTCTCGGCCCTGCTGCACCCGGAAGAGGTGCGCGCCCTCGCCGCCGAAGGCCACGAGATCGGCATCCATTCCTGGATCCATGAGGCGAACACGCAGCTTCCGCCCGGGATCGAGCGGGAGCTCACGCTGCGCGCGGCCGATGCGCTCGAACGCATCGCCGGCCGCCGGCCGGTCGGCATCCGCACCGCCTCCTGGGACTTCTCGGTGGAGACCATGGACATCATCCGCGAGATGGGCCTGCTCTACGATTCCTCCCTGATGGCGGATGACGACCCCTATGAGCTCGAGGTCCAGGGCGAGCCGACCGGCGTCGTCGAACTGCCGCCCGAATGGATCCGCGACGACGCCGTCTATTTCAACATGGTGCGTTTCTCCGCGCTCAGGCCCTACACGCCGCCTTCCGCGGTCGAGGAGATCTTCCGCGCCGAGTTCGACGGCGCCCATGCCGAAGGCGGGCTGTTCCTGCTGACGATGCATCCGCACGTCATCGGGCACCGCAGCCGCATCGGGCTGCTCGACCGGCTGATCGAGCACATCAAATCGAGGCCCGGCGTCTGGTTCGGCACGCACGAGGAGGTCGCGCGCTGGTGCGCCGAGCAGGCGGGCCTGGCGACGAGAGCCTGAGGCGGCGGCGGCCCGGCGCGCGCAGCTGCACGCCGGCCGCCGCCGAAGGCGTCAGGTCACGACGATGTTGAACTGGCGCGCCACCGCGGTCCAGTCGTTGATCTGGTCCTGGATCATCTTCACGAAGTCCGCGCCGAGCAGGGTCGGATTGCGCGGCAGGGTCTGCAGCTCCTCGTAGCGGGCGACGAGTTCGGGGCGCGTCAGCAGCGACGGGATCAGCGCGGTCAGGCGCTCGACGACCGGCTGCGGCAGTCCCTTCGGCCCCGACAGGCCGAGCCACTGCGCCGAGGTGAGCTTCGGGAAGCCGAGCTCGGCGAAGGTCGGTATGGCCGGCAGCGCGGGGAGGCGCTGCGGAGCGGAGACGGCGAGCGCGCGCAGCGTCCCGTCCTGCAGCATCCGCACATTGGTCGTGATCGGGTCGATCATGGATTCGATCGTGCCGGCCATCAGGTCCTGCAGGGCCGGCGCGCTGCCGCGATAGGGCACGTGGTCGAGGTTCGGCGCATTCGCCTCGCTGCTCAGCATCGCGCCGAGCAGGTGCGGCGCCGAGCCGATGCCGGAGGAGCCGAAGCGCACGGGCCGCGTCCGCGCCGCCCCGATGTAGTCGGCAAGCGTGCGGTAAGGGCTGTCCGCCTTGACGAGGAGCACATTCGCCGCCTCGACCAGCAGGCCCATATGGGTGAAGTCGTTGATGGGATGGAAGGGCAGCCGCGGCATGGTCGCAGCCGAGAAGACATGCACCGAGGCGTGACTCATCAGCAGCGTGTAGCCGTCGGCCGGCTGCTTGGCGACGAAATCCGTCCCGATCACGCCGCCGAAGCCGGCGCGGTTCTCGACCACCACGGACTGGCCGAGCGCCTGGGACATCACCGGCGCGATCAGGCGGCTGATGGTGTCCACGAGCCCACCGGGCGGGAACTGGGCGATGAGGCGGATGGGCCCGCGCGACGGCCAGGCGCCGTTCTGCGCTGCGGCGCGCCCGGGGGCAGCCAGCGGGGCGGCCGCGGCGGCCGCCGCGAGGGCGAGGAGTGAACGACGATGCATGCTCTTGCTCCCTGTCGAGGCAGGGCCGGGGCGGAGTGATCGGCGGACGGGCAGAGGGGCCCGTGCCGACCCCGCTCCGGGCCGTGCTGCGCCTAAGGGCGCGCAAACCGCGTGCCAGGCGCGGCGCCGCGCTCGGCGGCGGCTGCCCTAAGCCCCGCCGGGCACCGCGAGACGATGGGCGAGCGGGCCGAGCGCCGCCTGCCAGGCGGCCGCCTCCGCCTCATCGGCCATGGCGAGATGGGCGCCGAGCAGGGTGACGCCCCGCACGCGCGCGCGGAAGCGGCGTTCGCTCAGCCGCGGCACCGTCAGCCCGACCGTGTCGCCCGCGAGCAGCCCGGGAACGCCGTGCAGCATGGCCCCGCCGGCGGAGACGTCGCGCAGCACGCCATCGAGGACATGCGGGCCGAAGAGCACGTGGCAGGGTTCCTCGACCCGCAGGCGCGGGCCGGCACGGCGGTCGCCGAGACCCTCGGAGATCGCGGCCCGCAGCGCCGGATCGACGCCCGCCGGCTCGGGTGCGCCGGCATCATTCGCCGGGACGTTGGCGGGCCCGGGACCGCGCGGGTTTTCGGACATGCGCCCTCCGGCGCGCAGCGACTGGCGGCAGGAGGCTAGACCATATCGCGCAGGGCGGGAATCCGACGGTTGCGTGATCGCCCGCTGCCCGCGGTCCCGCCCGGGGCGTCACTGCGCGAGGGCGGCGCTCCAGGGGCTCATGGCGTCGGTGATGCCCTGGCGCGTGCCGTCGGGCGCGATGCGGATGAGGTTCGGGCAGGCGAAGTTGACCGGCATCACCGCGTGCTCCACCGCCGTCACCTCGGCCTCCCGCGCCAGCGCAGCGAGCGTCTCCGGCCCGAGGCGGAGGTCCGCCGTCACCCCCTCCGGCCCCGAGACATCGATGCGCGGATGGTGCGCGGCCTCTTCCGGGCTCATGCCGAAATCGGCGACGAAGGAGAGCAGCTGGAACACCGCCGCCATGATCCGCCGCCCGCCCGAGGCGCCGGCGGCGATCGTGGGCCGGTCGCCTTCCGCCGCGATGACCGGGCACATGTTGGTCAGCGGCCGCTTGCCCGGGCCGATGGCGTTCTTCGCCTCCGGCCGGGGGTCGAACCACATGATGCCGTTGTTCATCAGCACGCCCGAGCGCGGCAGCACGACGCGGCTGCCCATGCTCGAGAGCAGGGTGGTGGTCATCGCGACCATCATGCCGTCCTTGTCGCAGACGGTGAGGTGGGTGGTGCAGGACTCCGCGGCCCTGGGCTCGGCATCGCCGAGGCCGGCGAGGCGCTCGGCATAGGCGGCGCGCATCACGCGGGCGAGTTGCGCGTACCACTCGGGCGAGGGGGCCGGACCCGAGAAGTCGGCCTCGCGCATGCCCTCGAGGACGCGCAGGAGCGTCGGCGCCGCGGTCAGGCCATTGGCGAGGAAGAGGCGCTTGCCGCGCCATTCCGCCGCGAGCGCCGGCTTGACCGCCGCCCGGCAGCCGAGCAGGTCGGCCGCGGTGATGGGCGAGCCCATCTCCCGGAAATCGGCCAGCAGCTCGCCCGCGATCTCGCCTTCGTAGAAGTCGCTGAGCCCGGCATGGGCGAGGCGCTCCAGCGTCTCGGCGAGGCGGCCCTGGCGGAGGAAGCCCGTGGCGCCCTGATAGGGCGGCACCGGCGGCAGCCCGCCGGGGAGGTAGATGCGCGCGCTTTCCTCGTAGAGCCGCAGCACCGCGGCGCTGTTCGCGATCTTGAGGGTGGTGAACCAGTCCTGCGCGAGGCCCCGCTTGGCGAGGGCGACGGCCGGCTCCATCACCACCGAGAGCGGCAGCCGGCCATGCCTCGCATGGAGTTCCGCATAGCCCGCAACCGCCGAGGGGATGGCGAAGGACAGGGGGCCGTGGATGTTGCGGTCCCCCTCCACCTCGGGCCAGGCGAAGAGGTCCTGCTTCATCCGGCCCGTCAGCGGGAAGGCCGAGGGGTCGAGGGCGTGCGGGGAGACCGGGCCGAAATCGAAGGTCTCAGCCGGGATGTCCGGGCCGGCGACCTGGGCGAAGCCGATGCCGCCGAGGCCCGAGTTCCACGGTTCGACCACGGCGAGGGCGAAGGCGGTGGCGACCGCGGCGTCGGCCGCGCTGCCGCCCTCGTCGAGGATGGCGAGGCCGGCCTCGGCCGCATCCCGCGCCTGGGCGGCGACCATGCCGCGCCGGCCGGTCGCGCCGGGCTTGGTCAGCTGCCAGTGCTGCGTCACATGCGGGGGCGGCGTCCAGGCCATGGCGGCGATCCTTCCTTTCGATGCGCGGGCAGCCTCGCGCCCGGGGGCGGCGAGGGCAACCCCCGTTTGCTCCCGGGCGGCTTTGCGCCTAGGAAGCCGGCCGGAAACGGCGGCCGGGAACGGCCCCGCGCGTTCAGGAGAGTTGTCATGGCCGCAACGAAGGGTCTCGTCGTCGCCCCCGTGCTCAAGACCTTCATGGAGGTCGAGGCGCTGCCCGGCACCGGCGTGGAGCCTGCCCGCTTCTGGGAAGCGCTGGAGCGGATCATCCGCGAGATGGCGCCGGCGAATGCCGCGCTGCTCGCCAAGCGGGACGAGATGCAGGCGAAGATCGACGCCTGGCACCGGGCCCACCCGGCCCGGCCCGTGGACCTTGCCGCCTATACCGCCTTCCTGCGCGAGATCGGCTACCTCCTCCCCGAGCCGGCCGAGGTGAGGGTCGGCACCACCGATGTCGATCCCGAGATCGCGGCCGTCGCCGGGCCGCAGCTCGTGGTGCCGGTCTCGAACGCGCGCTACGCGCTGAACGCGGCGAATGCGCGCTGGGGCAGCCTCTATGACGCGCTCTACGGCACCGACGCCATCCCGCAGCAGGGCCCGCGCGCGAAGGGCTACGACCCGGCGCGCGGGGCGGCCGTGATCGCGCGCGCGCGGGAGGTGCTGGACCGGGCGGTGCCGCTCGCGCGCGGCAGCCATGCCGAGGCGACGGCCTATCGGCTCGAGGCCGGGGCGCTCGAGGTGACGCTGAAGGACGGGGGGCGCACGGGCCTCGCCCGGCCGGGCCAGTGCGTCGGCTTCCTCGGCGAGGCGCACGCCCCCGCCTCCCTCCTCTTCGTCAACAACGGGCTGCACATCGAGGTGAAGTTCGACCGCGCCCACCCGATCGGCAGGACCGATCCGGCCGGCATCTGCGACGTGGTGCTCGAGGCGGCGCTGACCACCATCCAGGACTGCGAGGATTCGGTCGCCGCCGTGGACGCCGAGGACAAGGTGGGCGTCTATCGCAACTGGCTCGGCCTCATGAAGGGGGACCTTGCGGCCGAGTTCGAGAAGGACGGCCGCATGATGACGCGCCGGCTCAATCCCGACCGCGTGTTCCAGCGGCCCGCCGGCGGGGCGATGACGCTGCCGGGGCGTGCCCTGATGCTGGTGCGCAATGTCGGCCACCACATGATGACCGACGCGGTCACGCTGGACGGCGCCGAGGTGCCGGAGACGATCCTGGATGCGATGTGCACCGTCGCGATCGCGCTGCACGACATCCGCGGCAGGCGGATGAACTCGCGCGCCGGCTCGATCTACATCGTCAAGCCCAAGATGCACGGGCCGGAGGAGGTGGCCTGGGCGGACACGCTCTTCGCGCGCGTCGAGGACGCGCTCGGCCTCAAGCGCGCCACGCTCAAGATGGGCATCATGGACGAGGAGCGGCGCACCACCGTCAACCTCAAGGCCTGCATCGCCGCCGCGCGCGACCGGGTGGTGTTCATCAACACCGGCTTCCTCGACCGAACGGGGGATGAGATCCACACCTCGATGGAAGCCGGCGCGATGGTGCGCAAGAACGACATGAAGGCGCAGCCCTGGATCCGCGCCTACGAGGACTGGAACGTGGACATCGGGCTCGAATGCGGGCTGC
>Ga0272446_1003839_pt1 | contig 18471 bp, 15 predicted proteins | sample YNPCB0061_FD_194587 | JGI IMG/M metagenome (GOLD analysis project Ga0272446, IMG submission 194587) | Hot spring microbial mat communities from Yellowstone National Park, WY, United States - YNP-CB-006-1 | ecosystem: Environmental > Aquatic > Thermal springs > Hot (42-90C) > Sediment | place... | reverse complement strand
CCCGCGTCGGCTTGTAGGTGTGCGGGTCGACCCCCTCGCCGAGCAGCGTCTCGGCGCGGACGCGGTCGCCGCCGATCTCGCGAACGAGGTCGCCGATCATCGCGGTGGTCGCGAGCACGCGCGGCGAGGCGGCACGCTGAGCCTGCGCGCGCGATGGCCCGGGGGAGGCGAGCAGCGCCGTCGCGCCGGCGAGCAGGCTCCGGCGTGCGATGCTTGAACACCTGTTCATCTCTACACCTCGTCAATGACTTGAAAGACATTGTTCCAGCGAAACGAAATATGGCGGCAGGCAGGGCCCCGCGCAAGCCCCCGCTTGCGCCACGGCGCGAATGCTGTGAGCCTCTCCCGCGTGGCGGTGAGCGGACGAGCGGTCGTGAGAGAGGGGCGCAAAGGTGTGGGCGAGGACGAGATCGTCGAGCTCGCCGAGCTGTTCCGCCTGATGAGCGACCCGACCCGGCTCCGGATCATCCTCGCCTGCCTGACCAAACCCGTGGCGGTGACGGAGATGGCGCAGGGGCTCGGCCTCTCAGCGAGCCTCGTGAGCCACCACCTGCGCCTGCTCCGCGCCGCGCGACTCTTGCAGGCCGACAGGCAGGGCCGGCAGGTGTTCTACGTCGTGGGCGACGATCACATCCGCTCGATGCTGACCGACATGGTCGACCATGTCGCCGAGGAGGCGGAGGAGACGGACGCGGGCTGAACCCGCGCGGTCGACGCGATCAGCGCGGCTTGGCTGGCCCCGTGCGACGGCCGGTGCTGATCCGGAGAGCGGCGGCCTGGGGGCGCTGGCCGGCCTTGAGGCGTGTGGCGGTCTCGGCGATGACCTCGGCCGCGATCGCGGTCACAACTTCGCGCACGCGCGTGCGCGACGCCTCGATGCTCATCTGCGTCGGACCACTCTGCCGCTTCACTCCACCACGTCGTGCCATTGCAAGACCCTTTGTCACTGCGCGCGTGATCTGGGGCATGCAGTTTTGTTGCCAAGCGGCGCGGCGCTCCATCGCGCGAACTTTCTGTGGCGCGGACGCGTTTCGGCAAACGGGGTCCTCCTACCCTGCAGCCTGCGTCGCAGACTGCAACGCGCACGCCACGCCTCAGAGCGTTCCTGCGGCGGCGCGGGCTGCCTCCGGCACGCGGGCAGCAAGACGGGCAGGATCGGCCGCGACGAGGGGAAGAATGAATCCATGCGTCGGGAAGGCGGTGACCCCAAGCGTTCCCGTCGGCGGGTGCCAGACACGCACCAGCGTCCAGTCATTGCGCGGCGAGACATCGACCACCGCCTGGTCCTCGCGAACCCGCCCGCGCTCAACGCCGCTGCCCCAGTTCGCATGCGCGACCGACACCTCGCGCGCGCCGATCTCGCGCACGACCACGGCGAGGTGGCCCTGCGGCAGCCGGCGCGTGCGCGCGAAAACGAGCACCGCGCCGGGGCTCGGGCGCTGGCTTCGGCGGTACCGCCCCTCGGCGGCGGCCCACCACCGGTGCGCGTCGCCCGCGAGCGCTATGCCGGAGAGCGCGCGGGCGAAGGGCACGCAGCTGACATCCGCCGGCAGCGCGGTCGCGCCCGGCGGTGCGCCGGGCTGCGACGCGCGCCGGGCGCAGGCGCCGAGCCCGAGCACAAGAAGAACAGACCGACGCCGCATCGCGCTCCTCCTCGCGCCCCTCCCCTGGCACCGCTAGCGACGCGCTCCGTGGTTGCGCAAGCGCAGTCGTGCAGGCGCGGTCATCGAGGCGCGGGTGCGGCCCCGCGGCTCGTCTCGGCGAGAAGGGAAGCCCCACACAGCGCAGTGTCGATCACGTTATCGTGAAGACGCGCCCTGGATACAACTTTCGCGCGCACTTTCCGCAAGCGAATCTTGTTCGGGTGTGCAACCTGTGGTTAATCATTCTTGGGTATGTTGCCCATCGAGGAACGGCACACCGTCGGTCCTCGTCTCTCCCGGATGTCGCCGGCATGGTCCCGCCGGCGCACGCGGCGATCCCCCCGGTCGCGCGCGTGAAGACTCGGGCGGAAGGGTCCCCCTTCCGCCCCTTTTTTCGCCCCCTGACGCCGCCCCCCCCTCACGCCGCCCCCCCCTCACGCCGCCCCCCTCACGCCGCCGGGGCGAGCGCCCGGTCAGGCTCCGGTGCCGGTTCCGGCGCCGGCAGGACGATGATCGCGCGCAGGCCCGGCCGCGCATCCTCGAGCAGGAGCGACCCGCCATGCAGCTGCGCCACCGCCTGCACGAGGGCAAGCCCGAGGCCGGAGCCGGGGGTGGCGCGGCTCGCCTCCGCCCGATAGAACCGCTCCACGACGCGGGGCCGGTCGCCCGGCGCGATCCCGGGGCCGGTATCGGAGACGGCGATCACCACCTCAGAGCCGCGCCGCTCCGCCGCGAGGGTGACGCGCCCTCCCGGCGGAGTGAACTTGATCGCGTTGTCGAGCAGGTTCGCCGCCGCCTGAAGCAGCATGTCGCGGTCGCCCACCATCGGCAGCGACGGCGGCAGCGCGGCCGCGAGGACGAGGCCGCGCTCGTCTGCGGCGGCGCCGTAGAGATCGGCCGCGTCGGCAAGAACGGCGGCGGCGTCGAAGCCGGCGAAGGCCGACCGCCGCGCTCCCGCCTCGATCTCGGCGATCCTCAGCAGCGCCTGGAACACGCCGATGATACCGTCGAGTTCGGCGATGCCACGCTCGACCGCGCCGCGCAGGCTCGCCGGGTCGGCCGAGGAGAGCGACTCCTCGAGCCGGCCGCGCAGCCGCGCGAGCGGCGTGCGCAGGTCATGCGCGATCGCGTTGGAGACCTCGCGCACCCCCTGCATCAGCACGCCAATCCGGTCGAGCATCGCGTTCAGCGTCTCGGCGAGACGGTCGAAATCGTCATCTGCGCCCGAAAGCGGCACGCGCCGGCTGAGATCGCCATGGCCGATCGCCGACGCCGTCGCCGCCACCGGCGCGATCCGCGACTGCAGGAGCCGCCGCACCAGCACCCCGCCGATGCCGGCGAGCAGCACCGCAAGCCCGCTGCCGTAGAGCACCGCATCGCCCACGAGCTCGCGCAGCTCGAGCCTCTGCTTGACGTCGCGCCCAACGAGCAGCCGCCCGCCATCGGGCAGGTCGAGCACGAAGATCCGCCCGATCGTCGGCGCGCCGTCACGCACCAGCGCGAGCTCGTACCAGGTGTCCTCGGCCTTCGCCTCGGCCGGCCAGCGGTCGAGGTTGCCGGCGACGATCCGGCCCGTCTCGTCGGCGAGGAGGAAGATCTCCTCGTTGTCGGAATCCTCCGCCAGCCGCTGCGCGATCGCCTGGGCGAGCGCCTGGCCGTCGCCGTCGCGCCAGCGCGCGGTCAGCAGCTTCACCTCCGTACGGATCGCCTGGTCGGTCTGGCGGTTCATGTAGCCGGCCGTGCTCCACCAGAAGAAGCCGCCCAGCGCGACGGCGGAGGCGACGAGCAGCACCGCGTGCAGCGCCGCGAGCTTGAAGCCCGTGGAGCGGATGAGCTTGACGAGCGGGCGCTCGCCATCCTCCAGCGAAGGGGTGAGCGGGGGGCTCATCGTCGCGGCTCAGGCCTCGGCGCGCAGCATGTAGCCGGCGTTGCGCACGGTGTGGATGAGCGGGAAGGCGAAGCCGCGATCGACCTTCTGGCGCAGGCGCGAGACATGCACGTCGATCACGTTCGTCTGCGGGTCGAAATGATAATCCCACACCGCCTCGAGCAGCATCGTGCGCGTCACCACCTGGCCGGCGTGGCGCATCAGGAACTCGAGCAGGCGGAACTCGCGCGGCTGCAGCTCGATCGCGCGGCCAGCGCGCCTGACCGACCGCGCAAGCAGGTCCATCTCGAGATCGGCGACGGCAAGCCGCGTGACCGGCGCGTCCGACCGACCGCGGCGCCCCAGCGCCTCGACGCGCGCAAGCAGTTCGGTGAAGGCGAAGGGTTTGGTGAGATAGTCGTCACCGCCCGCCTTAAGACCCTTCACCCGCTCGTCCACCTGCGCGAGCGCCGAGAGGAACAGGACCGGCACCTTCGCCCCCGTTGCGCGCAGCGTCTCGAGCAGCCGGAGCCCGTCCATCCCGCCCGGCAGCATGCGGTCGAGCACGATCACGTCGTAGTTCTCGGAGGCGGCGAGGAAAAGCCCTTCGCGCCCCTCAGTGGCATGGTCCACCGTGTGGCCTGACTCCTTGAGGCCCTTGGTCACGAAACGGGCGACGTCCTTGTCGTCCTCAACGAGCAGAATGCGCATGACCGTGTCCGTCGACGCTCCTCGCTTCCGCCGTCGCGCGGCGGCTTGTGCATCGTGCCATGGCGGCGCGGCCGCGTCTCCCGGTGCCGGCGCAGCTGCCACAAGCGATCAGGGACCCAACAGGCATGAGGGAACGCACAGGCATGTGAGCGGCACGTCATCGATTCGTCCCGGCCGCACCATCACCTGAAGTGATAGCCTCTCTGCCCAACAAAGATGAGGAGGGTGTGTCATGGCGGAGACGTCGCGCCAGCCGTTCCGGTATCTTGACCCCGCGGCGATCCCGGGCGCCGTGATGGCGATGACCCTGCACATGGTCGAGAGCCGCGTCGCACTCCTCGGCGATCTCGCGCGCTGCGGCACCGCGGCCGAGGCCAACACAGTGATGACGAAGTGGTTCGAACGCCGTGTCACGGAGTTCAGCGAGGACCAGGCCCGGATCGCCTCGGCCGTGATCGAGAGCTTCGCCGCCGCCGCGACCGGCGCGATCGAGGCGATGACGAGCGTCGCAGCGCCCTCCGACGCGGCGGCGCGGAAGGACACGGGGGCGACCTGAGGGCGCAGCGGGCGCTGCTGTCGCATCGGCAAACGCCCGCGCACCCCGCCCGCGCACCCCGCCCGCGCACCCTGCCCGCGCACCCCTGGCGCGGCGGCTTGCGGCGCCGCAGCGCTTGGCCCAGGCTGGCGGCCTGACCGACACCGGAGCAGGGCACCGGACCAGGGCCGTGTCGCTTGCGCTGACCGCAACGCTGGCCATGCTGGTCCAGCAGGCCTTCGCGACCTTCACGCGCGGCCTCGTGCCGGTGCTCGCCCCGGCGATCGGGCCCGATCTCGGCCTCGATCCCTCCCTCGCTGGCCTCTATGCGGCGATCGCCGCCGCCGCAGCGCTGGTCGGCACGCTCGGGGTCGGTGGCTTCCTCGCCCGCTACGGCGCGCTCAGGGTGAGCCAGGTCGCGCTCGCCATCGCCGCGTTCGGGCTCGCGATCGCCGCACCCGCCGGCGCCGCACTCGTCGCGCTCGGCGCCGTCGGGGTCGGGCTCGGCAGCACGATCTCGACGCCCGCCTCCTCGCATCTCCTCGCGCGCGTCGTCCCGCCCAGGCAGCAGCCGCTCCTGTTCTCGATCAAGCAGACGGGGGTTCCCGCGGGCGTGGCGATGTCGGGGCTGATCGGGCCGGGGCTTGCCGCCCCCTTGGGCTGGCGCGGCGCGCTTGCCGTCTCGGCTCTCCTCTGCCTCTGTCTCGCGGTCGCGCTCGAGCCGTTCCGCGCGCGCTTCGACGCCGACCGCGACCCCCGCGCGCGGCTCGGCCTCGGCAGCGTCGCCGAGACGCTGCGCACCGTCCGGCGCCTGCCGGCCTTGCGGGTTCTCGCCGCTGCCTTCGTCGTTCTGCTCGGGCTGCAGTTCGTGTTCCAGACCTTCCTCGTCGTCTTCCTCGTCGAGGCGCTCGGCTGGACGCTCGGCGCCGCGGGGGCGCTGTTCAGCCTGGCCACCCTCGTCGCCATACCCGCACGTATCCTCTGGGGCGCTTTGGGGTCGCGCTTCGCCGCCCGCGCCCTGCTCGCCCTGATCGCCGCCGCGACCGCTCTCGCCTTCGCCGCTCTGGCCCCGCTCGGGCCACAGAGCCCGTGGTGGCTCGTGCTCGCTGTCGCGGTCGCGGGTGCCGGGACGGCGATGTCCTGGCACGGGCTGATGCTCGCCGAACTCGCGCGCCTCTCCCCGCCCGGACGCGCCGGGGCGGTGACAGGGGCGGTGCTCGCCCTCGCTCAGCTCGGCCAGATCGTGCTGCCGCCGCTCTTCGGCGCGATGGTGGGCGCGGGCTTCGGCTGGGGCGCGAGCTGGTTCGCCTGCGGCGTTCCGGCGGCCGCGATCGCCGCCTGGCTCATCCGCCGCCGCTGACGGAAGGGTCCTCCGGCCAGGCGTGCTTTGGGTAGCGGCCGCGCATGTCCTTGCGCACCTCCGCCCAAGCCCCCTTCCAGAACGCGCCGAGGTCGCGCGTGAGCGCGATCGGGCGGCCGGCGGGAGAGAGGAGCTCGACCGCGAGCGGGAGCTTCCCTCCGCCGATCCGCGGCGCCTCGGCGAGGCCGTAGAAGGCCTGCGCCCTGGCTGAGACGACGGGCGGGTCGCGCGTGTAGTCGATCGCGCAGCGCAGCCCGCCCGCGAGCGTGACATGGCTCGGGAAGGCGGCATCAAGGAGGCCGGCGCGGTGGCCGAGCATGCCGCGCAGGATCGCCGCGAGATCGAGCCGCGCGAGATCGGCGAGCGTGCGCATCCCCCCAAGATGCGGCGCGAGCCAGTCGCCGAGGCTGCCCGCCAGCGCCGCGTCGGAGAGGTCGGGCCAAGCCTCGCCCTCGGCGGCCCGCATCAGCGCCGCACGCGCCTGCAGCCGCCGCGCCGCCTCCGTCCACGGCAGGACGCCCAAGCCCCGACGCGCGATCCCCTCGCAGAGCGCCGCCGCCACCCTCTCCTCGGGAGCGTCGGCGACCGGCGCCTCCTCGAGAACGAGAGCGCCGAGGCGGAGGCGACGGCGCGCCCGCACGGCGCCGGCGCGGTCGTCCCAGGCGATCTCCGTTACTGTCTCGATCCGTTCCGCGAAGAGATCGTCAAGCTCGGCGCGCGCAAGCGGCGCGGCGAGGCGTAGTCGCGCCTCCGCCCCGGAGAGGTCGAGCGCAGCGACGGCGAGGAAGGGTTCGCGCGCGAGCGGATCGGCGGGGGCGAGACGCGCGCCGCGGCCGGAGGCGAGCAGGAAGGCGCCGGGCTCACCCGGCCGCGCCATCGCCACACGGTCCGGATAGGCGAGCGCGATGAGACGCCCAGCACGGTCATGACCGGAGGCTTCGTCACGCACGCCGAGGCGGCGGCGGTGCTGCGCCGCCGCGCGCGCTGCCGAACCGCCGAGCCGGCCCAAGCGGAGGCGAAGATCGGCCGGCGGGTCGCGCCCCTCCCCGCGCAGCGGATCGCGCTCCTCGAGCAGGGCGGCGAGGTCGGCGGCGAGCGCGGCGTCCTCCCCGGCTTGGACCATCATCGCCGCGAGCCTGGGATGGGCCGAGAGACGCGCCATCGCGCGGCCACGGGCGGTGAACGCGCCCGTCGCGTCGAGCGCGCCGAGCGCACGCAACAGGGCGCGCGCGGCGGCAAGAGCACCCTCGGGCGGCGGGTCAAGGAAGGGCAGGGAGGCAGGATCGGCACCCCAGGCGGCGAGGTCGAGCGCGAGCGGCGCGAGATCGGCCTCGAGGATCTCGGGCGTCTCGGCGGCGGCGAGGCCGCGATGCAGCGCCTCGGTCCAGAGCCGGAACGCAACACCAGGGCGAAGCCGGCCGGCGCGGCCGGCGCGCTGGTCGGCCGCCGCACGACTGATGCGGCGGGTCGCTAGTGCGGCGAGCCCCGTTCCGGGGTCGAACCGAGGCGCGCGTCGGAACCCGCCATCGACGACGGCATCGACCCCCTCGACGGTGAGCGAGGTCTCGGCGATCGCGGTCGCGAGGATGATCTTCCGCCGCCCCTCCGGATCTGGGCGCAACGCGAGGTCCTGCTCCCGGGGGTCGAGCTCGCCGTGCAGGAGCCGAACCACCGCAGGCGCTCCGGCGAGGAACTCCTCCGCCCGGCGCAGCTCGGCCATGCCGGGGAGGAAGACGAGCACATCGCCCCCGCTCGCGGCGAGGGCACGTCGCGCTGCCGTCGCCGCCGCCTCCGGCAGCTCGCGCGGGTGCGCGAGATCGGCAGAAGCGTGCTCGATCCGCACCGGGAACATCCGCCCCGCACTCTCGATCACCGCCGCGTCGCCGAGCAGCCGGGCGAAGGCGGCGCCGTCGACCGTCGCGCTCATCGCCACGAGGCGGAGCTCCGGCCTGAGCGCCGCCTGGAGGTCGCGGCAAAGGGCGAGAGCGAGATCGGCATCGAGGCTGCGCTCGTGCACCTCGTCGAAGACGACCGCCGCCACACCCTCGAGCCCCGGGTCGGACTGGAGCCGGCGCACCAAGATCCCCTCCGTCACCACCTCGAGTCGCGTCGCCGGCCCGACCGTGCTCTCAAGCCGCGTTCGCACCCCCACCGTGCCGCCCGCCCGCTCGCCGAGGAGCGCTGCCATGCGACGCGCCGCAGCGCGCGCCGCAAGCCGGCGCGGCTCGAGCAGGAGGACCCGCCCCTCGCCGCGCCAGGGTGCGGCAAGCAGCGCGAGCGGGACGACGGTGGTCTTGCCAGCGCCGGGCGGCGCGACGAGCACAGCGTTGCGCCCGGCTTCGAGCGCCGCGAGCAGCCCTGGCAGTGCCTCGGCCACCGGCAGCGCGGCCGCTTCCGCCGGAAGGCTCATGCCGCCCTCTTGCGCGCGCGCGCGCGACCGCCGACAAGCGCGCCGAGGAGGTCACCATGCACGGACCCCTGCCGGCCCATGCCGGCGCAAGACCAAGCGCGACCAGGCTGCCCAGGCGCCTCGCCAGCGCCCTTTGCCTCGAGGATTTCGAGCCGATGGCGAAGGCGCACCTGCCGCGGCCGATCTTCGGCTATGTCGCCGGCGCGGCGGAGACCAACGCCTCCCTCCTGGACAATGCCCGCGCCTTCCGCGAGTGGGGCTTCGTCCCCCGGACCTTGCGCGACGTGTCGCGGCGCGATGCCTCCGCCACGCTGTTCGGGCGGCGCTGGTCGGCGCCCTTCGGAATTGCGCCGATGGGGCTTGCAGCGCTCGTCGCCTATCGCGGCGACATCGCGCTCGCCGAGGCCGCGAAGGCAGCCGACATCCCTTTCATTCTCTCGGGCTCCTCGCTGATCCGCCTCGAGGAGGTGAGCGCCGCCAACCCAGACGCCTGGTTCCAGGCCTATCTCCCCGGCGCGGCGGAGCGCATCGAGCGGCTCGTCGACCGGGTCGCGGCTTCGGGCTTCGGCACCTTGCTCGTCACCGTCGACACAGCCGTTCTGCCCTCGCGCGAGAACAACGTGCGCAACGGGTTCTCGACCCCGCTCCGCCCCTCGCTCAGGCTCGCCTGGGACGGCGCGATCCGACCGCGCTGGCTCGCCGGCACCTGGTTCCGAACGCTGCTGCGCCACGGCATGCCGCATTTCGAGAACAGCTTCGCCGAACGCGGCGTGCCGATCCTCGCCCGCACTGTGCTGCGTGACTTCACCGCGCGCGACCATCTGAACTGGCAGCATCTGGCACTGATCCGCCGCCGCTGGAAGGGGCGGCTGATCGTCAAGGGCGTGCTGCACCCCGAGGATGCGCGGCTCGCGCGCGAGCATGGGGCGGATGCCGTGATCGTCTCGAACCATGGCGGTCGGCAGCTCGACGGCTCGGTCTCGCCGCTGCGGGTGCTGCCCGCCGTCGTCGCCGCTGCCGGGGGGATGCCGGTTCTGTTCGACGGCGGCGTGCGGCGTGGGACGGACGTGCTGAAGGCGATGGCGCTCGGGGCGCGGTTCGTGTTCGTCGGCCGGCCGATGCTCTACGCCGCAGCGGTCGGCGGTGCCGTCGGGGTGGGCCATGCGATCGCCCTGCTCAAGGGAGAGCTCGACCGCGACCTCGCCCTGCTCGGCATCGACACGCCGGACGCCCTCGGCCCCGACAGCCTCTTCCGCCTCGCCGAGGGCGTGCGCCTCGCCTAGGGGACGGCAAGCTCGATCAGGAACGGGCCGCGCCGCGCCATGGCGCCGCGCAGGAGGTCGGCGAGCGCGTCGAGGTCGGAGGCTGCCGCCGCCTCGACGCCCATGGCTTCGGCGAGCTTCACCCAGCCGATGTCCGGGTTGCCGAGGTCGAGCATGTCGAGCGCGGTGCGCCCTGGGTTGGCGCCCACTGCCATGAGTTCGTGCCGCAGGATCGCGTAGCTTCGGTTGGCGAAGACGATGATTGTTGCGTCGCAGCGCTCCCGCGCCATGCTCCACAGCGCCTGCAGCGTATACATCGCCGACCCGTCCGCCTGCAGGCCGATCACCTTCCGGTCAGGGCAGGCGATCGCCGCGCCGAGCGCGAGCGGAAGGCCCTCGCCGATCGAGCCTCCGGTGAGCTGCAGCCAGTCATGCGGCGGCGCGGCGTGGGTTTCGGCGAAGAAGCCGCGCCCCGTCGTTACCCCCTCGTCGACGATGATTGCCTGCTCGGGCATGAGCGCCGCGACCGTGCGCGCAATCCCCTCCGAGGTGACGGGCCCGCCAGGCGGCGCGGGCCGCGGGCCTGCGTTGGCAGGAGGCGGAGGCACACCGGCGGCCACCGCGTCGGCGAGCGCTGCGAGAGCGCCGGCGACGTCCTGCTCAGGCCGGGCGAGAACGTGCACCGTAGAGCCCTCGGGCAGAAGCGAGCTCGGCTTGCCGGGATAGGCGAAGAAGGCCACTGGATGCTTCGCGCCGACCAGGATGCAGTGCGTGTAGGGCGCGAGCGCTGCGAGCGCGAGGTCAACCGGGTAGGGGACGCGCTCGATCGCCCAGCGCCCCTGGCCGCGCGCGATCCGGGCGTTCGACATCTGCGCGCGCACCCCAGCCCCGGTCGCTGCGGCGATCCGCATCGCGTCGCTCTGCCCGGCCTCGGAGAGCGCCGCACCGGCGAGCAGGAGCAGCACCTTCGGCCCCTCGCGTCGGAGGATCCGCGCGGCCGTCTCGACCTGCTGCGCGGAGGCCGGCGCCGCGGGCGGCACGGGCAGGGGTGCGGCGGGGCCATCGGCCTCGTCCCAGGCGGTGTCGGCGGGCAGGATCAGGGTCGCGATCTGGCCCGGAGCGGTGCGGGCGGCCTGGACGGCGGCGGCGCCGTCAGCGGCGATGGTTCGCGCACTCGCCCCGGTCCTCACCCAGTCGCTGAAGGGCCGCGCCACGCCTTCGACATCGGCTGTGAGGGGCGCGTCCCAGGCGCGGTGATACGTGGCATGGTCCCCTACCACGTTCACCACGGGGGACCGCGCGCGTCGGGCGTTGTGGAGGTTGGCGAGAGCGTTGGCGAGGCCGGGCCCGCAATGCAGCAGGGTGGCGGCGGGCTTTCCCGCCATGCGGGCATAGCCGTCCGCCGCGCCGGTCACCACCCCCTCGAACAGGCCGAGCACGCAACGCATGCCGGGGATCCGGTCAAGCGCGGCGACGAAGTGCATCTCCGAGGTGCCTGGGTTGGCGAAGCAGGTGTCAACGCCCGAGGCGAGCAGGGTATGGACGAGGCTTTCGGCACCGTTCATCGGGGGCGCGGACTTTGGGGGGGGCTGGCGGCCCAATTCCTACCCCGCTCACGGACGGCGGCAAGGGCGGACGTCGGGAGAGGCGGCAAAAGCAAGGGGCGGTGCCCTACGGCACCGCCCCGGAGATCACACGGTCGGCGTGTAAAGTTTTCGGACAGCGTTCCGTGACACTCAGGCCTTGCGACGGCGCGCGGCGAAGCCGAGGCCGAGAAGCCCGGCGCCGAGCAGGGCGAGCGTTGCGGGCTCTGGCACTGGCGTCCGAGAGAACGTCCCATTGGAGATCTTGATGATGATCACGAGGTCGTCGTGGTCGTCATCCGGAGTGCCGATCGGGCCGCCGTCGTCGAGGGCGAGCAGCAGCGTGTTGCCGCTGGACGCCGTGATGCCGTCGACGGTGGTGTCGAAGCTACACGTTGCGATGGCGCCGCAGGTCGTGACCGTGGAGAAGAAGTTCGGCGTGACCGAAGGCAGCGGGTTCGCTGCGTTCGTGACGGTGCCGCCGCCGCCGAAGTCTGTATCGAACTGGAACGGGATCAGGCCCGGTGCGATCAAAGGACTCGCGAGCAGCGTCGGAGCAACGGCGCCGCCGAAGAGGGATGACAGCCCAGTACCAACGGAGTTGGTGTACGGCCCGTAGCTCGACGGTCCGAGAGTGAACGTATTGTTAGCACCCGCCTCGATCCCGACGAAATAGACGTCGATCGTCGTCGCTGCGTCCGCGGTCAGGAACCACGTCGCTCCCAGCCAGCCTTCGACGTTGGCGCCTATCACGCTGTTGGTCGGACCGGTCGCAGCAACGCTCGCCGCCTGAGCAGGCGTTGCAGCCGCGGCAAGGCCAAGTGCGGCCACCCCCGCCATCAGAAGCTTCTTCATGCCCTTCTCTCCTTTTTGGTCGTGACCGCGCCAAAAGACCGCGCGCAGATGTGCCCACGCAACGTCTGTGCCAGAGAAAGAAATCACGTATCATCAACGTGTTGGCAGAGGCGGGACCGTGCCTCTCTCCGGCAGTGTAAAGTTTTCCGACAGGGTCGCCCTGCCACGCGGCGGCTCAGGCGAGAAACCCGCGAGCCGTCCCCCCGCCCACCTGCCGCCGCTGGCGCGACGCCCCCTGGCACGGCACCTGGGCCTGTGGCCTCATGCGCGAAGCAAGAGGGGAGAGTACGGGCAGGGCGGGGCGAACGGCACGGTTATGCAGGACAGCGGAACCTTCGATTTCGTCATCGTCGGTGCTGGCAGCGCCGGCTGCGTGCTCGCCAACCGACTCTCGGCCGATGGCCGCTACAGCGTTGCCGTGCTCGAAGCCGGGCCGGAGGACCGCGACCTCTGGATCCACATCCCCCTCGGCTACGCCAGGCTGTTCCGCAAAGCCTCCGTCAACTGGATGTACGAGACGGAGCCTGAGGCGGAGCTCGACGGGCGGCGCGTCTACCAGCCGCGCGGCAAGGTTCTGGGCGGCTCCTCCTCCATCAACGGCCTCGTCTACATCCGCGGGCAGAGGGAGGATTTCGACCACTGGCGGCAGCTCGGCAATGCCGGCTGGTCGGCCGACGATGTCCTCCCCTATTTCCGCCGCGCCGAGGGCAATGCGCGCGGCGGCGACGACCAGCATGGCGGTGACGGTCCCCTCCGCGTCTCCGACCCGCATACGCATGAGTTGACCGAGGCCTTCATCGCCGCCGCCGTGCATTCTGGCCTGCCGCGCACGCGCGACTTCAACGGCCGGGTGCAGGAGGGAGTAGGGTATTTCCAGACGACCTCATGCCGCGGCCGCCGCTGTTCGGCTTCGGTGGCCTATCTCCACCCCGCCCGCAGGCGGCCCAATCTGGCCGTCATCACCGAGGCGCTGACCGACCGGCTGCTGATCGAGGAGGGGCGCGCGTCGGGCGTGGTGTTCCGCCGCAGCGGGGTGGAGCAGGTGGTTCGGGCGCGTCGGGAGGTGATCCTCTCAGCCGGGGCTTACGGCAGCCCCGCGATCCTGCAGCGCTCGGGCCTTGGTCCAGGGGAGCTTCTCGCCTCGCTCGGCATCCCCGTGCTGCGCGACCTCCCGGGTGTGGGCGCCGACCTGCAGGACCATCTGCAGGCGCGCTGTGTGATGCGCTGCACGCGGCCGATCACGCTCAACGACGTGACGCGAAGCCTGATCGGGCGCGCGCGGCTCGGCCTCGAATGGCTGTTCACCCGCTCAGGCTGGCTTGCGATCGCGGCTGGCCATGCGGGGGCTTTCTTCCGCACCGACCCGAGGCTCGCCACCCCAGACGTTCAGGTGCATTTCCTCCCCTTCTCGACCGACAGGATGGGCGACAGCCTCCACCCCTTCCCGGGCTTCATGGCGCATGTATGCCAGCTTCGCCCCGAGAGCCGGGGCACGGTCCGAATCACCGCGCGCGACCCGGCAGCGGCGCCCGAGATACGCATGAACTACCTCACGGCCGAGACCGACCGGGCGACCCTGCTCGCCGGCCTCAAGCGCCTGCGCGCGATCCTGCAGGCCCCGCCGCTCCGCCCCTACATCGCCGCCGAGGTCGAGCCTGGCCCCGAGGCGGTCGATGACGCTGCGCTCATGGCGCATGTCCGCGCGAAGGCGAGCACGGTCTACCACCCGACCAGCACTTGCCGCATGGGGCAGGACCCGCGCGCTGTGGTGGACGAGCGGCTTCGCCTGCGCGCGATGGCAGGGGTCAGGGTGGCCGATTGCTCGATCATGCCGACGCTTGTTTCGGGCAACACCAATGCCGCGGCGATCATGATCGGCGAGAAGGCCTCAGACATGATCCTCGAGGACGCGCGGGCGGCGTAGGCCCCGCCTGGTTCAGAACCCTTCGCGACTGCGAGAACCGCGCTGGACGGGCGCGATCAGCGCGTGTGGATGTCGATCTCGCCGGTCATCTCGACAACGATGCGGCGCCCGGCAAGCACCGGCGGAACGCGTGCCGCCGCGGCACGGTCAACAACGTAGCACACCCAGGCAGGGGCGCCGGTGTCGTCTCGTCCCTCACCGATGCCGCAGACGCCGTCGATCGCAAGCAGCGCCGTCTCGGCGACGGCACGCGCGGCGTCGCCGTCGTCTTCTGGTCGGTACGCGACCGGACCGAGGCCGCTGCCATGGAGGTCCGGGGCAGAAAAACGGTCATTCATGGCCCTTGCCCATCCAGCGTTCATGTCGCAAGGCGCTGGGCTGTGGCTGGTGGTCGCGTCACTCGCCTCCGCTCTTCAGGTCAGAAGCGAGATGTCGAGGGCCGACAGCACACGCGCGATCTTGTTGGCGAAAGTAATCCCGCCGCCGCCCGCGAACAAGAGTCCGACAGGAGCACGGCGCGAATCCCAGGTCCAGATCAGCGACCCCGAGTCTCCGGGCTGGCTGAAGTCCCCACTCAGGCCGCGGATCGAGATCTGATCGCGGTAGTTGGCGACCCTGCCGAAGCCGAAATTCACGCGGAGCGATGCCGAGACGTCGATCACCCGGCCGTTGGTCAGCTGCGTCGTGCGGCCGGTTTTCCCGACAATCATGCCGACCGTCGCCGTCACGGGCGTGGACCCGCATCGAAAATAGGCGAAGCCGCCGCCTGAGCGGTAGATGAACTCGCGCCGAACCCGGTCCGGCCAGCACCAGCCGGTGGCGCAATCGACAAAGTTCGCGCCCGACGTCGAAAAGTCGATCGGCACCCAACGCTCGAGGATCGCAACGCGGTCGCGCGGATCGACCCCGCCGTCGAGTGGCCCAGGCTGCAGGATGCCATCGCCAGCGGTCGCAGCGTTGGAGTTGGCGAGAACATGGTTGTTGCTCAACATCAACAGGCGGTTCACCCGCTCGCCCGAACGGCCGCGCGCCAGCGCGCCGAAGGTGCCCGCAGTGATCTTGACGTGCCCGACGGAGATGCCAGAGGGCGCTGGTCGCTCCCTGTGGCGATGCGGCTGGGTGTCGATCAGGCCGGTCCGGATGACGTTCACCGGTTCGGCGTCGGACGAGAGGGCGGAGGCGCCGAACTCATCGACCAGCACCGCCTTGGCCTCGTCCATCGTCATCGGCTCGGCGACGTAGACGTTCAACACCGGTGCGCCCGGCCCCTTGGGTCCGACCGACTCGAAGTCACGCATGGCAGGGCCGATTCCGACACCGACGATGTTGTCGGCACCTTGCAGAGCCTCGCCTTCGGCGTAGGTCTTCAGCATGCCGTTGCCGCGCGAGAACAGGATCCGCTCGACGGCGTCCTTCATCGCCTCGAGGGTCGGATCGATGCCTTCGGCAGCGAACCGCTCCTGCTCCTCGCTCCCCTCGCCCGGCGCCTCGAACGCGTCCTCCTGACCTGCCGCAGGCGAGGGCGGAGGCTCGAAGCCGGTCTCCTGACGCGCTCCGGAGCGCGGGCGCCGCGGTGGCTGTGCCATGACCCGTTTCCTTCCCCATTGAGCCGTTGATCACGAAACGTGATCGCAACGGACCGACGCTACACCGTGGTACCGCCCATGCATGTGAAAATCAGGTTACCGTTCCGTTGCCGCGATCGCCGAGCCGTTCGTCCGCACCGGAGCGCCGAGGAGAACGGCTGTTCGCCACCGCGTGCGGGCTCACGCGCAGTCCGGCAGCATCACGGAACCGGTGCCTCGCGGCCGAACGCCGCAGTTCACCGAAAACGGAGGCTGGGATCAGTGCGCGGAGGTGCCGCGACGGTTGGCCTCAAGCGGCTGGTGGAGCCGAGGGGAATCGAACCCCTGACCTCGTGAATGCCATTCACGCGCTCTCCCAACTGAGCTACGGCCCCACGCGCCGTTCGCGGAGGCGAGCGACCGCCCCCGCCGTCGGGAAGCGCGGCCTATAGCGAAGCCCTCGCCCGGCGGCAAGGGGTGCGGCTGTCTTGCCTCGGCGCGCGAAGCCGCAGGACACTCCGCGCCCAATGACCGGTGTGGGAGGGACGGCATGACCGACATCCTGTGGCGGCCCGACCCGGTGCGCGCCGCCGCGACCAACCTCGCCGCGTTCCGACTCTGGCTCGGCGCACGCGGCATCGACGCGCCCGATTTCGCCGCCCTCTGGCGCTGGTCGGTCCAGGACCTCGCGGGGTTCTGGGACGCTGTCTGGGACTTCGCCGGCATCATCGGCGAGAAGGGGACCGTCGCGCTCACCGACCCGGACGCGATGCCCGGAGCGCGGTTCTTCCCCGAGGCCCGCCTCTGCTACGCCGAGACGATCCTCCGCCATGCCGGGGAGAAGGCGGCGATCATCTTCACCGGCGAGGATCAGCGACGGATCGCCTGGAGCCGCGATGCGCTTCGGGCCGAGACGGCGGCCGTCGCCGCGGCGCTCGGCGCGATGGGGCTTGGCGTCGGCGACCGTGTCGCCGCCTATCTCCCGAACATCCCCCACGCCGTGGCAGCGCTTCTCGGCACCAACGCCGCGGGCGGCACCTTCTCCTCCGCGAGCCCCGATTTCGGCCCCGCCGGCGTGCTCGACCGGTTCGGCCAGATCGCGCCACGCGTGCTCATCGCCGCCGACGGCTACCGCTACGGCGGCAAGCTGTTCCGCACGTCGGCGAAGCTCGCCGAGATCATAGCGGGCCTGCCCTCGGTCGAACGGCTCGTGATCGTCCCCTTCATCGGCGACGGCGCGGCGCTTGACCTTCCCAAAGCCGTCGCCTGGGACGACTGGCTCGCCCCGCACCGCGGCGCGCCGCTCGCCTTCCGGCGGCTTGCCTTCGACCACCCGCTCTACATCCTCTACTCGTCGGGGACGACGGGGAAACCCAAGTGCATCGTCCACGGCGCGGGCGGGGTGCTGCTCAAGCACGCCTCCGAACACCTCCTGCACACCGACCTCAAGCCGGATGACAGGCTGTTCTACTTCACCACGCTCGGGTGGATGATGTGGAACTGGCAGGTCTCGGGCCTGATGGCCGGGGCGACGCTTCTCCAGTTCGACGGCAACCCCTTCCACCCCTCCCCGGCCGCTCTGTTCGACCTCGCCGACCGCGAGGGGATGACGATCTTCGGAACGAGCGCGAAATATATCGATGGCGTGGCCAAATCAGGCCTCAGGCCGCGCGAGAGCCACCGCCTCGAGACCCTCCGCGCCATGCTCTCGACGGGCAGCCCGCTCGCGCCCGAGGGCTTCGACTTCGTCTATCGCGCCATCAAGCCCGACCTCTCCCTCGCCTCCATCTCGGGTGGGACCGACATCGTCGGCTGCTTCGCGCTCGGCAACCCCGAAGGCCCGGTGCGTCGGGGGGAACTCGCGACGCGCGCTCTCGGCTGCGCCGTCGAGGTGTTCGACGACGCGGGCCTGCCGCTGCGCGGGCGGAAGGGAGAGCTCGTGTGCACGCGGCCCTTCCCCTCGATGCCGGTCGGGTTCTGGAACGATCCGGATGGCGCCCGTTACCGTGCCGCCTATTTCGAGCGCTTCCCTGGCGTGTGGCATCACGGCGACTGGTGCGAGATCATCGAGCACGAGGACGGGGTCGCCGGCCTCGTCATCACCGGCCGTTCCGACGCCGTCCTGAACCCCGGCGGCGTGCGAATCGGCACCGCCGAGATCTACCGCCAGGTCGAGACGCTCCCCGAGATCCAGGAGGCGCTGGTGATCGGGCAGGACTGGGACAACGACGTCCGCGTGGTGCTGTTCGTCCGGCTGAAGGAGGGGCACGCGCTCGACGAGGGCTTGCGCGAGCGTATCCGGCGCGTGATCCGCGAGAACGCCTCGCCCCGGCATGTGCCGGCGAGGATCATCGCCGTCCCCGACATCCCGCGCACGCGCTCGGGCAAGATCACCGAGCTTGCGGTGCGCGACGTGGTCCACGGCCGGCCGGTGAAGAACCTCGAGGCGCTCGCCAACCCCGAGGCGCTCGATCTGTTCAGGGAACTCCCCGACCTTGCGCGATGAGGCTCAGCGGAGCGAGAGAACGCAGAGCATCACCGTCCCGACCGCGATCCGATACCAGCCGAAGGGAGCGAAGCCGATCCGCCCGATCACGGCGATCACCGCGCGCACGACGAGGAAGGCGACGACGAAGGCAGCGGCGAAGCCCGTGGCGATCAGCGCAGCACCCTCGAAGGAGAGCACCGACCAGTTCCGGTAGAGGCTGTAGGCCGCGGCGGCGAGCATGGTCGGAATCGCGAGCACGAAGCTGAAC
>Ga0272446_1003838_pt1 | contig 18472 bp, 17 predicted proteins | sample YNPCB0061_FD_194587 | JGI IMG/M metagenome (GOLD analysis project Ga0272446, IMG submission 194587) | Hot spring microbial mat communities from Yellowstone National Park, WY, United States - YNP-CB-006-1 | ecosystem: Environmental > Aquatic > Thermal springs > Hot (42-90C) > Sediment | place... | reverse complement strand
CTACCGCACCCGCTGTTGCCCAGGGAGCCGTGGCGGCCGGTCAAAGGTGATCAGTTTGAGATCATCGCCACTAACCTGTCCCAAGAGCAGGAAACCAAGCTGAAGGAAGCATTCCACCAGAGTTAGGATGATGGCCTGAGAATAGATCTACCTGAAAGCCCCCCTGCCCCTAATGGCGGGGCTGAGGTCAAGCCCCACCAAACTTGAACGAAGATGTCTATTTTTCAACGCCGGTCTAGTCCCAAACGTCAGATTGTCATGTTTTTGGGTGCAGTAGTCGGGGGAACTTTAGCACTTCTACTGCTCAAGACCCTGGACTTTGTTCCGGCCGCAGTAGCCAGCGCCATCGCCCTGACTAGCCTGCTCTCAGCCCTGACCGAACTCTCCAACCCCCGGTTGTGGTGGCTGTGCGTTGGGGCAGTAGCGGGCATCATTATTGGCATGGCGGTGGTGATGGAGCAAGCTCTGACTGGTTCCGAGGATATCCTCCTCAATACAGGCGTTCGCTGGGGCATCGTCGGCATTCTGGGCCTGGGTGGGTTTGTCTCTGGTGTGCTCCTGAGCCGCAGAGAGCATCCGCCGGGCGTCCCTTCCCTGACCAAATTGATTTCTCACCTGACCAGCCTGACCGTGAGTGTCTTCGCGGTGGTGATTACCATCCGCTATCTGATTGATGGTCTGGAAGCGGCACGCACCCTGTCCAGTCGGCTCACCACGACCACCACTATTGTGGCAACAGCATTGATCGTGCCAGGTTCACTGGGGTTTCTCCTGACCGAACGGCAAACCCATTCCTGAAGACTGTGTACTTGAATCAGGTGTAAAGCAATGTTACCCACCCAACCCATTGATCCCTTACCTTACAGGAATGCCGGAGCCATTAAAGTAAGGCCCCGCCTGGGATGGCTGGTAATTGGCCTGAGACAGGACTTCAAACAGGTTTTTCCCTCTAGCCCCACTGGAGGAGGAGGCAAATGAAACTGACCCGTCAACAGTTTTTGAAAGTAGGGCTGGGGCTCTCTGTGGGGTTGCCGCCCTTCGTCGGGCAGGCTACTCGACTCCATGCGATAACTCCCCTGGACCCGCTACCCTCCTGGAACTCTGGCCCAACCAAATCTGCCATCATTGGTTTTGTTACCCAGGTCACGGCCAGGAATAGTCCAGATTTTGTGGCTGTAGCCGATCGCATTGCCACCTTCGACAACGACGGCACCCTCTGGTCAGAACAACCGGCTTATTTTCAGTTGCTGTTTGCCATTGATCGGGTCAAAGCCCTGGCTCCTCAGCATCCCGAGTGGCAGACTCAACAGCCCTTTCAGGCAGTTTTGGAAAATGACCTGAAAGCCCTGGCGGCCAGTGGCGAAGCAGGCTTAACGCAAATAGTGGCAGCCACCCATGCGGGCATGACCACGACGGAGTTTGAGGCGATCGTCAAACAATGGATTGCCACTGCCAAACATCCCCGGTTTCAGCGGCCTTACACTGATTTGGTGTTCCAACCAATGCTGGAACTGCTGGCCTATCTGCGGCAAAACGGGTTCAAGACCTATATTGTCTCCGGGGGTGGCATTGAGTTTATGCGGCCCTGGGTGCAGTCGGTTTATGGCATTCCACCGGAACAGGTGGTGGGCAGCAGTATCAAGACCCGGTTTGAGTTACGCAATGGGGAACCGGTCCTGATTCGCCTACCAGAAATCGACTTCATTGACGACAAGGAAGGCAAACCTGTTGGCATTCAGAAATTTATTGGCCGCCGACCGATCGCGGCCTTTGGCAACTCCGATGGCGATTTACAAATGTTGCAATGGACTGCTGCTGGCAAAGGGCTCAGGTTCAATCTGATCGTCCATCACACCGATGCCCAGCGGGAGTGGGCCTACGATCGCCAATCACCTGTTGGTCGGCTGGATAAAGCCTTAGACGAAGCCCTGCGACAGGGGTGGACAGTGGTAGATATGAAGCGAGACTGGAAACAAATCTATCCCTTCCAGAGTTAGTTCAAGCCGGTTCCGACCCCACCTTCCAATGGAGCAGCCATGAGTCACCCAGCCAATACAGCCCCAATCCCTGCCCAAACCGCCAGAAAACCGCCCGGTCGGCCACCCGCCCGCATGGCCGAACCGATTGACACATCCACCTCCCATTTAGGCTTTCGCCTGATTGTGCGGACAACCCGGACAGATCAGACTTAAGGTCAATCTCGCAGGGGGGACTGCAACATAGAAAACAGCCAGGTATTGGCTAGAGATTACGGAGTCCGTTTTGTTGCTCAAGTTGAATAGTTCGTATAAACCCAGCAGGCCCCTCGTCAAGATGGCGTGGTCAAAATGAAAGGTACTGACAATGAGTACCGGATTCGTCATGAAATCAACGATAAAAAGCAGATCATTCTCCTTTTGTAATGCAAACACCGCAAAGATGCCTACAGAAAGTGACAACTGATGTGTCCATCGTTGCTTTAGGAGATAAAAAACTTGGGATAGGAATCATCAACAGCACCATGAAAGAAATCCATGAAAGAAATTATTGAAGTCCTCGCCAATCTCAGTACCCTGGTCTTTGTGATCAGCAGTATGCTGTCACTCGGTCTGAGTCTAACTGTGCAACAGATTCTGGAGCCCCTGAAAAACATCGGTCTGGTGCTGCGGGTGTTGCTGGCTAACTTTGTGCTGGTGCCGCTGGTCGCCTACCTGCTTAAAAGCGTGATTCCCCTGGATCACTCCCTGGCAATTGGGTTGATTTTGCTGGCTACGGCTGCCGGTGCACCCTTTCTGCCTAAATTGGCCCAGGCGGCCAAGGGAAACATTGCCCTCAGTGTGGGGATGATGGTGTTGCTCATGGTGGTGACCGTGATCTATGTGCCGGTAGTATTGCCCTGGTTGCTACCAGGAGTGCAGGTCAATCCCCTAGATATTGCCCGATCGCTGATTATTTTGATGTTGATCCCATTGGCGATTGGGTTGTTTGTTAATGCCCGCTATGACGATATTGCCCATTCCCTGCGACCAATGATGACCCAGGCATCCAGCACCAGTCTGCTGGCGGTGTTTGTCTTGATGTTGGTACTCAATATTAACAGCGTACTGGAAACCATTGGCAGCGGTGCCCTTTTAGCTGCCATTATTTTGATCATTGCCTCGGCGGTAATTGGCTATTTCCTGGGTGGTCCCTCCCCAGGCACCCGATCGGTTTTGGGTCTGGGCACCGCCCAACGGAACATTGCCGCCGCCATGGTGGTTGCCAGTGGCAATTTTGCCAATGACCCCAACGTCCTGACCATGATTTTGGTGGGAGCCCTGCTGATGCTGGTGATTTTGATGCCCTTGGCTGGGGAAATCGGCAAGAGATCGTCCCGCAAGCGTCCTGAGTTTATCGTCTAACCCTGCGTTTTTTGTTCATGCCCAATTTTGCAACTCCAAGGAGACACAACCATGTTTAATCGCGAATCTCGTCAAGACCGCCGGGAAGAACGTCAGCAAGACCGCAGCTTTGGTCGCCGTAACAGTGGTAATACGATTTACAAAATGCGGGAACGGATGATTTCCATTGGCGATGACTTTTTCATCGAAAACCAGGAGGGCGATCGCGTTTTTAAGGTCAACGGCAAAGCCTTACGGGTCCGTGAAACCCTGGACTTTGAAGATCTGCACGGCCATGAATTGTGCAAGATCCAGGAGCGGATGATGCGGATCAAAGACTCGATGGAAATTGAAGGACCCCGGGGAGAAAAACTGGCCGTGGTGAAAAAAGCCATGATTGCCCCCCTGCGAGATCGCTGGGTAGTCAAAATTGGTGATGGTCCTGACCTGGATGTGCAGGGGAATGTCCTGGATCACGAATACAGCATCGAAGCTGGGCGTAACAAAATCGCCGAAGTCTCCAAGCGCTGGTTTCGCATCAGCGATGTCTATGGAGTGGAAATTGAGCCGGGACAAAATGATGTCCTGATTCTGGCAGTTACCGTTGCGATCGATATGATGGCCCATGAATAAGCATGAATCCGAGAAATCTGAATCTATCCAGCGGAGTGTAGCGATCCTGTATCAGGTTTTAGAAAAACTGGGTAGCCGTGAATATGGGATAGCTCAGGTGATGATCGGTGTGGTCGAACAGATGCTGCGCGATGTGCAGTTGGAATTGGATCATCAGCTCACACTAGAAAGAAAACTGAGAGACCTGATCAAGCGATAACTGAAGCATGAATTCGTCTCCATCTCCCCCGGGCACTCAAACCGAACTGGCCAGGGAACGTAATCGGGCTGCTCAAGAACGGACCCTGATGGCCTGGATTCGCACCTCGTTGGCCCTGATTAGTTTTGGCTTCGGTATTGACAGCATTGTCTCGGTTCTCGGTCGGGAATTGGGGGGTGCATTAAACACGCTTCGAGCCTCCCGGATCCTTTGGTTAGGTTTTGTCGCCTTAGGCATCTTTTCCAGGTTGTATGCTGCGATAGATCATCGTCGGCAACTTCGCTGCATCGAGCGCAATGAACTGCATTACACCTCACGGGTCTCCCCGACGCTGGTGGTGGCGCATGTGCTGGCCGGATTAGGCGGGATTGCTTTTTTGAGCATGTTGATTGGTCCCGGATTAAGGCAGTAAGTTCGGTAGGGAGAGGCCTACCCTGGGACAAATTTCATTCATCTATAAGGAGTACTGATAGACTATGCAACGCTTTTTGTTAAGTAGCCGCTATCTCGTTATACTGGCCGTGATTGCGTCCCTGGTTGGCTCTGCAACTATCCTGATCTATGGCATTGTCCTTGCCATTCACTTAATTGGGGAAATCTTTCGGGCTCAGGAATTGACCGTTGAGGCTTCCAAGGTTGTTTCCCTCGGCTTCATTGAGGTGATCGATTTCCTGTTTCTGGGCATTGTGTTTTACATTATTGCCCTGGGGCTCTATCACTTGTTCATTGATGGCAGCATGCGCCTGCCCAACTGGCTCAGGGTCGAAGACTTTGAGGAACTGAAGGTCATTCTGGTGAGTGTGGTAATTGTCATCCTGGCGATTAATTTTGCCGGTGCGGTAGTGGACTGGGATGGTAATCCCGCTATTTTGAATCTGGGTCTGGCGATCGCGGCGGTAATTGCTGGGATTAGCGTTGTTCTCTATGTGCGTAAGCTGCCCCATCCCAACCATCGTCAGGAAGAGCCTCGTGAGAGAATTCATGGGGAGTGAACCAGATGGACAGACTTCCTTTTATTTTCACCATTTTCTTCTTGACACTGGGGCCGTTGAAAGTGATTCCGGTGTTTTACCGACTGACGGCGGATGCCACCGATCGGTTTCGGTTTCGGGCCGCTTTGCGCTCCACTCTGATTGCCACCGTGATTGTGATTTTGCTGGGCTTGATTGGGCGCAATATCGTCAAAAACTGGCAGGTTTCCGCTGACTCGCTGCTGATCGCGGGTGGTCTGTTGCTGCTGATTGCAGCCCTCAAGATTTTATCCCAGTTCACCATCCCCAAGCGCTCCCAACACCTTCCTCCCCCACCGGAGGAGGAAGTCGAGAACATTGCCATTTCACCCCTGGCCATTCCCAGCATTATCACTCCCTATGGGGTAGTGGCTATTCTGGTCTCCACTGGCAATGCTGGCTGGGATATCCCGTTGCAGCTATCCATTTTGGCAATGCTCCTGGCAATCATGGCCTTGAATTTCCTGGGCATGATCTTTGCTCGACCGATTATTAATCGGTTACAAATCTCGACTTTGCTGATGGTTGGTTGGGTGTTTGCGGTCATGCAGGCAGCCCTGGCGATTGAATTTATCGCTGATGGGTTGCGGGGTCTGGGGGTGATTAAACCGTAGGTCTGGGCAATCCGTTGATCGACCCATCCGGCTGCCAGCGGTTCGAAGTCTTCTTTCTGGTCCGATAGAGCTATTTCAACCTTATGAGCCCTGAAATCCCTGTCGCTTCTCAAGCCCCTCAGCCGTCTGCCTTTCTGGACACCTGGGGCACTCCGATTGGTCTCTGGCTGACCAAGTTCATGCTGGTTTACACTTTTTCCCTAATTCCTGCCATCATGCCGCCATTGGTGCAAGCGTTTAACTCCAGCATTAGCTACATTCAAGGCATGTTGGTGCTGGTCTGCCTGGTAGCTGCATCGTTTTCGCCAACCAGTGAAAACTTAAGTCGCCGGTTTGGCCGCAAGCTCATATACACCATCAGTCTGGGGTTGTTTGCCATTGGTCTTCTGATGACGGCCTTAAGCCCCACCATTGCCAACTTTTCGATCTCCTTTGTGTTGGTCTGTGGCTTGTCAGGGGCCGCCTTAGTCACAACACCTGGCGCCCTGTTAGAACAGATCTATACCGACAAGGCGGAACAGTATGCCATTCTGGCTCTGGTTTTGGCCGGTGTGGCCGGTGGATTGACCGGCGGCATCTTGGGCGGTTGGGTTGCTTCTGTCTGGAGTTGGCGCTGGGCCTTTGGTTTAGGATTACTCCTGATCCCGGTGATTCTATGGTTGATCCGGCATGTGCCCAACACGATTCCGCAGCGATCTGCTCCATTGGACTGGTTTGGTGGATTACTTTCGTTCCTGGGCCTCGGCCTTACCCTGCTGGGGGTTTGTTTGGGCGGGGAGTATGGCTGGTGGGTGCCAAAAAAGATTTTGAAATTGGGTGGTCTGGTGTTAACTCCGTTTGGGGTTTCCTTTGTGCCAGCGTTAATTGCATCTGGGTTGATTTTCTTTGGCATTTTCCTCTTTTGGCAACGACAACAGAGCACCCGCGGTAAGGCTGCGTTGATGCGAGTCGGGTTACTGCGGCGTAAATCTTTTTTGATTGGGGTTGGGGTAGCCACCCTCTATACCTTGATCAATGGGGGAATGCAGTTTAATCTGTACCAGTTTATTCCGGTTGTCCTGGAGCTGAATCCCCTCCGCACGGCTCTGACTGTGCTGCCCTACACCCTGGCCATGCTGGTGGTGGTCACGGCCTCTGTTTGGCTCAAACCCAGATTATCCCTGCCACCCCGTTTCGTTTTGCAATCCGGGCTGATTCTGTTGTGCCTGGGCATTGGCTACCTTTATAGTCAGATCAGCGCCACCATGAAATCAGCCAACTTCATCCTGCCGCTGGTCATTATGGGCATCGGTGCTGGCTTGTTTCTCTCCGAGATTGATGAACTGACTTTCTCGGTGGCCCAGCAGGATGAGAAAACCGAGGCCAGTGGCATCTATAACCCTGCCCAAAATTTGGGTGAATCGCTGGGTCGGGCCATTTTAGGAACCACGTTGATTACCATTGGTTCAGTCAAAGTCGTAGACACCATCATTGCCCAACTGGGGCAAACAGTTAGCCCAACCACGAGACAACAGGCGATCTATTTACTGGGACAACTGACCCAAACCTTTCCCCAGGAAGAACGTCGCCAGTTATTAACCAACAGCTTACCCGCTCCGATTCAACCCCATTTGGTCACCATTGTGCATGGGTCAGCCGCTGGGGCCATGAAAATTACACTGCTGGTGACATTGGCCTTTGGTCTGATCTGTCTGGCGGTTTCCTTTTATTTGCCCAAGTATGCCTACCGACGGACGTAAGCTATGGTTCTCAAATCCCACTCCACCCATTGGGCGATCGCCTGGTTACCCATTACGAGCTGGTTGCCGACCTATCCTCGAGACTGGTTGGGTCCTGATCTGGTATCCGGTATCACCCTGGCGGCTTTTTGTGTGCCGGTGGCAATGGCCTATGCGTCCCTGGCTGGACTGCCTCCCCAGGCCGGGCTCTATGCCAGCATTTTGGCTCCGATCGCCTATGTCTTGTTTGGCACCTCTCGTCAGTTAGCGATCGGCCCCACCTCTTCCATTTCGATTCTGGTCGCCTCTGGAGTCGGCGTACTGGCAGCCGGAGATCCAGGCCGGTATGGCGCACTGGCAGCTATGGTTGCCCTGCTGGTTGGCGGTCTGGCAGTCCTAGCCTGGATTCTGAAACTGGGCCAAATCGTTCATTTTATTTCTGATCCGGTTCTGATTGGGTTTAAGTTTGGTGCCGGACTCCAAATCGCCTCCACTCAGTTACCCAAACTGTTTGGGGTTGAAGGTGCCAGTGGTAACTTTTTCGAGCGGATAGACTATCTGTTCCAGCATTTAAGGGAAACCAATCTGCCCTCTCTGGCGATTGGGCTGGCGGGTATCGGACTGTTGCTTGTGGGCGAAAAACTGTTTCCGCACAAACCCGTCTCGCTGGTTGTCGTCTTGTTGTCAATCCTGCTCATGAGTCAGACTACCTGGCGGCCCAGGGTGTTAAAACCGCTGGGGCTATTCCCCAGGGGTTACCGGCTCTGACATTGCCGCCTATGAATCTGGCAGATATAGGCGTACTTCTGCCACTAGCCCTGGCTGTTTTTCTATTGTCCTATGTGGAAGGGATGTCAGCGGTGCGGGCCTTTGCTGACATAAATCAGTACGACATTGATGCCGATCAGGAGCTACTGGCATTGGGAGCCGCTAATCTGGCAGTAGGGCTGGGGCAAGGCTATCCGGTGGGGGGCGGCATGTCCCAATCAGTTGTGAATGATAATGCGGGCGCACTCACAGCCCTATCTGGCCTGGTGGCGGCAGTTGTGATTGCCATCGTGGTTCTCTTTTTCACCCAGCCGTTCAGTCAGTTACCGGATCCAATTCTGGCAGCAGTGGTGTTGGTTGCCATCAAGGGGTTGATCAATATCCCGGCCTTACAGGCTATTCGTCAAGTCAGTCGGCCAGAGTTTCGCTGGGCCGTGGCAACGATTCTGGGTGTGCTGTGCTTTGGCATTCTTGAAGGTGTGCTACTGGGCGTCATCTTTTCCATTTTGAGCTTGCTCAAGCAGGCTGCCTATCCCCATACTGCTGTGCTGGGGCGAGTTCCCGGAACTGAGGTATTTAGCGACATCGAACGCCATCCTGAAAATGAGCAAAGTCCAGGAGCCCTGATTTACCGGGTGGATAGCATGGTGTTTTATGCCAATGCCGCCACAATCAAACAGGATGTGTTAGCGCGAGTGGATTACACCTATCCACCCATCAACCTGGTGGTACTGGATCTGTCCCACTCCCCAGGTATTGACTTGACCGGCACCCACATGCTGCAGACCTTGCATAACCAACTCACATCCCGTAGGGTTGCTCTGCGCCTGGCAGGAGCTTCAGGTCTGGTGCGCGATCGCCTGCGGGCTCCGGGCTTGCGCGATCGCTTTGGGGTGTTAGGTCCGGATACAACCATTTCAGCCGTTCTGCGGGATTGGCAACAGGCAGGAGAGCAATTATGACGGGTTCAGGTTCATCCGCTAGCCGTCGATTCGCCGGTTCTCCCAACTGGGCGGCTGATGCGATCGCCGCCTTGACCAATGCCCTCACTTCCATCCCAGATGGGCTGGCTTCAGCTATTTTGGCTGGGGTGAATCCCGTCAGCGGCCTGAACTCTTTGATGATTGGTGCCCCGCTGGGTGCGGTCTTTAGCAGTGCCGGTGCGGTGTCCCGCTGGGCCTGCATATTAGCCGGGCCAATCACCATTGCCATGGTGTTGCTGTTTGCCGGAGTGGTGGAGCGTTTTCCGATGCCAGCGATCGCCGGACTGCTGATCGTGGCAGGGTTTCAAGCCATTAAAGTGGATAGCTGGGAAGATGTGTGGGTAACCGACTGGGTGCCCCGTCTGGTCATGCTGGTCACGTTTATTGCGACCCTGCTGCTGCCGATTCAGTATGCTGTTTTGCTGGGGGTGGTGTTATCGATTCTGCTGCATGTTTATCAATCCTCGCTGGATGTGCAAGTGAAGCAGATGGTCTTTTTGCCAGATACCCGCTTGCTTCAGGAACAGACACCCCCTACCAGCCTGGAACCGGATACGCTGACCATGCTCAACATCTACGGCAGTGTGTTTTATGCCAGTGCGGATATTTTGCAGCAGGCCTTGCCTTCTCCTTACACCGCCGATCATTCCGTCGTTATTCTGGGCCTACGGGGCCGCAAAGAGTTGGGCAGCACCTTCTTGAAGCTCTTGGAGCGCTATGCCAGCGAATTGCAGCAGCGAAACAGCAAACTGATGCTGGTCGGTGTTTCCCCGGTAGTACGGGACCAACTGGTGAAAACAGAGATTACCGACGTGATTCCCCAGTCCGACATCTTTCTGGCCACCGATGTCCTGGGTGAAGGTCTGCTGCAGGCAAAATCGGCAGCAGAGCAGTGGCTTGAAATCCGCTAAACAGGAGGAAAACTTATGGCACTTCGACGATCGTCTCTGGCTGCAGTCATCATTGTTGTGGCTGCTGTGGTCATTGTGTTGGCAGGGATCCATTTCGCCGCACCCATTTTGAATCCGATTTTGTTTGCATTGGTGCTGAGCTTGCTATTTAGTCCCCTGTATCACTGGCTCCGTCGCAAAGGAACACCAACTCCATTAGCTCTCATTTTGATGCTGGTTGGGTTGGTGACTCTATTTGGCGTGCTGTTTGGACTGCTGGCTACCTCTACAACCAGTCTGGCTGGTCGGTTGACCACCTACACCACTCAATTGGATGGACAGGTAGCAGAAATCGATCAGCTACTGCAACAACATGGGATGAGTGATCTGAAGCTTCAAGCCCTTTTCCAAGGCGGCACATTCGTGGTTGCTATCCAGTCACTCTTGGGGGGGGTTGCCAGCTTCCTCAGCAGCTTTTTCTTCATCATCATGACTACGCTGTTTTTCCTGGCAGAAGGGTCAGGTTTGATGAAGCGTCTGGCTAGCAGTTTATCCAGCGATAGCGTTGCGGTTGAAAAACTATCGATCTTCGGTCAGAATGTGGTTCGTCAATTTGGATTGCGGGGCATCGTCAATGGGGTGACTGCTGGGGCGGTAATCCTCATCTTGTTGCTCCTGGGAGTTGACTTTCCCTTGCTGTGGGGCGTTCTGCTCTTCTTTCTGAGCTATGTGCCCTACGTGGGCACCTTTCTGGCGGCGATTCCTCCGGTCATTCTTGCCCTGGCCGAATCGGGGCTAATCTCTGCCCTTCTGGTCATCCTGGGATTTACAGCGGCCAATATTTTGGCGGAGAATGTGTTGTCGCCTCTGCTCATGGGGCGGGGACTAAACCTATCACCCACCGCAGTGTTCCTGTCCTTTGCCTTTTGGGTCTGGCTGTTGGGTGGACCAGGCGCTTTTTTGGCCATGCCCCTGACCTTTCTGATGATCCTGTTGTTCGACAGTTTTTCTGATAGCCGTTGGCTAGCCAACTTAATGATGATTCGATAGAAACAGGATTCGCTACCGATGACACCAGGGAAGAACTGGTTGCCTCCTGCCCATCAAGGGCTCGGCCAACTACCGTTGTCAGATCAGTTCGGTCGGCTTCAATCAAGCGAGATCGCCAATTCGGCAAGAGTCGCAATGGCCACAGGGCCTATTTCCTGAACCTCAACGGACTATTCTGGCCACCGACCAAGAGTTCATTATCGCTTACGCACGCTGGTTGTAACAGAACAGGCCTAGTGTTCTGTCAAACCCTAATTTTAAGGTGAACCCATTGGCTCGTAGTCGGCGCTTTAGCGCTGAAGCGCTGACTACAAACCCTAATTTCTAAAGTTGACGCTGCACTAGAATAGCTAAGCCACAAGATGAAGGAACATGTAGCCTTTTCCGTGTTTCACCATATCTTTTACTAGAATAATTTTCTCTCCATATTGGTGTAGCGATGGCATCCACTCCGTTTCAGCAGCTCAAAGACCAATTCCAATCCCTGGGCAAAGACCTCAGTCTCGAGGTGCGTGAGCAAGCCCAGAGGATGCTGAAAGACTGGTTTCAAAACAATCTAGACCATCTTACCCAAAAGCGAATTCCCGGTGAATTTAACGGCACCCTGATGCAATGGTTCCACTGGTATAGTCTGGCGGATGGCACCCATTGGCAGAACTTGAAAAGAGAGGTCAGGGCGCTGGCAGAGAAAGGCTTCACCGCCCTGTGGTTGCCCCCAGCTTATAAGGGGATTGGTGGTAGCAATGATGTGGGTTATGGTGTTTACGACCTGTTTGATTTAGGCGAGTTTAACCAAAAAGACTCGGTGCGAACTAAGTACGGCACCAAAGACGAGTATGTCGATGCGGTCAAAACCTGTCGGGACAATGGGATTCAAATCTATGCCGATGTGGTGTTTAACCATCGGATGGCGGCAGACTACGAAGAAGAATTTGACGCCGTTCCCTTTGATCCCAGCGATCGCAATCAGGCCATGGGGCCATCCCGCAAAACTAAGGCCTGGACTGGCTTTGACTTTTCGGGTCGGGGGGATACCTATTCCAGCATGAAGTGGCATTGGACAGGATTGCGCTGACCTAGAGCAAAGCTTCGAGCAGTCTGTAGTTGGTCTGCAATCCGCGATCTAAAAGTTCCAGCAACACGAGTATAGTTTTTCTTAGTCTGCGACTTAACCATTCCCTATGGCGGTTTCCCCCTCCCAATCCATCGCCCTGGATCGCAAGGATTTTTGGGCCCTTTGGCTGACCCTATTCTTGCTCGCTTATAACGTCAGCGTCGTTCAGCCCATCATGCCCTTATTAGTGCGAGACCTGGACACCAGCCTCGGCTACATCCAGGGAGCCCTGGTGCTGTTTTCCTTGGTGGCCGCCTCCTTTGCCCCCACCACTGAAAACCTGTGCCGCTTTTATCCGCGAGAACGGGTGTTTATGATTGGCCTCATTTTTTACGGCCTCGGCATTACCTTAATGACCCTCAGCCCCAACATCGGCCTCTGGGTGGTCAGTTTTTCCCTACTGACTGGTCTAGCCGCCACACCGCTGATCAGTTCCCCCTGGACCATTATGGACTTTGCCTTTGATGGCAAAGCCGAACAGCAGGCAACCCTGGCCTTCATTCTAGCCTCGGTCATGGGCGGCCTATCCGGCGGCATTATTGGTGGACTGATTGCATCTAATTTCGGCTGGCGCTGGTCCTTTGCCCCTGCCATCATCGTGTTTTTGTTGATTCTGTGGTTGGGTCGGACTCTGCCGTCCACGGCTGTTCCCCGTCAGGTACCCATTGATTGGATAGGGGGCCTCATTTCCTTCCTGGGCTTTGGTTTCATTTTGTTAGGACTGAGTCTGGGCGGACAATACGGCTGGTGGGAACCGAAGGAAACCTTTTCCATTGCAGGCATGGTGATTCCCCCCTTTGCCTTGTCGATTGTGCCCACCCTGATCTCTGTCGGCATCATTTGTTTGGGTCTCTTCGCCTTCTGGCAACGGCAACAGGATCGACCATCTGGGCTTTCCTTGCTGCGAGTCGGGTTGCTGCGCAATATAGTGTTTGTCTTTGGTCTGATGACAGCAACGTTCCATACGTTGGTCACATCGGGTGTGCAATTTAATCTATATCAAGCACTGCCGACGATTCTTCCCCTCAATCCCTTTCAGACGGCGATAGCAGTTTTGCCTTACAGCCTAACCATGGTGGTGGTGATGGTGGTGTTGTTGCAATATCTCCGTATTGATGACCAGTTACCACCCAAATATATCGTCTATTTTGGGCTGGCCCTGCTGACAGTCGGGCTGTTATCGCTCTATGTTGTAATCACACCCAAGATGACAGCGCTCAGCATCCTGCCGTCCTTAATTGTCATGGGTATGGGCTCCGGCTTTTTCCTGACTTATATTGGCACCCTCACCTATGCCACCACCTCGCGGGCTGAAAAACCAGAAGGCACCGGTATTTATAACCCCTGTCAACAATTGGGAAATTCTCTAGGTCGAGGTATTCTGGGTACGATTTTGATTACTGCTGCCTCCACTGGCGTGGTGAATCGGGTGGTACAGCTGATGGGGGTAAATCTGTCCGATAGCCAGCGGCAAGATGCGATTTCCACCCTGCAGCGCATGGTGCAAACTTTCTCCAAGGAAGAACGACGGGCCGCCTTAGCCAAAGTTCTACCTGAACCAGTGATGGCTCAGTTGCCGTCAATTAGCCGATTTGCCGCCGTAGAGGGAATGCGAACAGCTCTGTTGGTTGCCATTGGGATGAGTGTAATTGCCTTAGTGCTTTCTACCCAATTGCCCAAGCAAGTCCGTCGTCGGATCTAGATCACCCCAGCAACTTGACAGACTCTATTGTTCATTGGAACTCGAAAATGCCTGAAAATTCCTTGAATCAATTTGGTGAACTGGTAGGGAAGACTTTTGGCCTACAGGCCGAAGCCTTTCAACGGGTGGCAGCTTTGCCAGATTTCTGGCTGGCGCTGTTAGTGGTGTTGTTGGCGGGTTTGTCCCTGGCGGTGGGTCAAAGCATTATCCTGTTTATCAACCGGGTGAAGCCAATTCGATTTGTTTTCAGTTTGTTGCTGAATGCCGTACTGTTTTTGTTTGGCTTCCTGTTCCTGGTGTTCAGCACCTGGTTAATTTGTCGGCTTCCCTGGTCAGTGGATGTCCCCTTTGCAACCCTGGTTAAGGTGATTGGCCTGGCCTATGCGCCGCTGCTGTTTAGCTTCTTGGGCGCTTTGCCCTATCTGGGTTATCCCATCCTTGCATTGCTGTCAGTCTGGAACTTGCTGGCGATCGTAGCTGGCTTTGCCGCCATTACCAATTTAGACTGGGCCTTTGCCTTTGGCTATGTAGCCTTTGGCTGGTTTGTCAAACAAGTGCTGGAAAATACGATTGGTAAACCGATCGCCCAATTGGGCAGGGAACTGGCTGATCGGGTGGCTGGCGTTGAGTTAGCCGAAAGTCGCAGTGAACTGGCGGCCCTCGTGCGATCGGGCACCAAGCCAGCCGCACCGATTGTCACCCCATCCCAAATCCAATTACCAGAGGCGCGACAGTTAGTTCAGGCGGCCCGCTCCGCACCGGCAGCCGCCCAAGCGGTGGCCCAGGCGGTTGTCTCCCAAACCAAACCCAAAACCGCTGTCCACGTTGTGCAATCGGTTGACACCACCGATCCCCTGGTTCAGTTGGAACAGCGTACCAGCGGTATTCCGCAACAACTCAGACTCCTGTTTAGTCTGCTCCTGATGGCTATCCTGTTCGTGGTGGTGTTGATCCTGCTACGACCGATTCGGGATTCCCTGTTTGGTTGGTACAACAACCTGCATGGCCTGTTCCGTCTAGTTTTTGATATCGGCTGGATTGCGATTGTCGGCTTTATTTTCGCTGGCTTGCTGGCCCCCCTGGAAAGCCTAGGCTGGTGGGCTGGCTGGTATGGCGATGAAGTAGACACCAGTCAGGCGATCGCTCTTTCCACCGAAGCAGTGGTGGCTCCCGGTCTTGCCAGTAAACCGGTGTCCCGTTACGTGGTTTATCTAGATGGCATTGGCCAGTCCGGTGAGGAATACACGCCTGATGTGGAGGACTTTCTCAACGCCCTGCGGCCAGCCCTGCCAGCCGACATGGAACTGGTGCAGGGATTGATGATGTACTCAGTTTTGAATAAGCCCCTGGATGAGGATCGACCCCTGGCTTTTCTTTGGAAGCGGGCTGACAAGGTTCGCTGGGCCAATCCAACGGCTCTGCTGGGCATTTTAGTCAATCTGCGCAACGTGCTGATTGTGGCTGTTTCCTCTGACAAGCGCTATGGCCCGATCTATAACCAGGGCATTGCCCAAGTCGTGTTTGATGGTCTGATTGGGCGGGGCTACCAACCGGACAGTGGCGTTCCGATTTCGCTGATTGGCTACAGCGGTGGCGGTGAAATGTCGGTAGCCTCTGCGCCCTACCTGAGAAAAGCTCTGGGCGCCCCGATTGAAGTCATTTCTCTGGGCGGAGTAATGAGCGCTAACAATGACTTCCTCAAACTAGAGCATCTTTACCACATTGTGGGGGATAAGGATCCCGTCGAGCGACTGGGACCGATTATGTACCCTGGCCGCTGGAAGCTGTTTCCCCTGTCCTACTGGAACCGAGCCAAGCGCAAAGGCAAGATTACCATTATTTCGGCTGGACCAGTGGGTCACCAGGTTCCTGGCGGCTATATGGATCCCAGGGCTAAACTGCCCGATGGCCGCACCAACCTGCAAAACACCATCGAAATCATCCTGCAGATCCTGCGGGGTGAGGCGCTCAAAGCGGATCAATCGATTCCTCGCAAACTCAGCAACTATGGCCTGTATCAGCAGGCGGCTTTTGTTCACCCGGACTATTACCCGATCGCCCAGGCGCTGAATGCCAACCTGTATCAGCCGATTGGCAACTGGATGGGACGGCTAATCCTACCCCAACCTGAGGAACGACAACCAGGACAAGGCGTGTTTTTTGAGGTTTACCATGCCCCGGTTGACCATCAGTCCTTAGTGGGTCGCGTCGTCAAATTACGCTGGGCCGACATTCCGCTGATTCAACAACAGCTCAAGGCTATTACCAAGGATGTCCATTTCAGTGCGGATGCCGAGTTTAGTAGCCGCTATGGCGGACTGGTTCATCCCGATCGTTTGAACCACTGGCGACAGGTCGGCCCGCTGGAGTCATTGGCGGGTGCCCATCCGGTGGATGACATTGTGGTGATGTTGAATGATCCGGTAGAGGTTAGCGACAGCACCCTCTCCATCCGTAGTCAGCCGGTGGAAATTACCGGCCGCTTCTATGCGCTGGTGCAGTTTTTGCAACCGTTGACTGGAACCGATCAGTTTCGGGTGGTTCACTTTAACCGCACTTCCCGCCAGTTTGATGGCCCCGAAGAAATCGTCCGCCTACCAGAAGTGATGCTCGCAGAAGCCTATGGCAGCTATCCCTCAAGCACCCGGGATCTGGAAAAAGGGCCATTGAATGAAACGGGCTGGTATATCTACGGCGCTCAGGATGCCCAGGGACTGTTTGTGGTGCAATCACTGGCTTCCCGATCGCTGTTCCGCCTGCAACCGGATCAGGTGGTGTTTGGTCCCAAAGCTTCCTACTCCTACATCCGTAAGCGCTCCTGGGCGGATCCGGTGAGCCACAAAGGGCGGATTACTTCTGTGCTGTGTACCAACCGTAGCAATGGTTCGGCATCAGCGATTCAGGCTGCCATTCAAGACTGGCAGGAAGGCGATCGCGCCCTGGTGATCCATACCTATGGCGGCATCGGCGGCAAGAAGAAGGAACCGGCCGCTGCCACCCCCATTTTCTTTGGTCATTTTGCCTACGGACTGGCCCAGGTCATCCGAGACCCCCTGGCCGATGAGTTGCGCTTTGATCTGCGCTATTACCAGGTCTATACCCAAAATACCGATGGACTGACAGCAGGCACCCTGCACTGGTCTCGTTATCTGGGCGATCGCCAATTTGGCTGGGTTGGCACCCGTCCCACCTGCGACCTGCTGATTAAACTGGATGCCTTTACCGGCTACTACGACTTGAATGGCTATCAGGTGTCGCCACTGGACAACATGCTCAACCATTTGCAAGTGATGACCGCCCGCTACCGCATCGGGGATGGCACCGGGGGCACCTTTGTGGGTCCGGCCAACAACTGTTCCCAAGACTCCAACCAGGCTTTGTTCGCTAGCATTCGCTCCATGGAACAAACAGCTCAAAGCAACCCCCAACTACGCCAGATGTTAATTGCCAATCATCCAGAGCAAGCACAGCAGCTACGGGATCTAAAAAGGTTGGGCCAGAAATTGTCCCTGGAACTTCAACCCTTGGGTTTCCCTCGGCCCGACTGGGAGAAAAATGAATTTAACCTGGGCAGCACCCTGGAAGATAGACCGTTGCGTAACCTGATGACCGGCCTGGGTAGTTGGCGCACCATGTTGCCCCGCCTAGCCAGCGACACCATTGTCCATATATTCCTGGATCATGGCGCTAGTGTCTGGGTTCTACGCACCAATCAAATCGGTGGTTACGACCCCGATATTGAACCAATTGCCCCTAACACCCTCTAAAGCTCAAGATCTAATCACTTCATGGTTAGCCCTTTTCTACCTCACCCCCCCTGCCCCCCTCTCCCCAATTTGGGTGGGAAAGGGGGAGGAGTTGGGGATTGGGGGTGAGGGATTGCAAGCACATTAGAGTGGCGACGTTATTCAATCCAAAATCCTAAGAGTTCCTAATTCATTGCTCCTATGAGGCGTCAATTTTATCCATTTCTATGCAGACTATGGGCCTTGCTAATGGTGGTTCTGTTGCTTCTGCCGCTGGCAAATCCGGTGCAGGCCCAATCACCAAGCCCCACAGCGTCAGCTCAGCCAGTCTCGGAACAACTAGTGACTGGACTAACGCCGACTATGGTTGCTTTAGGGGGACAACCCCTGTTTGAAATCAGAGTCAGGGTGGGAGCCTTGTCCGCCGTGGATCGAGCCCAGTTGGTCAGCCAACGACTGACTCAAATTGCTGATAACTCGGAAATTCCGATCTCTTCTGTTCGCTATCAAACGGATGAGCAAAATCTTCTGATTGTGGCTGGCAAGGATCCCCCCATTACCATCCTTGCTATCACCGCCAGAGATGCGGAATTAGCTCAGCAAAGTCCGGATAAACTGGCCACCCACTATATCCAAAAAATTCAGACAGCCATAGAGACCTATCGGGCGGAACGCACTCCTGGCAG
>Ga0272446_1003837_pt1 | contig 18473 bp, 16 predicted proteins | sample YNPCB0061_FD_194587 | JGI IMG/M metagenome (GOLD analysis project Ga0272446, IMG submission 194587) | Hot spring microbial mat communities from Yellowstone National Park, WY, United States - YNP-CB-006-1 | ecosystem: Environmental > Aquatic > Thermal springs > Hot (42-90C) > Sediment | place... | reverse complement strand
TCATCAATATTAGCCTCCTATCATAATCTTTACTTCCTCCATGATCTTGTTCGTTCTGCCCGTCAGGCTATTACAGAAAATAGATATGCCAGTTTTAAAAATGAATTCCTTGCTTCATATCAAAAGAGCAAAGAAGGGGTCGTAAAATGATGAAACGAACGCTGTTCTGTATTCTATTTTTTTCTTCCCTATTCTTATGTGCTGAAGAAGTATCTCTAGCAGACAAACAGCGGGATATCATCAGGTACGGTACCGAAACTGAAATTGCAAATCTTATTGCTACGCTGAAAAATGATAAAGCGACCTACCTTAATGATGAACTAATCGCTATTGTTAAGGTAACGAAGAATGTTAAAATACTTACCGGTGTTTTTTCATTTTTTGGTGAACAAAATAAGACTGGTCTAGAAGGCAGGGCCATAGAGATTATAAAAAACCGCTATGATGAACAAAAAGAAACGGTCCGTAGTGCCATAGATTATGTAGGGGCGGTAAAAGCTCAGGATGCTTTAAAAGCTTTGCAGGAAATTCTGGATACGGATGATAAGACTTTTATCAATTCTGCCATCCGGGCCATGGGAAAAATTACCGGTAACAGTTCTGAGCAGGATAAAAAAAGCATGGCGGATTTTTTAATCGATTATTATAAAACAAAGGATCCAACCGATGATGACAAAAATGCCATTATCTATGCTTTAGGTGAAACGGGTCTATCGGAAACGGTGGATTTCATCGCCGATATTGCAACAAATCCGGATGAACGGCCATTTCGCAGGATGACAGCCCTCGAAGCTCTTGGGAAAATTAAGGATGCAAAGGGGCTGGATGCGCTCTTAAAGGGGGTTCTGGATTCGGATCCCAATGTACGGGCCAGCGCAATTTCAGCTCTGGGACCATTTTCCGATAAAAAGGTTGAAGACACCATCCTCGAAGCCTTCCGTGATTCCTTTTATAAAACTCGGCTTGCGGCTGCCAAAGCCGCCGGCGAACGCCAGTTAGGCAGTGCGGTCCCCTATCTAAAATTCCGGGCCGCCAATGATGATGTAGCGGCCGTGAAAGAAGCCTCGGTAAAAGCTCTCGGCCAGATAAAAAGTCCTGAGGCTATCTCTGCCTTGGTTGACCTCTTTAGCCAAAAAAATACGCCTGACAATGTAAAAATTATAGCGGCTGAAATGCTCATGTCTATTGATGGTGCAAAATACAGCCCAGACATAATAAAGTCCTATCAGGAAGCAAAACAACAAAAACAGAAAACCCTTCAAGCCGGTTTAGCAAAGGTGCTGGGGGATGGCAAGGCTGAAAATTTAAAAGGGCTTGCAAAGGATTTGTTAAGTTCTACCGATGTGGTAGAACTTTCCTACGGACTGCAATTAGCAAAGAATAATAGATTTTCCGACCTGGCTGAAATGATTAAACCCTTGCTGGATGAAAAAAAATACGGGTCCCTCGCCCGTAAGGCGAGGGAAACCCTGGATGCTCTAGGTGTTAAGAATTAGCGCCCGTTACTTCTTTTCCAGGCATTTCTATGGACCTTAAGAAGCTATTTAAGGACTGTAACGGATCCTGATATTTTTCGAACCGTATGTACAGGTCGTACCCCTTGGCTGACTTAAGGTGAATCGTTTTGCCAACACAGTCATATATTGGTTCTGATCCAGTATCGGGGAAAAATTCTGGCCGTTTGGGAATAAGAGTTAGTTGTTCTCCATCGAAATGAACATCCGCAATACGATGAGGGATGGGCACAAGGAAAATCAAGAAGTCTGAATTATTGCCACCGACGGTCAGGCGATGTCCCGCTTTCATGAGGTGCACATTTCTCTTGCCAATAGCTGTATTCTGATCCTGCACAAAAAGATTGAGCATGATTCGGCCAGTGGCCCGCCGTATGGAAAGATTAGGCTCAACCGTGAATGATGGTTTAACCGGCAGGCTGGAAGTAGCCTCCTCCTGCAGAGAGGTAAAGGCCGGTGAAATAGCAGGGATCTTGGCGATATCCTTCTTTTTCTGCGGTTCGGTTTGTTTGGGGCTGACCACTTGGGTTTTCTGCAGGGGTAATGTTGGCATCTGCTGTTTCTCAGCGGCCTTTTTCTTTGCAAATTCTGCCATAAGGTCCGCTGTGCTGGAATCCTTCTGAACAGGCTGAATGGTTGTATCTTCAGGACTAAACCGTCCAGCAGATGCCGCTTTCGCAGGCTCTTCCCGTACAGCATGGATTGCCTCTGCCATGGCAAGCCCAGGGTTTTTCTGCAGTCTTCGAAGAACAACAATAATTACTATTGTTAAAATTGCTGCAAGAAGTATTCCTCCCGCTAAGAGCAATAAGGGCAATAGTTTAAGGAACCAGCTTGACATGGTGTCATTTACAATATCAGCCCGAATGAGAGCGCTGGAAGGATTGATCCTAATGGAACCGGTAAACTGGGGTTCTATTTTAAGGGTGACCGCTCCTGGCTTATATGATTCTGGTAAGCCAATATACAAATCCAGGACCGATTCAGAACGAGGAAGAATTTCCTTAAAAGATTTCTTCTTAAGCCGATCAACACCTTCTACGAGAATTGCTTGAGTTTCAAGGTATACTGAATTGGGTGAAGGATTTTTCACCCTAATCGGAATCGTAAAATCCCTGGTTACTTTGCCAACCGTACTCGGAAATTCAACAGAAATAGCCCCTATAGTAGTACTGATAATTTCCGGGCCCTGTTCAGGATTTAGTTCTGTAACGGGAACATTAAGTTCCTGCGCTACGATATTTGAAACGTCCTGTGTTTCTTTGGCTGATGTAGCGGCCTTCTCAGTTTTATTACTTGCAACTGTTTGGTTCACCGTTTCTGTACCGGACTTTGGAAGAGCATTGGTTGTATTCGCCGTTTCTGCAGTGCCAATACCGGATGTAGCCTTTCGAACTTCGGGGCTTCTAAAGTTTAAATCCTGCGGTACTCTGATATAATGAAATATCCAGCCGTTACCTTTTAATTTCCCCGCCGCATCGCTGATGGCTTTTTCAAGATTTTCTTTGGTTAAGCCCTTATAGGGGCTTGTTGGGGCAGGTGAGTGATCCCCATCGGTAATAAAAACAACCGTCTTTGCTCTATTTTCAGGTAAATCACCTAAATAGCGGCCAGTATACTGGAGGGCAGCCACAATGTCAGAATATTTATCAAGGGGATATAGTAATAACAGGCGCCCCATAATTGTTTCGATATCACCGATGCCTTCTATTTTGCGGGAAATTTCAGTTTTGGCGGTGGAAGAGAAGGATATAAGGTGAAAGGTGTCTCCATAACGAAGAAAATCTTTTAATAGGGGCCCAATAATATAATCAGATACCTCTTTATTATGGGTATACATGCTGGAAGATGTGTCTAGGACAACCACAAGGTCTATGGCCCCTTGCTCACTGGCAAAGGAAAAACCACTGATGAAAAACGCCAATAAAACCGCTAAGCTTTGTTTTCTCATAGCCCTCTTCCCACTTTTTTGCTACATACAATACCTGCACCGAATGATACACATATAATGTACCCTTTCGGTGCAGTTTTTTCATCCTATTTTAGATTTGCAACGGTAATAGATTTTACGACATATTTAATTTTTGTATCGTTAATAGCAAATTCGAACTGTTCACCGACCTTGCGGTTCAGGATGCTGCCTCCGAAGGGCGAAAGATAAGAGATTATATTGTTGTCCGGATCAGATTCCCATGGACCAAGGATGGTATAGGTTTCCTCAACACCCTTAGTCTCATTCTGAAGTACCACCACGGTACCAAAGGAAACCCGGTTGGTATTAACTGTGGAAGGATCGAAAATCTGAGCCCGTTCAATTTCATCCTTCAGTTTTGCCACAGTGGCATTAAGAATTTCCTGTTTTTCCTTGGCTGCCTTATATTCGGCATTTTCACGGAGGTCGCCGAGGGACAGGGCAAAACCAATTTCTTTTGAGTTTGCGGGAACTTCAACTTCCATAATATGCTGCAACTGACGCTGTTTTTCCTGGTATTTGCTGGAAGTAACAATAAGCCCACGGGTAATAACCGTTTTTTCTTCCGAACCAAAGAACTTAAAGGAAGGATGTTTATCCAAAATACGGTTACGCAGCTGCATTTTCAGCGCAGGATCCAGATCCTTTACATCATCAATAAGGGTGTAAATACGGGTAATGGTATCTGTATCTACCCGGTCAATGAATTCATCCAAAACTCCATCTTTAAAGAGCATGGTATGAACCTGTTTATTAATTTTGCGGTTTTCGGTGGTTTCCCGGTGATTTTCAATTTCCCGATAGGTCAGATCGAGGATATGGATGAGGGTAATGAGCTGTTTTTCAAAACTGAGTCCAGTTTTTTCAAACCAATCATCCTTGCTGACATTCTTAAAGAGCCAGACCGCCGCTTCCCGGTTGTTTAAATCCCGATAGTTTTCAAAAATGTTTACGGTCATTGCAATCAGCTTTTGCTCATACCCTTCTTTTTTCAGGGTTGTGATAATTGAATTGGAAAGCGCATAGGGGAAGAGCTGAATATAAATATCTGCCCAATTAGGAATAAAGAGTTTGATATGATGGAGGAATTCCTCCTTAAGTTTGGTATCTTTAAGAGCATTAAAGAGCCCGGGCAGATCTTCAATTTCTTCGAATAGTTCAACGAAATTAAATTGCAGACCCGTATTCAAATAGGGGAATCGGCCAACGAGGTCTTTAACAAAAAGATAAGAGGCTATGACCTGTTCGTTCACCTGAGTATAGGACTTTAAGTACCCTGCAAAATAATTGAACATTTCAGAGAAATATTCTGAATCGGGCTCAGCTTCACTGACTGCAAGGAAATCTCTCAGGGTTTGCAGACGGTCAAAGAAATTCCGTTCAGCCTTAAACTGATTAAACAGCTTTTCTTCTACACTGATAGGCCGTTCACGGACGATGTATTCATCAATCTTATCGGGATTTACGCCGAAATTTGGATCCGATTTAAGGATATCCCGGGCCTTTGTGCTCCAGGATGTCCATTCACCGGCAGAAAGTATTCCAGGTACAAGTTCGGCCTTGATACGTTTCATATCGCAGGAATTGTCGAAACTGCGGATAATGGTTTTAAGGGCCCATTCAGGATCATCCTTTACCTTGTCATGCAGTTTTTCTTTCTTTTGGGTTGCCTTAAGCACCCAGATATGGTCCTTTGCCAGGGTTTGCAAGGCGCTTACTGCCATTTTAAGGGACATGGTATGACCCCGCTTTTTAGCAAAGTCTATTGTAATCTCATCGCCTTCTACCTTTGCTATGCGACCGACACCCCAGGTCCGATGAAATACAAAATTGCCCGTATCAAAGGCGATATGTTTTTCAAAATCCGCAATGGCTTCATGGACATTTCGCCAGCTTTGGGCCAGGTTGGACATTTTTATATATTCTTCCAGCTGGCTGTGTTTGGCATATTTTTCACGGACGCACTCAACCAGTTCCTTTCTGGCCAGTGGGTCCCGCTCATCATAGGTCAGGATAATTTTAAGAATTTCAATGGCCGTATCGATCTTTTTTTGTTTTTTATATACCTGGTACAGTTCCTGGAGCAGTAAAGCGGCCTTGTCCTCGCTGATGTTTTTTGCGACCTTTTTCTGAACGTGGAGAAAGAAATCCTGATCTTCCGGACAGAGTTCCAGTAGCTTTGCCCATATTTCCCGGACATTGGTAAATAATTTTTTATTTACATATCGATAGAGAGCCTTTTTATAATAATCGATGGCTTCTTCGGTTTTTCCCTGCTTTTCATAATATTCGGCCAGCTCTTTCGCGATGTCCGCTTCTTCATAATCGACCTTGACCAAACGTTCCCAAACGCCGTAGACCGCTTCCTGATTTTCTTCGTTCAGGTAACATTCAGCCAGTGTTCGCAGGGCGTATTTTGATTCCCCATAATCAAGGATTCGTTCACAAAGATATTTAACTATGGGCCACTTATGGTTATCGACAAAGATGGTAATGAGGGATACCAGGGCCGCATCATCTATCAACTGATAGGAAATGGCGATCATTCCCGAAAGGTACAGGGCAATGATACTGTTTTTAGTATGACTTAAATGTTCATCGCACAGTTTCTTTAAATCTTCGTAGGCCCGTTTTTCTTTAGCTTCCTTTAAAATCTGGTCCAATTCTTTAAATTGGGTTGTGGAATAGTTGCTTAAAGTGGCCCGGGTCCACTTTTCTTCATTTAAAAGTTCCTGCACTTGCTTTAGGAGGGCTTCTGACATTCTCTAACTCCTGTCCCTATAGGGAATTCTATCTTAATCGCCTGGTTCAATCAGACGAAAATTAATTGATATATCGATCGTAAATCGACTTATCGAGAACTCTGATTTTAAGCAGCAGTTCATCGATACGGGAAGCATCTTCCCCAGCCCGGACGTAATGGTCGATAAGCCAAAAGTACCGGTTTATAAGCCGGGGGATCAGAATGTTTTGCTGGTCAGGTCTGTCCCGCAATTCATTCTCCAGGGTGAAAATTGACTGTTTTAATTTGCCCAGTTCAATCGCCCTGAGTTCCCGTTTTATGTTAAATACCCCGAACAATACCCCATACACGGGGATCCATTCCTCTAGCTCTGGGCTTTTGTAGCCCAATTCTTGCACCTTTTGCTGTAACCGAAGGATAAGATCCGATTCCATGGAACGGAGGTCTATCCGCTGGGGATTTATAAAAAAGGCCTCTCTAAAGAGAGCCTTTGCAAGCCGAACCTCATCTACCAAGGCATACACATCGGCTAATTCAGAAATTGTTTCTGCATCATCCTTTTTGGATGCCGCCGCTTCTTCCAGGTATTGCAAAGCCTGTTCATAGTTGCCTACGCCTTTATAACAGCGGCCAATCCGCAGGTGCAACTCTGGGTCCTGCTTATCTCCCCCCACTAGGGCTAACTGCTTAAAGCAGGTGAGGGCAGAAGAAAAAACATAGCGCCTGATGGCGTAGATACAGCGATCATAGGGGGGGCCTATACGATCTAAAAAACTATAAAAAGCCTTCCATTGAGTAAGATAAAACTCGCCCCTGTCAAAACAATCACGAATTTCATCGCCCCGTTTAGCCTGTTCAATCCACCAGTTCACGCACTTTAAGGCATACACAACTTCCGGATCTTCAAAGTCTATTTGGAGCGCTTTTTCCAAAACGGCCATCGCCGATGATGCATCAGAGGTTTTCAGGTTATCATAGGCTTTCTGAAGGAGCCCCTGTATTGACGTTTCTGCATCCATGACTTGAATAAGAGGGGAATATCTGGTAAAACATCCGCCCTCATTTCTCCTATTATATCATTTCCACCGCCTTAGTCAATCATGGTTGACTTTACAAGCTCCCCTTTGCAGTCTATCATAGTAGCATTATGACTACACCACTGATAGCACCCTCAATTCTTTCCGCAGATTTCTCTAAAATGGGTGAGGCTGTGTTGGAAATTCAAAATGCCGAAGCCGATTGGGTTCATATTGATGTAATGGATGGTCTTTTTGTGCCTAATCTGACCTTCGGACCCAAAATGGTCAGCGATTTGCGGCCCCATTCAACCTTACCCTTTGATGTTCACCTGATGATTGAAAAACCGGACCAACTCATCCCCGCTTTTGCTGAAGCTGGGGCCGATTATATAACCTTTCACCTGGAAGCGGTGGTGCATGCCCACAGGACCGTACAGATGATTCGAAATCTGGGTAAAAAGCCGGGAATCAGTATAGTCCCTTCAACTCCGGTCAGTTTTCTTGACGAATTGCTGCCCTTTATAGATCAGGTATTGATTATGACCGTTAATCCCGGTTTTGGCGGCCAAAGTCTGATAGAAACCTGCTTGGATAAAATTCGCAGCCTGGCAGCCATCAGAAAGGAGCGAAAGCTTTCATTTCTTATTGCCGCCGATGGGGGCATTAATGCAGAGACCGCACCTTTAGTTCGCAACGCAGGCGCTGATGTTCTTATCGCCGGTTCTGCTTTTTTTTCAGCCAGAGATAAAAAAAAGTTGATAAAAGCATTAAAGGGGTGATCCCCCGGGGTTCCCCTTGATTTTGTTCTTCTGACTGCCGAAATTAGTAGTAGCAAGAGGAGTGCCATCGATGGTTTCAAAACGTAGCTCTCTTACCTTGGTCCTTATCGTATGCATGTATGGTATTTTGTTTGCACAAAGTCCAAAAGAGCTGTTAGACAAGGGCATGGAATATTATCGTGATGGAAAATGGCAAGATGCGGTGCTGACATTCCGCCGTGTTCAGACCAATACGGAAGATATGGCACTGAAAAATGAAGCCCTCTATTGGATATCCCTGTCTGAACTATTCGCCGGCGCTTACGATGCGGCTTTACAGGATGTGGAAAGCTATTTGAAATATACATCCCCTGCAGATAGCAAATATTATGAAGCTCTGTATAATAAGGGGAGAATTCTATATTATCTCAGCCAGTTTGATGGGGCGATTCCGGTCTTTAAAGCCTATGCCGATGCGGCGCAGGACCCAAGCCGCAAGTCCTCAGCCTATTATTGGATTGGTGAGTGTCTCTTCGCCCTGGGACGGCTCGATGAAGCTCGAAATACCTTTTTGCTGATTACTGAAAAATATCCTCAGAGCCCCAAGTATGAAGCCGCCAGCTATAGGATAGCCCTGGTAGACCAGAAAAAAATCGAAAATGAACTGCTCAACTTGTTAAAATGGAGCCACGAAGAATCCCTGAGGACCGTAGAAGAATATCAGCGGCGGGAACGTTCCTATGAACAGGCTATTTTAGCCTATCAGAAACGAATTGCGGACATGCTCAAAGATACCCACTTAGCAGATCTGGAGAAGGAAAATAAGGAACTTAAACAGAAGCTGGCAGCAGCAGAGGCTGCCCTGACTGCAGCATCGGTATCGCCAGCCCCCCAAGCACCTGCACCTACTAATGTCGAAACTGCAGAAAAACCCGCTGAAACAGCCCCCGCAGTTGTGTCTGGAACTTTGACACAGGAGCAAACAAATAAACTGCTCTCTCTAAAGGCTTCGGCCTTGGAATTACAGAAGGTGTTACTCAATCGCCTTGGCAATGTCGCAGGGCAGGGAGAGAAAAAGTAATGAAAAAGAACATTATTTTCATCAATCTAATGCTTTTAATGCTGCAAAGCCTTGCAGTGCTCGGTGCTGCGGAATTTTCTGAAGGCCGTGTTAAGTTAGTCTTAAATGAAAATACCGGAAGATTTTCTCTGTATTATCTAACAGATATAAAAAAAGAACGGTATCAGAGTTTTTTCGTAGACAAGGATCCCAGAACGTCCTTTGTCAGTATCCTTGTAGATGACAAGTCCTACCGGCTTGGGGATAGCACCGCCTTCCGTATTAAAGTGCAGAATGAAGGTTCTAAACCGGCCATCGTGTTTGAGTCTGCCGCTTTAGAAGTGGTTCAGGAGTTTGAATTTATCCGTATCGGTGGATCTACCTTGGCCAATGGGGTTAAAATGACTATCAGGGTTACCAACAGGGGCGAAAAATCCATACCCGTTGGTATCCGATTTGTATTGGATACAGCGCTTGGCGAAAATACACCGAATCATTTTTACACCGATAAACAGCAGGTTTCCGCTGAATTAGCCCTTACATCAAAAGATAGTGATTCCTTTTGGGTTTCTAAAAATGATACCCTGGGCTTTATGGGATCTATTGTTACGGCCGAGTCTGCAAGACCGGATCTGGTGCATTTTGCGAACTGGAAACGCTTGAATGATGCGAGTTGGAAGGTATCGCCCAGCAATGGACGTAATTTCAACCTCTTGCCCTATTCAATCGGGGACTCAGCGGTGGCCTATTATTATGATCCTGTGGCAATTCCCCGGGGTGGTGTACGGAGTGTTTCTGTTTTGCTGGGCCTAGCTTCTGAAAATGGCTTTGAGACGGTCGGTAAAAGTGTAGAAGGTGATATTTCTCAGTTATTGGGGACTGCACCAGGAACCGGTACCGATGAGTTATCCCTCAGAACCGATCTTATCATGCTTGGGGATGTGATTAATAAAATTGATGCAATCCTTACATCCCAGCAAGGGGTTTCTGATGAAGATTTGGCTGCCTTGGAGTCAATTCTTGCCAAACTGAAAGAAAAACATGTATCCCGGTAACGTGACAGGATGAAACTGGATCCCCTTTTAACAAAAGCTGCCCGGTATAGTCGAAGAGGCTATTATGGCAAGGCTATACGGCTCTTGGAGCCAGAAGTACTCCGCTATCATGATTCTCATCGGTTCTATTATATTCTTGCGGTCTCTTGTTTGTATTCAGGGGATTTTGGCGGTGCCCACACGTATTTTCGCCGTTGCCGGGAACTTAAAATGCAAGATTCCCAGACCCTGTTGGGACTGGCCGCACTCCATGTCAGGCGGGGTGAAACCGATCGGGCCGTAGAGCTCTATCTGGAAGTACTGGATCTTGAAGCGGCCAGTACCCATCCATCTAAAAGTGCAATTCGGCTTGCAAAACGGGGTTTAGCGGTTATCCGTAAGTACGGTGAAAAGGAAGCCCTTTCCGCTTGGCTTGAAACAGGAGCTTTAAAAAAGCTTTATCCCCCGCTCCCACCGCTTCCGCGCAGTATCCGTTCTGGTTTTTTCTTTGCCTTTGCCGCAGTTCTTTCAATCGCCGCACTGGCCGGTCTTGGCATATATACCAAGCTGCTCCCCAATCCATTCCCATCTTCAAATCGGGTTGCTCGACCAGGAATGGAAAGCCTGATTCTTAATGATACGGAACTAAAATCGGTGGTTAAAACCACCGGGTCCTTCCGCTATGTGCTGACCCAAGATCAGGTTTTAAAAAGCTATGAACGGGCGAAGGCTCTTTTTTCTGATTTCAGAGATGAGGCGGCCAAGGTAGAAATTAACCGTATCCTAGAATCCAACGCTTCGGATGCCATAAAAGCAAAGGCAAACCTGCTTCTTTCATATACGGTTACCCCGGGCTTTAACACCTTAAAAGACAACTATTCATATCTTGAGGTCCAAAAGGCCCCCTATCTGTATCGGAATGTGGTAGTCCGGTGGAAGGGTATGGCCGCTAATATACAGCAAAGCGACCGGTCTGTCACCTTCGATTTACTTGTAGGGTATGATATGAAAACCGTGCTGCAGGGCATTGTTCCTGTGGTGCTTCCCTTTGCCGCTACGATTAACCAGGACGTGCCCATAGAGGTGCTTGGATCAATTGTCATCCAGGGCGAAGGAACCATTGCGTTGCGGGGTATCGCCATCCATCAAGCAGTTGCCCTGCCGCAGGCGGAGGAACAAAAATGAGGGCTGTGGTCCAGCGGGTTTCAGATGCATCGGTAACTGTGGACGGCAACAGGGTAGGGGCGATCAGCAGGGGCCTTTTAGTGTATCTCGGCGTTGCCCAGGGTGATACGGAAAAGGATGGGGACTATCTGGCAGAAAAGGTACTTGGTTTGCGTATTTTTACCGACCAAGAGGATAAGATGAACCTGTCTGTCCAGGATGTAGGAGGAGCCATTCTCGTAGTTTCCCAATTCACGTTGCTTGCAGATGCTCGTAAAGGCCGGCGGCCATCCTATTCTGAGGCCGCAGAACCTGAAAAAGCAAACCGTCTCTACCTGTATTTTGTAGAACAATTGCGGAAACGAGATATAATCGTAGCCACTGGTGTCTTTCAGGCCTCTATGAAGGTCCAATATATCAACGAAGGCCCCGTAACCATTCTGTTAGATTCAACAAAACTATTTTAGGAAAACATCAAACTTGTTAGGTCTGGCTTATAAAAGCCTTGGCCGCCGTAAGTATTCTTCCGCATTAAAGGGTTTTAGTAATTTTCCCAGCGATTTATCTTCCGCAATAGTAGCAATAATTTGTGCGGAAAGCTCTGTAGAAGGTACAATTTCAAGATTCGGCAAATCATCTATAAAACATTCTGGGCAGAATACCGTATCAGTTACCATTATATGCTTAAGTAATCCCTTCCGGCTTAATTCACAAAGCCGATCCATGGCGGGAGGTGAAAATACCGCATGCACGGCGAGAAGGTTTATTTCCGCTGGTTCCAGGGCTGCCAGGGCTTTGATAAGACTGTAGACAGAGCCCGCCGTATCCACCATATCATCCACAATCCAGAGGGTTTTTCCCTTTATTGGTTCTGCGGAAAGTATATTGATGGATTCAACCGTGTTTACTTTAGAATAATCCCGCTGTTTGTGGGCCACCACCAGGGGTGCACCAAAGGCATTGGCAAAGCTACGGGCTAATTTTTCTCCCCCCGCGTCGACACTGCAAAAGGCCCAATGGGGTTTTACCACCGAATACAGCTGATCAATGGTCTGGATATAGGAATCGCAAAGATTCTGTTTCAGCAAGGTTAGCCCAGGCACATCATCGATTGCACAAATGGTGGGGTCCACCATACTCTTAGATTTATCTGAGTGGAGCTGGTAGGTAATGATATGGTTTGTTCCAAGGCTCGCAAGTATTTTAAAATGAATCCAAAGCCCTACCGAATTGCGTTTTGTGGTTCGGTCTGAACGGGAACAGGATACATAGGGTTCAAAAACAATGATCCGTTCAGCCTGGGACCGTTTTAAGGCATCCACCGCATGGTAGAGCTCTATTTTAGCCTCTTCGACAGGGATTCCTGCCATATTTCTGGCTGCATTGGCAAAGAGGTACACATCTTGCCCGCGCAACGAAGAATCTACGGATACTTCTAATTCGCCGTCGGCAAAAACGGAGACCTTAAGTGTCTCCACCCGGCTGATATCTTCTGCTTGTTCTGAAAAACTAGGAAAATGAATAAGTTTTTGTACCACTTTTTCGGCATATTCCTGCATGGTCCTCGTGGCTACGATGGCAAATGTATTTTGCATAACTATATCCTACGATGACTTTGAAAATCCGTCGAGTCCTTGGTTGATAGAATTACAAAATTTGTGTACTGTTAAAGCAGGAAGCTCAAAACGTCGGTACTGAAAGGGGAGGCTAAGGTGGCAAAGGTGACAGAAACTTCTGGATCGAATCAGGAACAGCGGGTAAGTAACGAGGAAAAGCTCAAAGCCCTGGAAGTGGCCCGTTTGCAAATCGAAAAACAATTTGGGGCTGGATCCCTGATGAAGCTGGGGACCCATGTTAATGCGGCAGGGATTGAAATAATCCCCAGTGGTTCTATTTTGCTCGACGAAGCCCTCGGTATCGGCGGGTATCCCCGGGGAAGAATTATTGAAATATACGGGCCAGAATCTTCTGGTAAAACGACCCTAGCCTTGCATGCCATTGCGGAGGCCCAAAAGCGGGGTGGTATTGCGGCCTTTATCGATGCAGAACATGCCCTTGACCCGGTATATGCAAAGAATTTAGGGGTTAATATTGATGAACTTTGGGTTTCCCAGCCCGACACGGGGGAGCAAGCTCTGGAAATTGCCGAAAGCCTGGTGCGTTCCGGTGCGGTAGATGTTATCGTTGTAGACTCTGTCGCCGCCCTCACACCCCAGGCCGAAATTGAAGGCGAAATGGGGGACGCCCATGTGGGCCTTCAGGCCCGGCTTATGAGCCAGGCCCTGCGCAAATTAACCGCAACTATCGGAAAATCTAAGACGATCCTTATTTTCATCAACCAGATCCGTATGAAAATCGGTGTCATGTTCGGAAACCCCGAAACCACCACCGGTGGAAATGCCCTGAAATTTTACGCTTCAGTCCGGCTCGAGGTGCGAAAAGTCGAAACCATCGAGAAAGGCGAGGCCGATGCGGTGGGAAATAAAGTGCGGGTTAAGGTGGTTAAAAATAAGGTAGCACCGCCCTTCCGAAAGGCTGAATTGGATATCATGTTTGGCAAGGGTGTTTCTGCGGTCAGCAGTATCCTGGATGCGGCGGTTAAATATGAAATCATCGACAAAAAAGGTGCCTGGTATGCCTATGGTGAAGAAAAGATAGGCCAGGGAAGGGACAATGCAAGGGAATTTCTGGAGAGTAACCCTGCCTTAGCCCAGGAAATTGAAAAAAAACTTCGTGCTATTATGTTTCCCGGTATGAAAGAGCCTGAGATTATTCTGCCAGCAGCGGGAAGTACGGATACTGCAGGGCCAATGCCAGCGGGCCTCGCTCAGGGTGCAAAAGCTGTAAGCCCAGAGGCTAAACAGACGACGACTCAAGCTGCAGTAACGAAACCTGCCGCTGCAAGTTCTGCACCTCGTCCTGCTGCACCTAAACCAGCTCCGGCAAAACCAGCTACCGCAGAAGATGACGAACTCTTCTAATCCGGTTGTACTGGGCCTTGGTTCTAACCGCGGCGATAGCAGAACAATCTTGCGTCAGGCTATCGCCGACCTTGGAACAAGGCTCCAGGGACTGCGGGCTTCCCGGCTTTATAAGAGCGACCCCCGCTATGTGCTGGACCAGGGCCAATTCTTTAATTGTGCCGTGGCGGGCATATTTCCGGGGTCACCGGAGGAACTTTTATCTTTTATTCAAGAAATTGAAGCCCGATATGGCCGTAACCGGAACCTTGAACGACCTAAGGGGGAGCGAACCCTGGATATTGATATACTTTTGTTGGGAAATACCATAATCGATAATCCTCCAACACTTATCGTTCCGCATCCACTCCTTATAGAACGAAAATTTGCGCTTCTGCCGCTCCTGGAACTTGAACCGGAAGCCCGGGACCCCCGCAGTGGTGAATATTACTGGCATATCTATGAAAACCTGGAAGCCCAGGGTATTTACTATGCTGATTTTGATGACTATAATCAGCGTTAATGGAAGAACTAAACCAAAACACCGCCTATCATTTTAGATTACAGCAATTCGAAGGCCCCCTGGATCTTCTTCTCTTTCTTATCAAGAAAAATGAGGTAAATATTTATGATATTCCAGTGGCCCAAATCACTGAGCAGTACCTGGAATACCTTACTTATGCCACAGAGCTTGATCTGGAAAATCTTACCGAATTCCATGTAATGGCCGCAAACCTGCTTTATATTAAATCGAGGATGCTGCTGCCAGTAGAAATTGAGGCCGATGATGACATAGAGGATCCTCGCCAGGAACTGGTAGACAAACTTATTGAATACCAAAAATTTAAAAAACTCTCAGAACTCATGGAAGAAAAGGAACGGGAAGCTGAATGGGTAATAGAACGTAAAAAACTTCAGCGGGCCCTTCCCTTTGCTGATGAAGAACTCTGGGAAAAGGTAGATGTCTGGGATCTATTAAAAACCTTTTCCAGCCTTATGACGAACCTTACCAGCGAACGGATCATAGACCTGTTCGAAGAGGTGACGGTTAATGAAAAAATGGCCTTAATGACTGAATTATTAGAAACAAAGGGACAATGCAATTTTACCGATCTGGTAGTTCGCAGCGGTTCGGTAATGGATATCGTCTGTGCCTTTCTTGCCATTTTGGAAGCAGTTAAATTCAGAATGGTCTCGATATATCAAAACAAAATGTTTGGAGATATCATTATAAAACCCTATGAAAAGGTAAGCGCCGATGGAGCCACAGTTGGATAAAGAAACAGCCCTAATCGAAGCAATCCTCTACTTAGAAAATGAGCCGATCGAAGAATCCTCCCTGGCCAGAATTTCCGGCCTTGCGAAAGAGGTGGTAGAAAAGGCCCTGGAATTACTACAGGAACGGTACAACCGCCCTGATAGCGGTGTAGAGCTCTCCAGAATCGGAGGGGGAGTTCTCATTGCCCCGAAAAAAGAATATTGGGATGTACTGCGGGACCGTTATGGTAAAAAAAATGACGCGAAGTTATCCAGGGCAGCCCTGGAGACCCTTTCGATTATTGCCTATTCACAACCTATTACCCGAGGCGAAATCGAGGCTATTCGGGGTGTTTCTGCAGACACCATGATACGGTTACTCTTAGACCGGGGACTTATTAAGGAAGTAGGCAAAAAGGATATTCCCGGGAAACCCATCCAGTATGGTACCACCAAGGAATTCCTTAAATTTTTTAGACTTGAAAGCATCGCTGATTTACCCAAACTCGATGAAAGTGAGCGGGATCGGTTTGAACTCAATGGATAAAGCAATACGTCTGCAGGCATATTTGGCCCACTGCGGGGTAGCAAGCCGCCGGGCATCGGAAGAGCTCATCCTTTCAGGCCGGGTTACGGTGAATGGCTCGGTGGTGACCACCCTGGGAACTAAGGTGATTGAGGGTGATGAAGTTCTGCTCGATGGAAAACCGGTCCGTTTGGAACAGAAAAAACGGTACATCGCCCTTCATAAACCATCGGGGTATATCTGCAGTGCCAGCGATCCCCAGGGCCGGCCCTTGGCTAAGGATCTGCTGCCCAAGGACATAACAGAACGGGTCTATACCATCGGCCGCCTCGATTTCCGATCTTCGGGACTCATACTCTTTACAAATGATGGGGATTTTGCCGCCGCCCTGGGACACCCCTCGGCGGAGCTGGAAAAGGAATATATGGTACAGTCCACCGTAGCAATTCCAGATGCAATGATAGAAGCCTTTATCCAGGGTGTAGAAATTGATGGTGAATTATATAGATGTGCCTCAATTGTACGGCTGGACAGAAAAACGGTGAGGGTAGTCCTTATAGAAGGGAAAAACCGGGAAATTCGCAGAGTGTTTTCCCATTTTCATCTGCACCCAGAAATGCTGCACCGAATCCGTATTGGGCCTCTTTCCCTCGGAACCCTTCCGGAAGGTCAAAGCAGGCCCCTATCAGAAACAGAATTACAGTCTTTTCAAAAATATATAGAAGCATATAAACGAAGGAGAGCATCCAATGGTCATCGCGATTGATGGACCCGCAGGATCCGGAAAAAGCACCATTGCCCGATTATTAGCCGAACGGCTGGGCTTTACCTATATCAATTCGGGAAACCTATACCGGGCAATCACCCTTCGGTGTTTGCGGAAACATATAAGCCCCGTAGATCCAGAGAAGGCTCTTGCCTGTGCAAAAGAAGCGGACATTGATTACCGGGGACAGCAGGTGCTGCTGGATGGCGAAGTGGTGGATGAACTCCTACACAGCGATGAGATTGATGCCTGGGTAGCCCAGCTGTCTGCGATTGTGCCCATACGGCATGTGGTGAATGATCTCATCCGGAAAATAGCCCAGGGAAAACATGTGGTGGTAGAAGGCCGGGATATCACCACCGTGGTATTTCCCGATGCGGAATACCGTTTTTTCCTGGATGCCAGCCCCGAATCCCGGGCCCGGAGGCGGTATCTGCAGGGGGTTTCTAAGCTGAGCTTGGAAGAAATCGCCGATGGTATCCGTAAACGAGATGAAATCGATAGGAATAAAGCAGAAGGAAGTCTTAAAATTGCCGATGGAGTGGTCTATTTGGACACATCGGACTTGACCATTGAGCAAGTTTATGACAGATTGATAGAGAAAATTCAGTTATAAGGATCAATTATGGGTCAGATGGAAGTGGAAATGGATGAGTCTAAAAACTCCGCGGACAACATCCAGACACAATTACAGGAAGAGTATCTTAAATCCCTCGAACAACTTGAAGAGGGCCAGCTAGTCGACGGGTATGTGATTCAGGTAACCCCAGACCAGGTATTCGTCGATGTAGGCTACAAGTCGGAGGGAAAGATCCCAATAGCGGAGTTCACCGAAGTCCCGAAGGTTGGGGATACCGTTTCTGTCGTGCTGATAACCAAAGAAAACAAGCATGGCGAAGTCATTGTGTCCAAGCAGAAAGCGGATATTAAGGTTTTCTGGAAAAACCTTCGGCAAGCTTTCCAGGATCATGTTCCTGTGGAAGGGGTTATCGAGAAAGTAGTCAAGGGCGGCTACGATGTTAATCTGGGTGCAGGCGTTAAGGCCTTCCTCCCCATCAGCCAGTCCGATGCTAACAAGGTTGATAAACCGGAAAAACTTCTTGGTGTAAAGTCCAAATTTTATGTAGAACGGCTCTATTCAGACGGAAAGGTTAATATTGTTGTTAACCGCCGCAAGTGGATGGAAGAAGAAGTGGAAGCGCGGCGGCAGGCCTTCTTTGCCAATACCCAAATAGGGGATGAGGTGGTAGGAACTGTTAAGAGCTTTACTTCCTTCGGCGCTTTTATCGATCTGGGCGGCTTTGACGGGCTTCTTCATATCAACGATATGAGCTGGGGTCATGTAACCCGTCCTAAAGATTTTGTTAAAAAGGGTCAGGAAATCCGGCTTAAGGTTATCCGGATTGATCCCGCTGAAAAGCGCATCAATCTTTCCTTAAAACATTTCACCGATGATCCCTGGGTGCATTTTGAAGATAAATATCATGTTAATGATATTGTAAAGGGCAAGGTTACCAAGTTAACCGATTTTGGTGCCTTTATCGAACTCGAAGAGGGTATCGAAGGCCTCGCCCATATTTCAGAATTTTCCTGGGTAAAGAAAATTCAGAAACCTGAAGAGGTTCTGAAAATTGGTGATGAAGTTGAATGCATGATCCTTGGATATGATCTGCAGGCTGGCCGGGTATCCCTGGGGCTTA